>VFSW01010761.1_pt1 | contig 12930 bp, 10 predicted proteins | sample 5358111 | NCBI WGS metagenome assembly VFSW01 (sample SAMN11554181, study PRJNA540505) | mine drainage metagenome | isolation source: sediment from site ElyBrook_90M | place: USA: Ely Copper Mine, Vershire, VT | collected 2017 | reverse complement strand
CGTGCATGTTGAACGGCGTGGGAAGGAATAATCCTCCTTATATGTACTTTGATTCCTGGGAATTCACGAATGCTCCGGGTGGGATTTCGAATGGCATTACCAGCGGATTTCGCGACGAGAACGATATCGACTACATGCTGACATATCGCCAAACCGGAGCGGATAACGACTGGCGGTGGGGTGAGCAGTGGCTGCCGCATGCGGCTTGGTATTTGCTGGCGGTGGCGAGCGGCGGAACCGAGGCGCAATGACGCAATGAGGTGAGTTCGACGCCAGGAACGGATCTGCGCTCCGTGGACAGTCGAAGGCGGCTGTCCCCACATGATCTAGTCGCCGCTGGCGTGGTGCTGTGAAGGTACTAATACCAACCGCGGGCGAGCCGGGTCGGGCAGTGCGGGGCGGCCGAACGTGGAGAGGATGGCAAAGACGGCCGCGTATGCGGCGAGGACTCCGAAGGTGACTGAGGCGATGACGGTGAAGCAGAGGATGAAAGGCATCAAAAGCGAATTCACGATCGACCAACCTTTTACGAAGCTGTTATCAGATGCAGGGCCCGAAAATCCGTATACCTCAGTGGTTATCTTTTCCGCCGCACGAACCTTCAATCTAACCGCGTTGACGCTCCGCGCTAGTGACGACTAAGATACGGAGTAGAGCTGTGCATTCCTACTTTCGGACAATTCTGCTGCCCTGTCGACATTACGGAAGGGGCGTGTCCCCGGGCGAATGATGGCGATTACTAAGATTTCTGTCCGGGGCGCCCGGCAACACAATCTGAAAAACATCAGCGTCGAGATTCCGCGTAACACGCTCACGGTGGTTACCGGACTCAGCGGGTCGGGCAAGTCGTCGCTTGCATTCGACACGATTTATGCCGAGGGCCAGCGGCGGTATGTCGAGACTTTGTCGGCCTACGCGCGGCAGTTTCTGGACCAGATGGAACGTCCAGATGTCGATGGAATTGATGGACTTAGCCCGTCCATCTCGAGCGAGCAGAAGACCACCAGCCGCAGCCCGCGGTCGACCGTGGGGACCATCACCGAAATCTACGATTATCTTCGCCTCCTGTTCGCTTCGATTGGGGTGCCGCATTGTCCCAAGTGCGGGCGGGCGATCAGCCGTCAGTCGGCCGACCAGATCGTGCAGCGGGTGATGGCGCTGACGCCCGAAGACCGCGTCATGGTGATGGCGCCGATCGTCCGCGGACGCAAGGGTGAATTCAAGAAAGAGATGGAGACCCTCGTTAAGCACGGGTATACGCGGGCGCGGATCGACGGCGAACTGCTGAGCCTGGATGACGACGTCGCCATCAACCTCGACAAGCGGAAGAATCACACGATCGAAGTTGTAATCGACCGGCTCCTGGTGAAGCCTGGGATTGAGCATCGCCTGGAGATGTCCGTCGGGCTAGCCATGAAGCTGGCAGGTGGCCTGGTGCAGGTTGCGGTGGTGGGCGGCGAAGAGCAGCTTTATTCCGAGAAGCTGGCTTGTCCTGATTGCGGGATCAATGTGCCACAACTGGAGCCGCGGTCATTTTCGTTTAACAGCATGTACGGGGCGTGTCCGGAGTGCCATGGCTTGGGCAGCAAGTACGATTTCGATCCGGCCAAGGTGATTACGGACTGGTCAAAGCCGCTGCTTGATGGCGGGCTCGGGCCGGGATCAGCGTCGCAGAATCTGATTCATCAGTTGCAGATTGTGTCGGCGGCGCTAGGGATCGATCTCAACACTCCATTTGAGAAGTTTCCCGAGAAGACGCAGGATTTCCTGCTGAATGGCGAACAGGGGCGAGGAGGAAGAACCGGGTTTCACGGCATCTTCGGATATCTGAAGCAGAATCTGGAAGAGTCCACGTCGGAAGGCTATCGCGACTGGCTGATGGATCACATGTCGGCGACGGAATGTCCGGCATGCCACGGGAAGCGGCTGCGTCCGGAGAGCCTGGCGGTCAAGGTGAATGGAATGTCGATTGCCGACTTCACGGCGATGCCCGTTTCACGGGCGCTGGAAGTCGCGCAAGGCATCAAGCTTGCCGGACGCGAGGCGATGATTGCCGGGCGCGTGATGCATGAAGTTGTGGAGCGGCTGCAGTTCTTGAATGCTGTTGGGCTGGGATACATCTCGCTCGATCGCTCGGCGGCCACTCTATCTGGAGGTGAAGGACAGCGGATCCGTCTGGCCACGCAGATTGGATCGAAGCTGCGCGGCGTTCTGTATGTGCTCGATGAGCCGTCCATCGGTTTGCATCATCGCGATAACGGGCGCTTGTTAAATGCGCTGGAAAACCTTCGCGATCTTGGGAACACCGTGCTGGTCGTTGAACACGATGAGGAGACGATTCGACGGGCGGACTATGTAGTCGACCTTGGTCCGGGAGCGGGGCGGCATGGCGGAAGCCTGGTGGCCCATGGCACTCCGGAAGAGATTATGCGCGAGCCAAACTCGCTCACCGGGGCGTACATCTCGGGGCGGGTTTCGATTGAGATGCGGCCCGAGCGGCGGCATGCCAACGGCGCGGGGCTGACGATTCTTGGCGCGAAGGAAAACAATCTCAAGAATCTTGACGTTACGTTTCCTTTGGGCGTGATGACGGTTGTGACGGGAGTTTCCGGGTCGGGCAAGTCAACTCTGGTGAATGACATCCTGTATCGTGCGCTTGCGCGCCAGCTTTATCGTTCGCGTGAGAAGGCTGGTGAGCACAAGGCAATATCGGGTGCGGAAAATATCGATAAGGTCATCCGTATCGATCAATCGCCGATTGGCCGAACGCCGCGATCGAATCCGGCGACCTACACGGGAGTCTTCACCGCGATTCGCGATTTGTATGCGATGCTGCCGGAGTCGCGTGAGCGCGGCTACAAGGCTGGACGATTTTCGTTCAACGTTTCGGGCGGGCGCTGCGAGGCTTGCCAGGGCGAGGGACAGCGTCGCATCGAGATGAATTTTCTGCCCGATGTGTATGTGCTGTGTGAAGTCTGTGGCGGGCGGCGCTACAACCGCGAGACGCTGGCCGTGAAGTACAACGGCTATTCGATCGCCGACTTGCTGGAAATGCCCGTATCCGACGCGCTGCCGATTCTGGAAAACATTCCGCAGGTGAAGCAGAAGCTGCAGACCCTCGTCGACGTCGGGTTGGGATACATTCACCCGGGACAATCGGCTGTGACGCTCTCCGGCGGCGAGGCGCAGCGCATCAAGCTGGCTCGCGAGTTGAGCAAGCGGCAGACGGGCAAGACCCTGTATCTGCTCGACGAGCCCACGACCGGATTACACTTCGATGACGTAAAGAAGCTTCTCGACGTGTTGCATCGTCTAACAGACCTGGGGAACTCGATCATCATCATCGAGCACAATCTGGATGTGATCCGCAATGCCGACTGGATCATTGACCTTGGGCCGGAGGGCGGCGAAGATGGGGGACGCCTGGTCGCGCAGGGTACGCCGGAGCAGGTCGCACGGGTGAGGTAGTCGTATACGGGACAGGCGTTGGCGGCGTACTTTGGGAAGGCGGGTCGGAACGCAGTACCCAGTACTCAGTACCCAGTACTCAGTTGAAGGAAACTCTTCTTTGTCATCTCCTGACAATCCGCAGCTTGACTCACAGCCGCCTGTAGGCGCGGACACGCAGACTGCAGTTCATGGCGCGTCCGATCCGTTTCTTGCGAATTCAGCTCCAGCGATCGCCGTAACTCCCGTTCCTGCAGGCCCGTCCCCCGTAGAGAATCCCGTATGGAACGGTTGGGACGTATTGGCGATCGTGGGTCTGTCGTTTGTCACGATCCTGGCGCTTCAACTTCTGATCCTGTTCGGAGCGCACTACTTTCTGTATCCTCGGCGATCTCTCGCCGATCTGGCGCAACGGCCCCTTTTACTACTGGTTTCGCAGTTTCTCATCGATGGGGCGGTGGCGGTCTATCTGTTTCTACTGGTGGAAGGGAAATATCACGTCCGATTCTGGGATGCGATTCGGTGGAACTGGCCGAAGTCGGAATGGAGGCTTCTCGCAATCGGGGCCGCGATGCTGTTGATCCTGAGCATGCTGGAGAATTTCCTGCCCATGCCCAAGGACACTCCCTTTGAAAAGCTTTTTGCCCGCCAAAGGGATGCTTATTTGTTGGCGATCATTGCCGTGAGCCTAGGGCCTCTGGTGGAAGAGTTATTCTTTCGAGGTTTCTTCTACCCGGTATTGGCGAGGCGGTGGGGCGCCGTTTGGGGCATACTTCTTACCGCGTTGCCTTTTGCGGTTATGCACATGCCTCAATATGGTTACGCGTGGGGAGCCCTGCTGGTAATTTTTACCGTAGGCGTGGTCTGTGGCGCCGTGCGGGCTTTGACGCGATCGGTAGGAGCGAGTTTCGTGGTGCATGTGGGGTATAACGGAACGCAAATGCTGATTGCTCTTGCGTGGACGCGCGGTTTCACGCATATGCCGAAAGCATTGGCCCAGCTCTGCGCACGGTGAGGCTTTCTACTTTTGTGAATTTTTCCTCCTGATGAGGACTCCTGGCAGGATTTTGCAGTATATTAAGCGAACTATTTTTGAGCAGATGAAGTATGCAGCAGCCGTTTTCTCATCCAGGAAAGGACATGCAGTCCAACCCAAAGATTGTGGTTGAGACGCTGTTGTCCGCCTCCATCCTGGAGGCGATTCCCGATGCTGTCGCAGCCGTGAACCCGCAGGGCGTCATCATTCAGGTCAGTTCCCAGGCCGAGGGACTATTTAGCTATAGGCGCGACGAATTGATCGGCCAGAAAGTCGAAATGCTGGTGCCCGAGCGGCAGCGGCCGCAGCACCATCTGCATCGCGAAGGGTTCCATCGGCGGCCGAAGATTCGCCGCATGGGGTCAGGCCTCGACCTCTATGGCAGGCGCCGCGACGGCTCAGAATTTCCCGTTGAGATCAGCCTCAGCCCTGTGGTGGCAGGGGACGACGTCATCGTTCTCAGCGTCATCCGGGACATCAGTGACCGAAAGCGGATTGAGGAAGATCTGCGACGGGCCCACGAGGAACTGGACCGGAGGAAGACACGCGAATTGCGGGATTCGCAGAACCGTCTGGCGCTCATCGTGGACTCTTCCCAGGATGCGATCATCGGCAAAAATCTCGATGGCATCGTCACGCATTGGAACAAGGGCGCTGAAGAGATTTATGGCTACACGGCGCAGGAGATGATTGGCAGGCCGATCTCGGTGCTCGCTCCCCATGAGCGCGCGGGTGAGATCAAGGAGATCCTGCGGAAGATCCGTGGCGGCGAGCGCGTCGGATATTTTGAGTCGGTGCGGGTCACCAAAGATAAGCGGAAACTAGATGTCTCGATTTCGGTTTCGCCCATTCATGACGCGGAAGGCAAGGTTGTGGGGGCGTCGACCATCGCCCGCAATATCACAGCGCAAAAGAAGATCGAAGATCAGCTCCGGCAGTCGCAAAAGATGGAGGCGGTGGGCCGTCTCGCCGGCGGCGTTGCGCACGACTTCAACAACTTACTGGGAATCGTGACCGCATGCTCGGAACTGCTGCGCGACAAGGTCGAACCGAATAGTATGGAGTATATCGACAACATTCGGGAGGCAGCCAAGCGCGGCGCATCTCTGACCCGGCAACTGCTCGCCTTCAGCCGCAGACAGCCGGCGCAGACTCATGTGCTGGACTTGAACGAACGGCTGAAAGAAGTGAGCAAGCTTCTGCGTCCGCTCATGGGGGACGACGTCGAGATTGGTGTTCTGCCGAGATCAGGGACAGCGATTGTAGAAGTCGACGCTGGCCAACTGGATCAGGTTGTGGTCAATCTCGCGGTAAATGCGCGGGACGCCATGCCGCACGGCGGAAGGCTGATTATCGAAACCTCCGTGTTCGACTTTGACGAATCGTTTGCCCGTGAGCACCCGCCGATGACCGCTGGCCGCTACGTGATGCTGGCCATCAGCGACAACGGCATGGGAATGGACGAAGCCACGCGATCGCGCATCTTCGAGCCTTTCTTTACTACGAAAGAAATCGGCAAGTGAAGCGGACTTGGCCTCGCGACGGTCTACGGCATCGTGAAGCAGAGCGGCGGGCACATCTGGGTCTACAGCGAGATAGGGCACGGAACGACGTTCAAGATCTATCTTCCCAGCGCCGACAAGAAACTGGAGGCTGGCGCGGAGAAAGAGCAAGACGTGCTGCCTCCGCGGCGTGAGGGCGTAACGATCCTGCTGGCGGAAGATGACACGATCATGCGCCGGCTGACGCGAAAGATGCTGGAGGAACATGGCTATCGCGTGCTGGAGGCCGAGGATGGGAAGTCCGCGCTGAAGGTAATCGGTTCCAGCAATGTGCCCATCGATCTGACACTAACCGACGTCGTGATGAAGGGCATGACCGGGCCGGAACTGGTGTTGCGGTTGATCGACTCGCATCCGGCGATGAAAGTTGTCTACATGTCCGGCTATACCGGAGAACTGGTCGCGCACCAGGGTCTGAATACCAATATCCAACTTCTCGAAAAACCGTTCACACGGGCCGCTCTGCTGAAGACCGTGGAGAATGCGCTGGCCTAACGGCCTCGGATACACCTTCGTTTCCCAACAGAAAACCAGGCAGCCTTTCGTGTGTAAGCGCAGCTATTGCTCCAAGCTTTCTCTTTTGCGATACTCGGGGCGTTATGAAAGGGAATCCTAAAGTACTTGCTGAGCTGAACAAGGCACTGCGTGAAGAGCTGACTGCGATCAACCAGTATTTTCTGCATGCGGAAATGTGCGAGAACTGGGGATATCGCAAGCTCTCCGAATTCATCAAGAAACAATCCATCGGCGAAATGAAACACGCCGAAGTGCTGATCGAAAGGATTCTGTTTCTGGATGGCAGCCCGTCGATGATGCCGCTGGAATTGAAGGTCGGCGGGACGGTGAAGGGGATGCTCGAGAGCGATCTGGCGCTGGAGGTCGGGGCCGTCAAGCAGTACAACGACGCCGTCGCGATCGCCACGAAAGAAGGAGACAACGGATCGCGCGATCTGCTGGTCCAACTTCTGAAAGACGAGGAAAGTCATGTGGACTTTCTCGAAGCTCAGGTGCACCTGATCAAAGAGCTCGGCTACGAGAGGTATTTGAGCATGCAGATGAGCGAGGGCGAGGACGAGGAAGAATGACAATGTGGCGCGGGCAGGAGCACCCGCGCCACATTGTCTATTTCACCGTAACTGTCAGCAGCTGTGCGCCGCTTACTACATAGTCAAGCGACGGCGTCGCGGTCTCATCGACGTTCGACTCTCCGCTGACGATCATCTCCTGGTTCCCGCGCATTCCATCCATCACGTTCATGACGCTGATGGGCAGCGTCGGCATGACTTTGTCGGCGACGCGGGCCTCTGGGTCGGCTTCCAGCAGGGATACGTACAGGCGGTTGTTGGAGTGCTCCTTGTTGAGAAGCGCAATCGTCGAGGCCAGGTCGAGCTTGCGGCCGAAGGCCGGATTGGCGCGGTTGCCGCGATCGAGTGTTTCACCGTCGCTGACCAGGATGCGGAGCGTTCCCTTGCTGGCGGAGGTGGGAATCTTGACCGGAATCTGGCGCACAACTCGTTCGCCGCGGTAGGGGGCGAGCACGGTTTCGACGATGATCTGGTCGCCCGGGCGAGCTTCGGTCACGTCTGTACGCGCACTTTCCAGGCGAGCCCAGCGGCGCTCGCGAACGAGATCGAAATCGAGCTTCACGCTATTCACTGCGGGAGCGTTGTAAGGATTGTCGTAGATGCGCCCGAAGCGTTCGCCGAGCGAGAGAGCGGCGGCCATGGCGGCGGGCTGTCCGTTCTCGGCGGGAACGAACATGTTCCGAAGTCCCACTTCGGGGAAACCCTTCACGTCGATGCTGCCGTTCAGGCGATATGTTATTTCCTCGCCGTATTCATTCACACCATGCAGGGCGTTGAAAACCGTTGCCATGATGGCCACCGGGCTGAGGCGAGGATTGTTCAGAACTTCGTAATGAAACTCTTTCGCGGTGCTGCCGCTGCGGATTGTCAGCGTTACCGGAATCATGTCCGGCTGCTTGTTGAAGACGCCGAGGATGCCAGTGTGGCGATCCTGCACGAAGACTCCGGCTTGTTCCGTCGTGTTGACAATCTTGAAGGCGTTGAGTGGCGAGGGAAGCGTCGCCAAAACCTGTGCCTTGTTCATCGGAAGGTCGACGGAGCCGAACTGCAGCAAGGGATGTCCGCAGGCCAGCAGGCGCTGAGGATCGATGTAGGTGACGGTGCAAGTCGCAGCGATATCCATATCCCCGCGGACCAGAATCGCGCTCACGGCGGAGCCGGGTTCGAGCGGTTCAGGTTGTTTGTCTTCGCTTACCGAACCCGCACCCATTACTGGAATAACTCCAGCGGAAGCAAACTGTGGTGCGAATTGACGGACAGCATCCTCGGAGAATCCATTGAAAACGAGCGGCGTGTCGATGGGCTTCAGGTAATCCGCAAAGCCCTGGGTCGCGCCGGGGAGTGCCGTTCCCATGCCGGGAGCGGCGGTTTTTCCCGCGGCATTGGCGACGGCGGGCTTAATCGCAGAGGCTTCTACGGAAGGAGACTTGTCGAGCGCATTGATCTCGAGCATGTCGGCGATTGGCGTGACTCCTGCGATCGGTTCCTTCGAGAACTCGCCGATGCGGAACGCGAGTGCGCCCGCGAGCTTGCCATTCAGATATACGGGGCTGCCGCTCATGCCCGCGACGACGCCTGTATATTCAACCTTCGGTCCGTGCAGGCGGACGAGAATCACGTCACCCTTGGGTCCGTTTACATTATGCAGAACACCCAGAACTTCGACGTCCATTGGTTCTGGCTTCACACCTTCGAACACCGTGTATGCGACCCCTCGCATTCCGGGATGAATCTGATCCACCGGAATGGTAGGTTGCGACGTTTGAGCGTTCAGGATTGAAGTGGATAGGGTTACACCTAGGACGAGGAGCGCAAAAAACACTTTTCTCATAATGCCCCGACAGGACCCGCCAACGAGTCCCCTAAACTTAGATCCAGACCAACTGCGACTTCGTTGCCAGGAGGGAGAGTTCTGGGACCGGGCAAACATCCCAATTGCGAATCCGTGCGTCTATACTAGCACAGAGGGTTTTCGGGGATCACCATGTTTAATCAACACATAGACCAGAGTTTAGGGCGATATGACGGGAAGTTTGTGCGGGCCATTTTGGCGGCCGGGGTTTGCGCGTTTCTAACATGCGGTTCGCTGCCGGTCGTGGCGCAAGACCAGGCGCCACCGTCTCAGACGGCGTCGCCGTCTACATCCCAGGGAACCTCTCAGTCTCCGGATAACGGCAAGCCCAAACAAGATGTCCCTGCCGAAGCCGGAGGTCCTACCGATAACGTCGGCCCGTACGCGATCCCAAAGAAGAAGGTGGAAGACGCTCCGCCACCGCCGCCAGTCACGCCGAAAAAAGTCGAGGACATGCCGGATTATTCGCTTAAGGTAAACGTCCCGCTGGTGAATGTGGACGTGCTGGTCACCACGAAAGACGGGCAGTTTATTCCGGGATTGAAGAAAGACAACTTCCGCGTCATGGAAGACGGCGTTCCGCAGACGGTAAGCAAGTTCAGTGTGTCGGAAGCGCCGATCACGGCCGTGCTGCTGGTGGAGTTCGCTTCGACGAGCTGGCCAATTCTTATGGACACTTTGAACGCGTCCTATGCGTTTGCAGGCACGCTGAAGAAAGAGGACTGGGTGGCCGTCGCTTACTATGACATGCAGCCTCACATCCTGACCGACTTCACGCAGGATAAGAACGCGGTCTTTGGCGCTCTGAATCAACTGCGCATTCCCGGTTTCGCCGAAACCAACGAGTTCGACGCGCTCTACGATACTCTCGACCGGCTCGACCGAATTGAAGGGAAGAAGTACGTCATTTTGATCTCCACCGGGGTCGACACGTTCAGCAAACTGACGCTGGACAAGATCATGAAGAAGATCAAAGACACGAAGGATGTAACCATTTTCCCGGTCAGCATCGGGTGGTATCTCCGCGAGTACTGCGAAGTCAACTACTGCACCGGTATGACGCATGGCATGGCCAGCTACGGCATCCGGAGGATCGACTATCTGCAGGCCGACAATGAGTTGCGGACTTTCGCGGCCATGACGGGAGGCCGGGCATACTTCCCCCGGTTCGAAGCCGAGTTTGCCGAGATTTTTCACGATATTGGCGACGACATCCGGCACGCCTACACGCTGGCGTATACCCCGACGAACACGAAGCTGGATGGGACTTACCGTAAGCTCAAAGTTCAGGTCGTGGCGCCCGACGGCGGACCCTTGAAGGTACGGGATCAGAAGGGCAAGGACGTCAAAATCGATATCGTCGCGCGCGAGGGCTACACAGCGAAACACACGGTGGACTGAGCCGCGCAGCGACTTGTAGGGCCCCATTTGGGGCGGCGGGCTAATGGCTATCGAGTGGCAAACCTTTCGCTCGCCTATCCCTCTATTTGTAAATTCATGCTGAATTTCGTAGTCGACGTGTTCACGCCTTGACAGCCTGGTGTATCCTTCCGAGGCGATTTTGCGGTGTTCTGTTCCAAGCCCAAAGAAGGAGCGCCCTTTGCCCAAAAGATTCTTCTTCGCAGCATTTGCTCTGCTGTTCTTGCTTGCGCCTATTTCACCGGCTCAAACCATCCAGCGGCTTACTCATCAACCGCCTGATGGCGCCGGAATTGGCCTTCTGCTTACCGACGGCACGGTCCTCTGTCAGGGCAATGCTGAGTCCGACTGGTACAAACTCACGCCCGACAATACCGGCAGCTATGTCAACGGTACCTGGAAGCGCATGGCGAACCTGCCTTCCGGATACGTGCCCGATGCGTTTGCTTCCGCCGTGCTCGCCGACGGTCGTGTCGTGATTACCGGTGGCGAATACCTCAACGGCAACTTCACGCTTACGAACCTGGGAGCGATTTACGATCCAAAAGCGAATACATGGACAACCCTTCCGGCTCCAAAGAACTGGCAATACATAGGAGTTCGCCGTCGGTCGTGCTGCCGAACGGCACTTTTATGGTTGGTAACAAGCTGACCAAGAGCATCGCGATCTTGAATCCCAAGACCCTGACTTGGTCACTGCTGCCGGGAAGCGGCAAGTCCGACTTCAACGCGGAAGAGGGCTGGACCCTCTTGCCGGACGGCACGGTACTGACCATGGACGTAAAGAATGCTCCGAACTCGGAGCGCTATACGCCTAGTAAGAGAAGCTGGTCGACCGCCGGAAGCACGATTGTCGACCTGCACTCGCCATCGCCGTTTGGCTGCATTCACTATGGGCCGAATAATTCGTTGTGCTATTACCCGCCGGGGGAGATCGGCCCTGCGATCTTGCGCCCCGATGGGACAGTGTTCGCCACGGGCTCCTATTCCAATAGCGGTAGCGGCGCGGGGCACACTGCGATCTATGACACAACAACCGGAACATGGACTGCTGGTCCCGACTTTCCCAATGGAGACAACGCCGGCGATTCGTTTGCCGTGCTGCTGCCCAGCGGCAACGTATTGGTGGAAGGCTTGTTTTCGTCCTACGAATGGGATGGAGTGAGCCTGATTCAGACCCTTGCGACGCCGGGTAGGATGATTGTGCTGCCGACCGGACAAGTGCTGGTGGGCGGGACCGAAGTCTACAATCCCACGGGCACGTACGATGCAGGATGGGCGCCGACGATCACATCGGTCGCGTCTTCGGTGACACGCGGAAAGACTTACAAAATCTCTGGTACCCAGTTCAACGGACTGTCGCAGGCGGCCGCATTCGGCGATGAATTTGAAACGGCCACGAATTATCCGCTTGTGCGCATCACGAACAGCAGTACCGGCCACGTGTTTTACGCCAGAACGCACAACCACAGCACGATGGGAGTCGCCACCGGATCAGCTATCGTCTCGACGATGTTTGATGTTCCCGCCACGATGGAGACAGGAGCGAGTTCGCTGGAAGTGGTGACGAATGGGATTCCGTCGGCCCCGGTCAGCATTACGGTAAATTAGGACTCGCTTTACTCGTTGGACACACGCCCCCGGAAGATCGGGGGCTTTTCCTCATTGCCAACTCAGTGCACGTGGAAGAGGTGATCGAGCAGGAAAAATACGGCAGCACCGACGAAAACGAGCAGAGCCATCTTCATCGCAGGTTCTTTGTTTACTTCTGGGACTAGGTCAGAAGCCGCGACATAGATCGTGACTCCCGCAGCAAGAGGCAGGCCCGATCCGACATGATGGCGAAAGATCGCCATCGTCAATACCCCGGCTAAGGTTGATCCTCCCAAAATCACGGACGCGCCCCAGGCGATGCCGCGGCTGCGTCCGCTGGCCAGCATGACCGAACTCACCGTAAATCCTTCGGGAATCTTGTGCAGGAAGATGGCCAGAAAAATCAGCCAGCCGAGCCAGTTGGAGACCAGGAATCCGGAAGCGATCGCGATTCCGTCGAAGAAGGTGTGAATGACGAGACCGAGCAGCACCGAATATCCTTTGTGAGAGTTAATAAACTCGTCGCGGTGCGTCTCCTCTCCGAAGTGGAAGTGCGGCGTGACCGTATGCTCGAAAAAATGGATGATCAAATAGCCGAGCAACACGAGCAGAGCCGCGTCTTTGCCGCGCATCTCGATGCTTTCCGGAACCATCTCGACGAGGGCGGTGGCCAGCATGAAACCCGCTCCTAAGGCGACAAAGTAGCGGAGATAGCGCCGCTCCCAATGGCGCTGCACAATAATCGCCCCGCCGAATACGTTAGCCGCGGCGGCGGTGAGGCCCAGGAGGATGCTGGTTGTGATGGGATGCATTCGCTGGAGGGATGATATCAGTACTCAGTACTCAGTACTCAGTACTCAGTACTCGGTACTCGGTACTCGGTACTCGCTCGTGTTACAGGGTACGTTGCTCGGTACTACGGTCGCGGTAGTCGGG
>VFSW01010760.1_pt1 | contig 12930 bp, 11 predicted proteins | sample 5358111 | NCBI WGS metagenome assembly VFSW01 (sample SAMN11554181, study PRJNA540505) | mine drainage metagenome | isolation source: sediment from site ElyBrook_90M | place: USA: Ely Copper Mine, Vershire, VT | collected 2017 | reverse complement strand
CTCGAATCACGCCGGGGGCGCCCTCGTCAGAATTGGCGGCCACGAGGTGAACGCCGGCGGCCCGCACGAAGAGGTGGGGGTCCTTGTCGTAGGGGCTGTTCTCGGACTTCGATGCCTCGATCAGAATGTGCGGTGCGAAGGGTAGTTTCACCTGCACGCGTTTCTCACTGATCTCTCGCACGGCAGTTACCGGGAACTCACCAGAAATCCCGGTGAATCTCGCGACGAACGCACTCTTGGGGTGGCGATAGATCTTTTCGGGCCGGGTGTATTGCACTATTTCACCCTGTCGCAGGACGCCCACGCGGTCGGCCAGGGCGAAGGCCTCGGACTGGTCGTGCGTGATGTAGACCGCAGTGACACCCGCGTCTCGCGTCAGGGTCGCAATCTCGATGCGCAATTGGTCACGTCGATCAGCATCCAGATTCGACAAGGGCTCGTCGAAGAGGACGAGACCCACCTGAGCCGTCAACGCGCGCGCCAGCGCCACGCGCTGTTGCTCGCCACCCGACAACTCGTTGGGGTAGCGATCGGCCAGGGGACGGATTCCCACCCGTTCGAGCATGTCGTCAACGCGGTGAGTGCGTTCCAGCTTGGAAAGTGACGAATTCACCAAGGGGTACGCGATGTTCTTACGCACCGTCATGTGTGGCCAGAGCGCGTAGTCCTGGAAGACCATCGACAACTCGCGCTTTTCGGGACTCACGAAACGATGTGCACCGAAGACGACCTGATCACCGATCACGATCTCACCACTGGTTGGCTGCTCGATACCCGCTAGACAGCGCAGCAAGGTTGTCTTACCCGAACCCGACGGGCCTAGCAGGACAGTGAAGGTTCCGGGCTCGACCACCAGCGACACATCGTTGAGAGCCACCTTGGTGCCGAACTCCTTGCGAACATTCTTAATCACGACGCGTGAGGGTTGGACTTGACAACGACTCACGAGGGAGCATCCGCCTCACCGATACGACGCCAACCCTTAGGCAAGACAATTCGAAAAATGAGGAGCACCACGCCGATTACCCCCACCATCTCTACCAAGGTGATCACCGTGGCGGCGGAGCCAATGGGCGCGAAGATCGTTCCCAGGTACGTCTCAATGACCACTGACGCAGGTTCGTGGCCCGGTTGATAGAGAATCTGTGCGACGGCCAGCTCCGAAATGGTCTTGGTAAAAGTGAGCAGCCACGCCCACACCAAGGCTCTCGACAGTAGTGGCACCGATGTCGATCGGAAGGCCCGCCACCTACTCGCCCCGTGCACTCGAGCCGCCTCGGAGAGTGACGACTGGATCTGACCCACCGGGCCCGTCAATAGACGCGCCTGTGAGGGCACCGCGGACGCGATGAGACCCATGATCAACAGCGGCATCGTTTCGTAGAGGTCGACGACGTGCGCGGTGATGAAGTGCTGGTCGTAGAAGAAGATGTAGCCGACACCCAGGACAATCCCGGGAATCGCAATCGAACCGAGCAAGAAGACGTCGGTGATGCGTTGGCCAATGCCGGGCGAACGTGACGCCATTCGGCGCGCCAGTACGAAAGCGACGATCAGCGTTCCGCTCGCCACCCAGAATCCGAGCTGGTTCGATGTCCACAGAGGCGGCCCCAGTGTGGTGAAGGATGGGAGGGGCTGAAAGACGTCCTTGTAGGACTGCAGAGTCCAGTGAATGCCCGAGGGCGTGATGAAACTCGCGGTGTTGGTGAGAGAACTAGTGATGGCCCCTAGGAGCGGCAGACCCAACACCAAGAACATGAAGACACCCAGACTCGCGGTGACGCCAATCCGAGTCAGTGGACGGAATTGGTGTCGACGCACCGCCTTGGTGCGACCACTCAATACGGCGTACGATCGTCCACGCATCACCCGGGACTGCAAGAACACCGGGGGGACGGTCAAGAGAATCAAGACCGCGGCGATCACCGCCGCCACTGGGAAGTTTGCCGGGAAGGCGTAGATGGCATTGAAAAGCGTGTAGGTGGCGATAGGAAAATGTGCCGCGGAGCCGAGGGTAAACGCCACACCGAAGTCACTCATGGCCTCGGCGAAAGAGATGACGAACGCACTCAGCAACGCGGGAGCAATGATCGGCAGCACCGTGCGCAACGTGAGCAAGCGACCCGCCCCGTGCACTCGGGCCGCGTCTTCGAATTCTGAGCCGAGTCCTCGCATACCCACCGAGATGACGAAGTAAGAAAAGGGTAGGGCCGCGGTACTCAATACGAAGACGATGCCTGAAGCGCCGAAAAACATGTGGTAGAAGAAGAGGGTGTGCACGCCGAGCGCGGAGCCGAGTTCACCCGGCGCCACGACATCGGTCCAGCCCAAGGTAGTCATCCAGGTGGGTAACAAGAGGAGTAGCCACATGGCGCCGGACCAGATGCGTCGTCCATAGATGTTGGTACGTTGCACCATCCAGGCGATGGCAGTAGCGAAACTCACGGAGAAGATTCCCACCAAGGTCGAGACCCACAACGAATCCAAAATGCCGCGTCCGGTGTAGCCTTGAAAGGCCGCCGAAATGTTCGAAAGGGTGAAGTACGACGTACCCTGACGAAAGAGTCTTGGACTCACGGCCGCGGCCACGAACGTGAGTACCGGAATAATGATGAGCAGCATCAAGACCGCCCACGCCAGCAGACCGGACCAACGGACGCGACGAAAGCGCGCCATTGGCTGGCGCGGCGCGGTTGTTTCGGCGAGGAAGGTTTCTACGGTCACAAGTTGCGTACCTCACGACCCAGCCACGGCTACCGCGGTAGCCGTGGCTGGGTCGAAGGAGATGATTCAGTTGAGGATGTTCTTTTCGAACCAGCTATTGATCTGGTTCTCGAGGGGTCCCCACACGTACGGATTGATGGCGAAGGCGTGGGTCACGTTGTAGTTCGGCACGAACTTCTCCGGGCTCACGCCCTTGATAACTGGCCAGAACAGGCCGTCACCGTAGGGGTCGCCCTTCTGCATGGCAACTTGACCCTTGGCGGAAGCCACGAAGGCGACAAACTTCTTCGCGTCCGACTGCAGGGCCGACGGCAGTTTCGCATCCACCGCGATGTTGCTCGACAACGCGACCGAGTAGTCCAAGTATTTCACCTTGCCGGTCGGCCAAAAGGGCTTCGGCTGGGCGTTGATGTCACCGTAGCAGGCTGACGACTGGATAATCGCCATGTCGAGGGTCGCCGGATTGGTCTCCATCGCACCCAGGGTCGGTCCGTTGGTCGGGTGCACTTGCAATCCATTCTTCTTGAGCGCCAAGAGGAACTTCTCACCCTTGGTGATCGCCGCGTTGACCTGGGCCGTCGTGGGCTTCATCGTCGAGGTGATGCCGCCGAGGTGGGCCATGATGCCGGCGATCAACGGAAAGGTCGGTCCCGACTGCGTGGGGTCGTTCATACCCAGAACGCCAGCGGGCAACTTGGTCAGTCCCGCGAATGTTGAGGGAAGAGTAAGTCCTCTGCTCGCCACCGAGTCATAGCAGAGGGATCCCACCACGGTCACGCCGGTGGGGGCGAACGCCCTGTCGGCTGGCAGGTTCGTCACACCCGCGGCATTGTAGGCCGTGCTCGGGGAGACCACGTTGTGCAGTAAGTAACCCTGCTTGTCGAGGGCTGCGAACGGCGTTGCACCGTCAGCCCAGAACATTCCCCACTTCGGGCTGCCCGCGGCCATCTCGGCTTGGATCTTGGTGAACAACGGACCCGTCGAGTCATCGTCGACGACGATTTTGAAACCAGGGTTCGTGGCGTTGAAGGTAGCGGCGACCTTATCGCCGTAGCCCTGCGCGTTGTACAACAAGATGGTCGGGACCGAGTGCGATGTGGCGGCGCTCACGCTCATAACGGATAGGGACGATACGGCCACCGTCGATCCAACGACCGCAGCGAGAAAGCGAGCCTTCGAGGCGCGCTTGGTTTTATTGATGGTGAGGTTCATGGAGCCATCTAATCCCATCGATGAGCGACACGACCTTGAAGTAAATGAAATGATTGCGATTGATCCGCGAACAACGATGGAAAATTGACGCTCAAGTGAAGGCAGCGTGACCACCCGGTGACGATGGAGAAAACCCACGTCACGTTCGCTTCATCTCGTTTTCAACGAAGCTCGAGGACAACGAAGTGCGCCGGCATGTTGCGCGGGGCGAACGACTCATCCACCAACGGGCCGGCCCGGTCTAACGGCGCAAGTGCGCCGGCCATCGTCCCGGACGCTCAGGCTCGAGCAGCATGTCGGTGTAGGTGCGCGCGAGGTGTTCCTGACGCCACAGCAACATGTCCTGGGCCGTGGCCAACACGCGGTCGACGTCCTTGACCGGAGTGCGCCACGTGGGATCGGCCACGAGATCGAAACACAGGTAGGAGCCATCGCCGAACTGCACGTAGGCGGTCTGCGCGGTCAGTGACACCGCCAAGTTTTGGCGTGACAGCGACCGATCGAGCGGCCACGGTTGAGAAGCACTGGCGAGCGACAGACTGCGGTAGTCCCATTCATAATGCACCGAGTTGCGCCACTCGACGTCACGTCCTTCGAAGAGTGGCGTCATGACGCGCCCATCGAATTGCGCGGGTATCTCGAGACCCAGCGCCGCCGCCAGGGTCGGTGCGATGTCCACGTTCTCGGTGTAGTTCTCGACGACCCGACCGGTTCGGCTCGCCCGCGGATCGCGCCAAATTCCCAAGATGTGATAACTCTGAGGAAAGTATCCGAGTTTTTCGATCAGTCCATGATCACCCAGTTGATCGCCGTGGTCCGACGTGATGATGATCAGCGTGTCGTCGAGTTCGCCGCGCTCCTCGAGGGCAGCGACGATGCGGCCAAGCTGGTGGTCAACCTCCGAAATCATCCCGTAGTACTGCGCGCGCAAGTGACGCATGGCCTCCTCTCCTTGAGGCGCCGCGCAGTAGGCAATCCCCATCGCGATGTCGTGAAGGGGGTGACGATCACCGGCGTCGACGGGCACGATGGGCAGATCAACGTCGGACGCATCATAGAGAGTCGAAAACTCTCCCGCCGCCGCGTAGGGCGGGTGCGGGCGCAAAAAACTCACGTGCGCGAACCACGCGTCATCTTGGACCTTGAGCCACTCAAGGAACTTGCCCGTCAAGAAACTGGTCAAGGAGAGTTCAGCGGGACGATCAGACTCGCCTCGAAGGGCCGGAGCCCAGCCCAGTGGCACGTCGTAACCCAGGTCTCTCAAGTACGCGACCCAAGTGGCCTGACTCTCGGGGAGATAGTGTCCTACCGCGAAGCCGGGAAGGATACCGTCATAACTGTCGAGGCGAGGATCATCGGATCCTTTCGCCTGACTGGGGTCAAGACCCTGATCGGTGTACCCAAAGAGTGTAGGAACGTAGCCGGCTCGCCGCGCGAGGTGCGCCACGTTGTCAAAGCGCCCTTCGAGTGGCGAACCGTTGGCCACGACGCGATTGTTCATTTGATAGGTGCCGGTATAGAGTGCCGCGCGTCCCGGGGCGCAGGGCGCCGCCTGGGAGTAATGCTGGGCCAAGCGCACGCCCTCGTTCGCCAGGCGGTCCAGTGTGGGGGTCCTCACCAGGCGATGCCCAGCCGCGCCGTAGGAGTCAGCGCGGAATTGGTCGAGGGTAATGAAGAGAACGTTCACGAGGACACACCCTTTTCGCTTCAGAAGAGACGATGCGAGAAATGTTATCGACGGCCGCCACCCCGTGGGCACGACGGGTCCGGTCCCGCATAATGGTGGATTGATCTCGACGCCGCGCGCGTCCTCCGAGGGAAAGAGATCACGGGTCTCGGTAGGCTGAACCAATGCAGAATTCGTCCAACCCGGTCCTTGGTTGGCTGACGCTGGCGGCACTCGTCACGATTGCGATGATGGTGCGCCGAGGACGACTGCAATCGCGTTCTGTCCAGTTGGCGCCGCGCGAGAGGATTCGACCCCTCGCGATCACTTTGCTCGATCCGCTAATCAGCGTGTTGATTATCGGCCAATTCGTGTGGCATCTCGTGGGACTCTCCAGCGGCCACGTCCTCGCCGCGATCCTCGGTGCCCTGCTGGGCGTCGGCATCGGGTACGTGCGTGCTCGCATCATGTTTGTTCGTGCCCTGCGAGCAACACGGTCGATTGTCCTGTGCCGCAGTGGACTCGAGTACGGACTCGTGCTCATCTTGATCATCCTTCGTTCTGCCGAGGGACCGATCGAACATTCGGCCTCGTCGCTGGCGCAATGGGCCCTCACCGCACTCGCCACATTGGCGCTCGTCGAGGCAGTGGCCCGATCGGGTTTCATCGTGCAGCGGTACTTCGATAGTCCGAGTTCCGAAGTGCTCGACAGGTCCGAGTGACGGCCACGATCAAATACGACGTCAAATGGGACCCAAGCCATGGCCGCGCTGCGCGTAGGCGGGCGACCACCATGGCATCGTGAGGCGCCAGACGCTGCACGACCCGTAGCACTCCCACCAGTCGAAAGTGACGCGATAGCCGAGAAACGTGAACCTCCTCGACGCGCGGGGGCCCACCCGTTTCCAGGGCGCACCACGTCATCTCAACACAATTACAGATGGCAGATATTCAACCTATTTACTAAATAGATGACACGTGGGCACCGTCGGGACGGCAAGGTGGTGCCATGAAATCAAATACCCTATCCAAGTTGCACGCAATCCTGGTTGAGGTCGAAGTCGATACCAACGAGATGATCGCCCAAGAGATGTTGGCCGAGGGGCTCTCGCAAGACCCCGAAGAGAACACGTGGATGCTCAACGCGCGCATCGACCACCACCACTTCGACACCTACTCTCGCCACCGCCATCACCCGCTCGGTCTAGCCGGCTAGGCGTTCCTGAGTTAGGCAATTACGGCATCCGGGGCCCAGGACCTGCCATTCAGTGGGCCCGGGCCACACGCTCGACGGCGTCTGAAACAGCCTTAGACACCTTCGGGTTGAACACGGTCGGAATGATGTACTCCACCGAAAGCTCGGAATCCTGGACGATGGCGGCAATCGCGTGGGCGGCCGCAAGTTCCACCTCTTCAGTGACGCGCGAAGCTCCCGCGTCAAGCAATCCGCGGAAAATACCCGGGAAAGCCAAGACGTTATTGATTTGGTTGGGCTCGTCACTACGCCCCGTAGCCACAATGGCCGCGTGTCGACGCGCAATTGCGGGATCGATCTCGGGCGCCGGATTGGCCAGGGCGAACACGATGGAGTTGGCCGCCATAGTGGCAACCTCTTCTTCGGTGATCAGGTCGGGTCCGGAAACGCCAATGAAGACATCGGCGCCACGAAGGGCGTCGCCAATTGTCCCGCGGCGCTTCTCGTTGTTGGTGTTCTTGGCCAACCAGAGTCGATCCGCGTCCAGCTTGGGGTCGTTCTCGTCAAGAATGCCTCGGCTGTTGACTCCGATGATGTCGCCGACACCTTCGGCCATGAGCAACTTGGCGATGGCTACGCCCGCGGCACCCACCCCCAAGAGGGCAACGCGCACGTCCACCATCTCCTTCTTTACCAGTCGCAGCGCGTTGATCAGCGCGGCGAAAACCACGATGGCGGTTCCGTGCTGGTCGTCGTGAAACACCGGGATATCGAGCAAATCGCGCAGTCGCGCCTCGATTTCAAAGCAGCGCGGAGCCGAGATGTCCTCGAGATTGATCCCTCCGTAGACGGGAGCGATGCACTGGACAATGCGCACAATCTCGTCGACGTCTTGGGTCGCGAGGCAGACGGGCCACGCGTCTACGTTGGCGAATTGTTTGAACAAGAGGGCCTTGCCTTCCATGACCGGCAACGCGGCTTCGGGCCCGATATTGCCGAGCCCGAGCACTGCCGATCCGTCGGTCACCACCGCCACGGTATTGCGCTTGATGGTCAGGTTTCGCACCTTGGAGGGATCGTCCGCAATCGCCTGAGAGATGCGCGCCACCCCAGGGGTGTAAGCCATGGAGAGATCGTCACGGCTCTTGAGAGTCACTTTGGGAGCGATCCCGATCGTGCCGCCGAGGTGCATCAAGAACGTTCGGTCGCTCATGACCTTGACGGTGGCACCCTCCACCGCGTCGACGGAACTCTTAAGTTTCTCCGCGTGATCGTCATCCGAAGCGTTGCACGTGAGGTCGACGATCATCTTGCCCTCGATCGGCTCGGTCACGTCCAACGCCGTTACCAGCCCTCCGGCATCGCTGACGGCGCGCGACACCCCGGCGAGCGCCGTGGCGTCGTCGAGCGACACTCGCATGGTCACGGAATACGAAGCACTGGGATTACTCACAACCAACCTCTTCTCAGATGTAGAAACGCGACGTCCCGATTCGGACGGGGAGACTCAAATATGGAGCCCCCTGCAACGATATCGAGGTCAGTGACCCCCTGGCGACAATGGCGCGGGCCCTAGGTCCCGGTCGGTCACCGTTCGTGCCCCCCGTCCGCATCGACGCCGATGATCCGTACGGGTTCGCGTGCCCCATTCTCTTCCTTCACCAGGTGTCTCACCGGCTGCGTTCGATGATCGTCAGAACTCTCGAGCCGTCTAATTACGGCCGCTGCATCGATTCCAACGGTCCCTCGAGCCTTGAGTCACGCGGACCAACCCTTAGGAGTTGAGTCGTTAGGCCAATCGCGTACGTGCGTCGAACGAGACGACCGCGCTCCTTCCTTGCGCTCAGAGCCTCGTAAGGCGCTGCACCGCTTGTTCGAGCACCTCACGTCTCTTGGAGAACATCCAACGTACGAAGTGGCGGCCAGCAATCTTGTCATCGTAGAAAACCGTACTCGGTATCGCGACGAGACCACATCGCCGGGGCAAGGCGCGGCAAAAGTCATAGGGGTCCTCGTCGGTCAGCGCCGATATATCAGTCGTGAGGAAGAAGGTGCCCCGTGAGTCAAGGACGCGGAAGCCGACGGCGCCCAGTCCCTCGGCGAGAAAGTCACGCTTCTCTCGCAGTACTCGTGCCGCTTCAACAAGGTACCCGTCGCACTCGTTGAGACCACCGGCGATGGCGTATTGAAATGGCGCGCCATTCACGTATGTGAGGTACTGTTTGGCCGCACGCACCGCCGTGACCAATTCCGGTGTGGAACATACCCAACCGATCTTCCAACCCGTGAACGAGAAGGTCTTGGCGGCCGATGAAATCGTCACCGTCCTCTCGGCCATACCGGGTAACGACGCCAGCGGTATGTGGTGGGATTCATAGACGAGGTGTTCATATACCTCGTCGGTCACCGCGATCACATCATGACGCTGACAGACGTCCGCAATCATCTCCAGTTCGGCGAAGCTGAATACTTTTCCGGTGGGATTATGAGGTGTGTTCACCAAGATGAGGCGCGTCCGATCGCTGATCGCATCCTCGAGCGCCGCGGCTTCAAATGACCAGTCCGGGGCCCTCAGCGCTACGACGCGGCGTTGTGTACCGGCCATTGCGGCACACGCCGCGTAGGCGTCATAGAAAGGCTCGAACATGACGACTTCGTCGCCGATTTCACACAAACCCAGGAGGCACGCGGCAATCGCTTCAGTCGCTCCCGCGGTGACCAGGACCTCGCTGTCCGGGTCAAGATCAAGCCCGTAGAACCTCTTCTGGTGCGCAGCGATTGCTGAACGCAATTCGGCGATCCCGTTCCCGGGAGGGTACTGATTATGCCCATTCTCAATCGCCCACACCGCGGCTCGCTTGATCAAGTCGGGACCGTCAACATCTGGAAAACCTTGACCCAAATTGATCGATCCGGTCGCAGCCGCAAGTGCGGACATTTCCGCGAAAATCGTGCCCGCGTGATTCTGCATACGCGAGTTGAGGTAGGGCACGTGATGACTCATGTCGTTACACGCTATCTACTGATCGGTTCTCCGCTCCCGCGCTCGTGGCCACGAGAGTCCCACGCACCACCTCCGAACGGATGAGGGTGCCAGAATTGCGCGATGGCGTCCAGATGGCCGGGGTCGCGCGATGCCACTTCCCGCCTTCGCCTGAAGCATCGGCTTGATCTGCGCCCGCGCGAGTGTTCGCACAACTTCCTGGGCCGTCGGCGAAACGCCACCGAACGAGGTTTCGGTGACGGGCACGCTGTGAGAGTAGCGGGCCAATGTTCAACGAACGCCGACGCGTCGAGAAACGCGATTGCACGAGAGCGCGCGAGCAACTCGGGGCGAGACGACCTAAAGTGGAATGCTTTGGCATTTCCGTGGGAGTGCCTCCCACGAGACAGTCCTCCCACGCCGGACAACATTTCTCGCATACCTCAGTGTCGAAGGGACCTCATGCCGCACTTGCCGTACCGAGAACTCCCGGACTCGAATCCCGGCACGCCACCCACGCGTTCGCCCCAGCGATACCTGGTGTGGTTGGCCAATCATCAACGAGGACTGTTATCGCTTAACGCGTTCTTCGGCATCGGGTGGATGGTGGCCCAAGCACTGGTATGGGCCGCGGTCGGACAGGCCATCGATGCTGGTGTTGTCCATCACGACCCTCGCGCCCTAACGGGGTGGGTCGCTCTCGTGTTGGGGCTAGGTCTCATCCAGGCCGTATGCGGATCGTTGCGCCATCAACTCGCCGTCACCAACTGGATGCACGCAGCGTTTCGCACCGTTCACCTCATTGGCCGTCATATCACGGCCACCGGCGACGCTCTCACCAATGAGGTCCCGGCGGGCGACATCGTAAATACCGTCATGGCCGATGCTATGCGCGTGGGCGGGACCTTCGATTCCTCAGCCCGCTTTGCTGGCGCAATCGTCTCGTGGTTCGTCGTCACGGGCATCCTGCTCGCCACTTCGTTGCAGCTCGGCCTCATTGTCCTCTTCGGGGTCCCGATCCTGGCCTCACTCACGATCCCGCTCATGAGACCACTGCACCACGCTCAGGCCGCCCAACGGGAGGCCGCTGGTCGATTAGCAGCACAAGCGTCCGATACCGTCACCGGTCTTCGCATACTGCGCGGGGTCGGCGGAGAAGACGTCTTCTTCAAAAACTATCAACGCCAGAATGAACAGGTTCGACGAGCCGGTGTGCGCATCGCGACCCCCCAGGCCGGTTTGGAATCGGGTCAGACTCTCCTACCTGCCATCCTCACCGTTGTCGTCACCTTCATCGGGGCCCACGATGTGATGAACGGCAGCCTCCAAGCCGGTCAGTTAGTCTCCTTCTTCGGCTACACCACTTTCCTCACGACGCCACTTCGCACTGCCGTTGACTACGTGATCTCGGTGACGCGCGCCTACGTGGGTGCGAGCAAGGTGCTGCGGATTCTGCGCGTCTCGCCCGCGGTTCACGACAAGCATTCACGGGTGTGGCCCGAACAGTTTCTCGAACTCGCCGACGCCCGAAGTGGCGTGTCGTTGCGCCAAGGAGCGGTCGTGGGACTGGTGAGCGCCGACCACGCGGACATTGCACCCCTGGTCGAGCGGCTGGGTCGATTCGACGCAGACATCCAGGGCGTTACCCTCGACGGAACCGCGTTGGAGAGTTACACCTTGGCCGACACGCGACGACACGTGGTGGTGAGCGAGATCGAACCGCGCCTCTTTTCGGGTCGACTCGGCGACGAATTGACCACGCGCGATGAGAGGGACGTCGAAACCATCGAAGCCGCAATGTACGCCGCCAGTGCCACCGACATTCTCGATTTCCTCGAAGACGGCTTGGCCACCCGGATCGAAGAAAGAGGTCGCAGTTTCTCCGGCGGGCAGCGACAACGCTTGGTGCTGGCGAGAGCTCTCCTCACCAACGCCGACATCTTGATCCTGGTCGAGCCGACCTCGGCAGTCGACGCCCACACCGAGCGACGCATCGCCGAGCGGCTTCGGTCGGCGCGTCCGGGTAGGTGCACCGCACTCGTCACGAGTAGCCCCCTCCTACTGGAAGTAACTGATGAGGTGTTCTTCGTCCAACAGGGTCGCGTAATCGACCACGCGACCCATAGTGAGCTCTTGGAGAGATCCGCGTACTATCGACGGACGGTGCTTCGAACGGACGAGCCGTGAGATCGTTGCCCGTCGCGAGTTTTGCCGAGGTCCGGTCCTACGCCCGGACGCTCATTCGACGCCATCGGGGTTCACTCGCGCTGATGTTGGCCCTCTACGCCCTTGCGGCAATCGCTGCGCTCGTACCCGCGTACGTGATTGGCCTGTTGATCAGCGATGCGACCTCGCACACGCTGACTGGCGCCAAGATCGCAGGGCTCCTCGAGGTGTTGGCGGGCGCGTCATTGGCGTACGCCTCATTGTCCTTCTTCGCGCGACGCCGTAGCTACATATTGGGCGAGCAGGTCTTCGCCGAACTTCGCGGGGCGTTCCTTCTGAGTGTTCTCAACTTGCCACTACTCGTCGTGGAGCAGGCTGGCACCGGAGATTTGCTCAGTCGAACCACGAGCGACGTCGAGGCAATGTCTCGTACCGTGCGCTTCGCACTCCCCGAGTGGCTCGTCGCCATCGTTCAAACACTCTTGACGTTCGGCGCAATGTTGTTGGTGAGCCCCGTGGCGTCCCTGGCTTGCCTCGTCTCCTTCCCATTCTTGTTCTTCGCGACGCGCTATTACCTTCATTACGCCACTCCGGGCTACCGGCGCGAGCGCACCAGCTACGCCAGTCTCGCGGGCACCGTATCGGAAACCGCCGAGGGCGCGCGTACCGTTGATGCACTGCAACTCGGCGATCGTCAGAACCGTCGCATCGAGGAAAACTTGCGCGAGAACTTCTACGCCGAGATGTACACGCTACTCATGCGCATGGTGTGGTTCCCCATCACCGAGGGAGCCTTCGCACTGGCCGTCGCCTCCACGTTGGGTTGGAGCGGATTCCTTGCCCTGCACCACGTGATCTCCGTGGGGGCGGCCACGACCGTCACCCTCTACGTCGTGCAGATCAACGATCCGCTCGACCGTTTCGTGTCCTGGCTAGCAACATAGAGCCCGTTGTGGGTTCGCGGTGCGACCAGAAGATTGTGCG
>VFSW01010759.1_pt1 | contig 12930 bp, 13 predicted proteins | sample 5358111 | NCBI WGS metagenome assembly VFSW01 (sample SAMN11554181, study PRJNA540505) | mine drainage metagenome | isolation source: sediment from site ElyBrook_90M | place: USA: Ely Copper Mine, Vershire, VT | collected 2017 | reverse complement strand
GGGCTGGGGATGGGGGTTCCACCCGCGCGGGCAAGGAAGTCAAACATGAAAGCAAAGAAACCACACTGGCGTGCATCCAAAGCCATGCAATCCCGCGCCCGCGAACTGCGCCGCGCGATGGCGCCGGCGGAAAAGGAACTGTGGCGGCATATTCGCTACAATCAACTCTGCGTGGAATTTCGCCGGCAGCACGCGGTCGGTCCGTACATCGTTGATTTCTTTTGCGCAAAAGCCAAGTTGGTGATTGAGATCGACGGCGACGTTCACGCCGATCCTGAGCAGGCGAAGCGCGATGCGGAACGTACCGAATGGTTGAATGAACAAAAAGATTACCGCGTGATTCGATTTTGGAATAACGAGGTGTCGCGAAATTCGGAAAGTGTGCTGACGAAGATTTCAGAGGCATTGGCGACGGTGGACTGAGAACTGGGGGCTGGTATGATCATACTCTACGTTGTCTCAACGGAATCGTTCAGCGGCAAGACGTCATTGTGCTACGGCATTGCCGCGCGAATGAAACGCGATGGCATGCGCGTCGGCTATTTCAAGCCGCTCGTGTTTTTCGGCAAGCGTGTGGGCGGCGGCACGATCAGCGAGGACGCGCCGTTCATGCGCGCCGCGCTCGGCTTGAAGGAAAGCGACGATACGCTCGCGCCGGTGATCCTCGATGCGCTGGCGATTGAGAACGCCGCGGCGGGCAAGCCGAACGATTATGCCGCGCGCATCGACCGCGCGTTCGCGCAAGTGTCACACGATAAAGACGTCGTCGTCGTCGAAGGCGCGGCGAATCCGGCGGAAGGGACGCTGCTCGGTCTGCCGCCGGGGCAGGTCGCGGAGCGATTGAACGCGCGCGTACTCGCGGTCGCCAAGTACAACAACGACCTGATCGGCGATGGCTTGCTCGTCGCGCAGGCGCAGTTCGGCAAACGATTTCTCGGCGGGGTGATCAATGAAGTGCCGCTGCCGCGCGTGGGGTTTGTCGAGCAATCGATTCTACCTTTTCTAAAGACGCGCGGCGCGACGGTCTACGCGACGTTGCCGCAAGAGCGATTGCTTTTGTCGATCACCGTCAACGAGATTGCTGACGCGTTAAGCGGCGAGATTTTGAACTCGCCGGAGCACGGCGACGAGTTGGTAGAGAACATCATGGTCGGCGCGATGAGCATGGAAAGCGCGCTCTCGTTCTTCCGCCGCAAGCCGAACAAGGCGGTCATCACCGGCGGCGACCGCTCGGACATCGTGCTTGCCGCGCTCGAGACGTCGACGCGCTGCTTGGTGCTCACGGGCAACCTGCGCCCGAATTCGCTGATTCAAGGACGCGCGGAAGAACTCGGCGTGCCGTTGATTTTGGCGAAGCAGGACACGCTGAGCGCGGTCGAGATCATCCAGCAGTATTTCGGCAAGCTGCGATTGCACCAGCCGCGCAAGGTGGAGCGGGTTGAGCAGCTGCTGAACGAGCGATTTGATTTCGCTCGGCTGTATCAAGACCTGGAAATTGGACACTGATAAACACAGATGAACACTGATAAAAACCAGATTGGAGTTTCTGTCTTTTCTGTGTTTATCAGCGTTCATCTGTGTCCAATTTACCCTGATAGGAGGTCACGATGTACATGCACCAAGAGATCACAGAGAAGATCATCAAGGCGTTCTACAAAGTTTACGGTAGCTTGGGTTACGGCTTTCTCGAAAGAGTCTATGAGAATGCGATGGCAATTGAGTTGAGAAAATTGAGCCTGGGCGTTGTGCAGCAAGCACCTATTTCGGTTTACTACGAAGGAAGTCGTTGGCGAATACTTTGCCGACTTGTTGGTCGAAGGCAAGGTCATTGTCGAACTGAAAGCAGCGCGCGAACTCGCCGACGAACACGAAGCGCAACTGCTGAATTATCTGAAAGCCACTCCGAATGAAATTGGATTGCTATTGAACTTTGGACCCAAGCCGCGCATCGTTCGTAAGATTTACGACAATCCGCGCAAAGGCGCGATGGCATGGATTCAATCCGCCAAGTCGTTGCTCTTTCTGTGTTCATCAGTGTTTATCAGTGTCCAATAAAAGGAGAGGTATGAAAGCGATAGCGATAACACCCCGCGCGCAGAATTCCGCGCGCCTGATCGACGCACCGATGCCGGCGCTGCACGAGCACGGCGTTCTCGTCCGCGTCATCCGCTGCGGCATTTGCGGCCCGGCCGCGGAGATCACTCCGGGTATATACGTCGAAGCGCCACGCGGCGCGGACTAGTTGACTCGCGGTCACGAGAACCTGGGACGCGTCGAGCAGGGCGGCGCGAGCGTGCGCGCGGTCAAGCCGGGCGACCTCGTCGTCGCGACGGTGCGGCGACCGGACGACTGCCCCAACTGCTCCCGCGGCGAATCGGATATGTGCTTGAAGGGTGACTATGCCGAACGTGGCATCAAAGGATTGCACGGCTATCTCGCGGAGTATTACCTGGAAGTGCCGGAGTATTTGATTCAGATTCCACCGGAACTGATTGATGTCGCGGTGCTGCTCGAGCCGCTGACGATTGTGGAGAAAGGGTTATGGCAGGCGTACAAAATTCAAGAACGCCTAATGTGGGAGCCGCAGACCGCGGTGGTGTTCGGCGCGGGCACGGTTGGCTTGCTGGCGGCGCTCGCGCTGCGCGCGAAAGGGCTGAACGTCGCGGTGGTCGCGCGCTCGCCGCGCGGCACGCTCAACTCGCAGATCGCGGAAGCCGCCGGCGCGCAGTACATTTCGGCGCAAGATGTACCGGCGGACGACTTGCCGAAGAAGCTGGGGCGCATCGACATTATTTTCGAGGCGACCGGCTCAAGCATTGTCGCGATGAAGACGCTAGAAATTCTCGGCACGAACGGCATTTCGATTCTGTCGTCGGTGACCGGCGGAACCAAGACCGTTCAATTCCCGGCAGACGTCGTCAATCAGCGGATGGTGTTGGGGAACATGGTCGCGTTCGGTACGGTCAATACGAACCAGCGGTACTTTGATATGGGCGTGGACAGTCTCGCCCAATTCCAAAAGTTGTGGCACGGGCTGCTCGTGCGCTTTATCACGCGCCGCGTGCCGCTCGCCGATTTTTCGATCGACATCTTGAATGACCGCCGTGGCGTGAAAACGACGATTGAGATTTCAAAGGAGTAGGATGCCGCCAACGAACATCACGGTCTACGGCGCCTACTGGTGCCCCGACTGCCGCCGCTCGAAAAAATTTCTCGGCGAGCAGATGGTGCATTTCAAGTGGGTCGATATCGAACAGGATGAAGCCGGGCGCGCGTTTGTCGAAAAGATCAATCACGGCAAGCGCGTCATTCCAACGATTGTCTTTGAAGACGGTTCATTTCTCGTCGAGCCGTCGAACGCGGAGTTGGCGAAGAAGCTGGGTTTGCAAACGCAAGCGCGAATGAAGTTTTACGATCTGATTATCGTAGGCGGCGGGCCGGCAGCGCTGACCGCTGGAATTTACGCCGCGCGCGAGGGCATCGAGACGCTGTTGATCGAACGCAGCACGCTCGGCGGTCAGGCGAGCGTCACCGAAGGGCTGGAGAATTTTCCCGGCTTTCCCGAAGGCGTGACCGGCGCGGAATTTGCGGAACGCATCGTCAAGCAGGCGCGCAAGTTCGACGTGGAGATTCTACAAGCGCAAGACGTGGACCAGGTTCGCATCACGGAAGAATATCGCGTCGTCCATACGACGGATGGCAGCGAGTACAGCGCGAAGGCGGTGTTAGTCGCCACTGGCGCGGACTATCGGCGGCTGAATGTAAAAGGTGAGGACGATTTCATCGGCGCGGGAATTCATTTCTGCGCGACGTGCGACGGTCCGTTCTACAAGGGCGCGGCGCAACTGGTCGTCATCGGCGGCGGCAACAGCGCGGTCGAGGAAAGCATCTTCCTGACGAAGTTCGCGAAGCAAGTGACGCTGCTCGTGCGCGGCAAAGAGCTGACCGCGAGCAAGGTCGCGCGCGACAAGATCGCTGGGATGGCGAATATGGATGTGAAATACAACTCGCAGGTGCAGGAATTTCGCGGCAACGGAAAACTGAGCGCTGTTGTGACGAAGAACATGGCGAGCGGCGCGGTCGAAGAGCTGCATCCTGCGGCGGTATTCGTCTTTATCGGTTTGAATCCGAACGCTGGACTAGTTAAGGATTTGGTGACGCTCGATCCGTACGGCTACATTGTGACCGGGCACGACCTGGTGCACCACGCGGATCGCCCGGCGCGAATGCCGCTGGCGATGGAGACGAGCGTGCCCGGTATTTTCGCCGCCGGCGACGTGCGCGCGGGCTCGACCAAGCAGGTGGCGAGCGCGGTCGGCGAAGGCGCGAGCGCGGCGATTGCGATACGGGTGTACTTGAAGAGCGAATGAATCGGACGCGGATGAACGCGGACGAACGCGGAGAAAAGGAGTAAATCAAATGGAAATTCATTCAAGAACGGGTGGACGGATTGTCATTCCGTGTTCAATCCGGCGCAAACTTGAAATCAAGGAAGGAACTCGCATTCACCTTGAGATTGATGAGCAAACACGGAGAATTATTCTGACGCCGATTACACGCAAGTACATTCATAGCTTGCGTGGTTTGTTAAAAGGCGGCGGAGCGTTGAAAACCCTAATGGCGGAGAGAAGACGCGAAAGCGGTCTTTGAAACCTCGGTAGAATCATTGTATTCCTTTCATAGCGTGGCTTCCAGTCACAACCAAAAATCTGGGACGCGGATAAACGCGGATGAACGCTGATGGCTTTCTATCCGCGAAAATCCGCGTGAATCCGCGTCCCAAACATCTTCGCGGTCATGATGGTTTTCATAGAGGAATACTATAAGGTGCGACACGCTCGCGAGCGTATCGCACCTTGTTTGATTTTTTGGCGGGTTAAGCGTAAGATGTTTGCGCGCAATTCAAACGTGACACGGAATTTATGCAATTTGTATTTCCCATCTGCGGCAATTCGCGTTCATCCGCGTCCAATCTGAGGTAATCTATGCCCCGTGACCTTCCGCTCGGCAACGGCACGCTGTTGCTGAATTTCGATAGCACGTACCAACTGCGCGATTTCTATTACCCGCATGTCGGCAAAGAGAACCATTCGACCGGCGGACCGTTCCGCTTTGGCGTGTGGGTGGAAGATAACTTTCGCTGGATCACGGACGACAAATGGTCGCGTCAGCTCGATTACGAGAAAGACACGCTTGTCACGCGCGTCCAGCTCGCGCATCCCGATCTCGCGCTGCGGCTCGTGTGCAACGACGCGGTCGATTTTCACGAGAACCTCTACCTCCGCCGCATCGACGTGACGAATAACGCGCCGCGCGCGCGGCAGGTGCGGCTGTTCTTCTCGCACGATTTTCACATTTCGGAGAACGAGGTCGGCGACACGGCGTACTACGCGCCGCAGCGCCGCGCGGTGTTCCACTACAAAGGACCGCGCTGGTTTCTCATCAACGGATGGAGCGAGGGCACCGAGCCGCACATCAACCAATGGGCGACCGGGCTGAAAGAAATTCAGGGTCGCGAAGGTACGTGGCGCGACGCGGAAGATGGTCAGCTCAGCGGCAATCCCATCGCGCAAGGGTCGGTCGATTCGACCATTGCGCTGCACGTCGACCTGAACGCCGGCGAGACCAAGACTGCGTACTATTGGATCTGCGTCGGCGATGATTTCCAAACCGTGACGCGTATCAATCGCATCGTCCGCGAGCGCGAGCCGCAATTGTTCATCGACCGCGCGGCGGCGTACTGGCGGCTGTGGGTCAACAAGGAAGAGTACGATTTTGCCGACCTGCCGAGCGAGATCGTCGCCGAATTCAAGCAGTCGCTGCTGATTCTGCGGACGCAGATCGACAACGGCGGCGCGATCATCGCGGCGAACGACACCGACATCGCGAGTCTCGTGCGTGACACCTACTCGTATATGTGGCCCCGCGACGGCGCACTTGCCGCGTACGCCTTGGGGCTTGCCGATCAGCAAAACCTGGCGCAACAATTTTTCTATTTCTGCGCCAACGTCGTGACGCCCGAAGGTTTTTTCCTCCACAAGTACAATCCCGACGGCTCGCTCGCTAGTTCGTGGCATCCGTGGTTCGACAACGGGCAAAAAGAATTGCCGGTGCAGGAAGATGAAACGGGATTGGTGCTCTGGTCGCTCTGGCAGCACTTTGACAAATTCCGCGACGTCGAATTTATCAAGCGGTTGTATCGTCCATTGATCATCGCGGCGGCGGATTGGATGACCGACTATCGCGATCCCAAAACCAAGTTGCCGCAACCCAGTTGGGATTTGTGGGAGGAACGCCGCGGCGTGCACGCGTTTACGCTGGCGGCGGTATGGGCAGGGCTGGATGCCGCCGCGAATTTCGCCGAAGCGTTTGGCGATGACCCTTCGGCGCTCAAGTATCGCACGGTTGCCGATGAGATCAAAGCCGCGACCGACCGGTACTTGTGGCAGCCGGAGGCGAATCGTTTTGTCCGCCGCCTCATCCCGCGCGCGGACGGCAGCTACGACATCGATTGGACGATTGACGCGGCGGCGAGCGCGCTGTTTCAATTCGGCATGTACGCGCCGGACGATCCGCGCATCGTCGCGACGATGAACAATCTGCGCGAGCGGTTGTGGGTGAAATCGAAAGTTGGCGGCGTCGCGCGGTACGAAAACGATTATTACCACCAGGTCAGCCAGGACGTTGCGAACGTACCGGGCAATCCGTGGTTCGTCTGCACGCTGTGGCTCGCGGCGTGGCATATCGCTGCCGCGAAGAGCGCGGACGATCTCAAGCCGGCGCTGGAGATCTTTCATTGGGTCGCGCAACACGCGCTCCCGAGCGGCGTGCTCGCCGAGCAAGTCCATCCGTACACCGACGCGCCGCTGAGCGTCTCGCCGCTGACGTGGAGCCACGCCGCGCTCGTGACGACGGTGCTCGAGTACCTCGACAAGCGCTCGGAACTCGATTTGTGCCCGACGTGCGGCAATCCGCGCTATTCGCGCGAACTGGGCAAGCTGCGCGATGAGCACTCGCACCATCAGCGCTTCCAGCAAGGCGCGGATCACACGTGAGGTTTTGCGTCAAGGAGGATGCCATGTCTCGCTTGTTATTCCGATTTGGATTTTCGATCGCGTTGGTCGCGTTGATCGGCTGCAGCGCGGGCGCGACGCCAACGCCGGTCCCGTCGCCGATTCCACAGATCACCTTTCTGCCTGCGCCCACCGTGCCGCCGACCGACACGCCGCCGCCCACTGCCACCGCGACGCTGGTGTTGTCGCCAACGCTGACCGTCAAGACGACGCCGACGCGCACGCCGGCACTTCCCGCCGGGACGATGCGCGTTAAGCTTTTCTTCGTCGCGATGAACGACAACGGCGTCGCCGGCAAGAAGATCGGTTGCGGCGATAGCATCGTCGCGGTGGATCGATTCATTCCGATAACGGTCGCGCCACTGACTGCCGCGCTGCACGAATTGTTTTCCCTGACCGATCGGAACTATGGACAGTCGGGGCTTTACAACGCGCTGTATCAATCGAAATTGAAAATCGACAGCATCTCGATTGTGAACGGGAAAGCGACGATTCGTCTGTCCGGTTCGCTCGTGCTGAACGGCGTGTGCGACAATCCCAGAGTCCAAGCGCAACTGGAACCGATCGCTCTGCAGTTCTCGACCGTAAGTTCCGTCGCGATATTTCTAAATGGAATCCCACTCCAACAAGCGCTGTCGGAAAAAGGTGGTTAGCCGATGAGCAGTCTGATGCCGCTCGAACTCGTGCGCAAGGTCGATCACTTGCTGGTCGAGCCGCAGCTCGCGCGGCAAGAGATCGAAGCCGGCTGTCGGATCGCGACGCGGCTGGATTGCTACGCGGTGGTCGTCAAGCCGCATTACATCGAGCTCGCGCGCAAGGTGTTGAAGGACACGCGCGTCAAAGTCATTTCGGTGGTCGGCTTTCCGCACGGTGGTTCGTCCACGGCGACCAAGATGTTCGAGACGCAGGATGTGCTCCAGCGCGGCGCGGACGAAGTCGAAATGGTCATCAACATCGGCGCGCTGCGCGATGGCGAAGACCTGGTCGTGAAGAACGATATCGTCTCCGTCGTCAAAGTCGCACGCGGTCATCCGATTACGGTGATTTTGGAAACGTGTTTTTTGACGGACGAGGAAAAGACGCGCGGCGGCAAGATCGCCGAGATCGCCGGCGCGGCATTCATCCAGACCGCGACCGATTTCTGCACCCAGAGTGTGACCGTAACGGATGTGCGACTCTTGCGCGCAGCAAGTCCGGCGTTGACCCTGATCGCCGCGGGTGGAATCGCGACGCGGCACGCCGCGCAGCAAATGATCGAGGCGGGCGCGGCGCGGATCGCAACACGGTTTACGGAGAAGCTTGCCGCGTAACGCGCGACATTGCAAATTCTCTGAACATCTGTTATCCTTCGCGCCGTGAGCATCGAGGACAAAGCGATCCGCCTGGGTCATCCCTCGTACGTCTGGCGTTTTGGTCAGGACCGGCGCCTGGATTTGATTCGCCGCTATGTGCGCTTCGACGGCGCGCACATCCTCGATATTGGTTGCGGTATAGGTACCTACGTCGATAAATTTCGCTCGCTCGGCGCGCACGCGTTCGGCGTCGATGTGGATGCGGACAAACTCGCGCAGGCGCGCCGCACCAAACGCTTGCAGCTGCTCGCCGCGTCCGTCTCCGAAGCGCTCCCTTTCCCCGACAACTTTTTCGATGCCGTCGTGTTGCACGAAGTGATCGAACATGTCGCGGACGACGATCAAACCATCCACGAGGCGTGCCGCGTCGTGCGCCGCAACGGGCGCATCATCATCTTCGCGCCGAATCGCCTCTATCCGTTCGAGACGCACGGCGCGTTTTTCGGCAAGCGCTACGTGTTCGGTAACATTCCGCTGATCGGTTGGCTGCCCGACTCGCTCCGCCACCGCTTCGCGCCGCACGTGCGCGCGTACCGCGCGCGTGACATCCGTGCGCTGTTTGCGAACATCGACGGCACGCTGCTGGTGCACACGCAGATCTATCCCGGTTACGACAAGATCGCGCGGCGCAGCGCGCGGCTGGCGCGGGTCTTGCGCGGCGTGACGTATTTTCTGGAAGCGACGCCGCTGCGCGCGTTCGGGTTATCGCATTTTGCGGTGTGGAAGAAAGGGACGCGGCAAAGAACGGTGAACGGTGAACAGTAGGATACGTTCGCCGCAACACTCATTCTTGAGGAGATGCAAGCATGTCTTTCAAATTGTCCGGCTCGCCCACGGTCGAACAGCACGCTGAAAACTTGATTCATCTTTTCGTGCGCGACGCGAATGGCGTCCCAGTGCCGAATGTGCGCGTCAAGGTCTGGGCGGGTCAACCCCCCGCCGGTTCGCCGGTCTACTGGAATGACGATGTTCCGTTTCGTCCGACGGGCGCGGCGGGGATGTTGGAATTCATCACGGTGACGGGACCGATGCCGGACTCGCGCGACTATTGGATGCAAGTCCTCGACAACACCGGCGCGGCGCAGAGCGATCCGGTTCAATTTCACTTTCCGCGTGGCAGCACGATTTGGATTACGGCAACGTTGACGCAGGAAAGCAGCCCCAGCCCCACTCCGGTTCCGGCAGCAACGCTGGAGCAGGCAGCCCTCGCGGCGGCGCAGCAGTACACCTGGATGCCGATCAATACCGATGGCGCGCTGTACAAATTCGCGTTGGCAAACCATCTCGGCTATCCGCAAACGGACGAATTCGAGTTGACTTTTGGCAGCGACACTTTTGTTGGGCAGGTCTACAACGGCGGCATCGTCTACGTGAAGAAAGGCGATTGGGGCAACATCAAGTGGGTGAAGAAACCGCAGTGAGCGGCAATTGGCAAGAGTCAGTAGGGAGCGTTCGCGGTAACGCTCCCATTTTTGTTTTCGAGTAGCAATTTTGTTCGGAAATGAGTATAATAGGCGCGCGGCTGATCTGTAGCGGACCGAGGTGACGGTTGCATTACTTCTTCGATTGGGACCCCGCGAAAGAACGCGAGAACATTCGCAAACATCGGATTGCTTTTTACCGCGCGGCGCTGACTTTTCGTGATCCGAATCACCTTTCGATCTACGACGAAAGGCATAGTGAAGATGAAGACCGCTGGGTCACCATTGGTACAGATACCGCAGGCGTTCCATATGTCGTGGTTCACACGTTCACTCAAGTGAAGGAGGACTCATGCCGAGTTCGTATCATATCCGCGAGAAAGGCAACAGCCGCCGAGGCAAGGCAGTACTTCGAGAGAAACCAATGAAACGTGAGTACGATTTCTCCAAAGCCGAACGGGGCAAGTTCTACCATCCCGGTGCGACCTTCAGTTTTCCTGTTTATCTTGAACCGGACATCAATGATTTCATGAGCAAGGTGGCTGATGAGAAGAAAGTAGAAGTGCAGGATTTGGTCAACGAATGGCTTCGCGCAAGCATGAATATGGTTCGTAGCATTCGTTGATTGGTCAATCGTACGAACGAACACACTGAAACTTGGAGCACCCGTTTAATGGCAAACGACGCGATCGGCACCGTAAGACCCATTGAAATCGAACTAGAGATGAAGAACGCGTACCTGGATTACGCGATGAGCGTCATCACCGCGCGCGCGCTGCCGGATGTGCGCGATGGCTTGAAGCCGGTGCAGCGCCGCATCCTCTACACGATGGGCGAGATGGGCTTGCGGCACAATACCGCCTACAAAAAATGCGCCCGCATCGTCGGCGACGTGATGGGGCGCTATCATCCCCACGGCGATCAGGCGGTCTACGACGCGCTCGTCCGCATGGCGCAAGATTTTACGATGCGCTATCCGCTGGTCGATGGGCAAGGCAACTTTGGCAGCATCGACGACGACCCGCCGGCGGCGATGCGCTACACTGAAGCGCGCCTCTCCGAAATCGCGGAGGAGACGCTGCTCGACATCGATCACGACACGGTGAATTTCTACGACAACTTCGACGGCTCGCTCAGACAGCCAACCGTGTTGCCGTCGAAAATTCCAAACCTGCTGCTCAACGGCGCGTCCGGCATCGCGGTGGGCATGGCGACGAATATTCCGCCGCACAACTTGGTCGAGCTGGTCGACGCCATCAACTATTTGATCGAACGCTGGGAAGAGATCGACGATGTTGAGGTGGACGATCTGATGAAGTTCGTTCAAGGTCCCGATTTTCCGACCGCCGGCATCATCCTCGGCGCGGAAGGCATCAAGCAGGCGTATGCGACCGGCAACGGGCGCATCGTCGTGCGCGGCAAGATTCACACCGAAGAAGCTGGTGGCGGCAAGGCGCGTATCGTCATCACCGAGCTGCCGTATCAAGTCAACAAAGCCGCGCTGATCGAACGCATCGCCGATCTCGTGCGCGACCGTCGCATTGAAGACATCGCCGATCTGCGCGACGAGTCCGACCGTCAGGGGATGGGCATCATCGTCGAACTGAAGCGCGGCGCGGATCCCAAGCCGGTCATCAATCAACTGCTCAAGTACACGCCGCTGCAATCCGGCTTTACGATCAATATGCTCGCGCTCGTCGAGGGCGAGCCGAAAGTGCTGTCGCTCAAACGGATGCTGCAATTGTACGTTCTGCACCGGCAAGAAGTCATCACGCGGCGCACCAAGTTCGATCTGGAAAAAGCCAAAGCGCGCGCGCATATTCTCGAAGGACTAAAGATCGCGCTCGATTTTCTCGACGAAGTGATCAAGACGATTCGTCAGTCCGCCGATGCCGAGGTCGCGAAGGAACGCTTGATGAAGCGCTTCAAGCTCGACGACATTCAGGCGCAGGCGATTCTGGATATGCAGTTGCGCCGGCTCGCCGCGTTGGAGCGCAAGAAAATCGAAGACGAACTTGCGGAACTCAAGAAGACGATCAAGTATCTGGAGGATTTGCTCAAGCATCCCAAGAAAATTCTGACGGTCATCACCGAAGAGCTGGCTGATTTGAAAAAGCGTTTCGGCGATGTGCGCCGCACGCTCATCTCCGAAGGCGGCGCGGAAGAGCAAACGGAGTTCAAGGAAGAAGACCTGGTGCAGGAGCAGGCGCTGCTCGTTTCGATCACGCAGCGCGGTTACATCAGCCGCGTGCCGCTGACGTCGGTGCGCCGCACCGCGAGCGGATCGAAGAGCGTGCAGACGCGCGAGGAAGACGCGGTGCAGTACCTCTTCCCGGCGAGCACGCGCGACACGCTGCTCTTCTTCACGAATCGCGGCAAAGTGTATCCGCTGCGCGCGCACCAAGTGCCGGATGTCGAGCGCCAGCCCAAGGGCTTGCCGCTGAACAACTTTTTGTCGTTCGAGCAAAACGAGCGCGTTACCTCCGCGGTCGCCGTGTCCGATTTTTCGCAAGCGGAGTTCTTGACGATCGCGACCGCGCAGGGGCGCATCAAGCGCACACCGCTGGCGGAATTCGACGGCGTCCGCGCCAGCGGCGTCGCCGCGCTCAATCTCAGCGAGGGCGACGAATTGAACTGGGCGCGGCTCACGCACGGCGACGGCGAGTTGATGTTCGTCACCGAGCAAGGTCAGGCGATGCGCTGCAAGGAAGACGACGTACCGGTGCAGGGACGCGCCGCGAGCGGCGTCATCGGCATCAAGTTGAACGAAGGTGACAAGGTCGCGTCAATGGACATCGTTCAGCCCGACGGCTTTTTGCTGATCGTGACCGCGAAGGGTTTTGGCAAGCGCACGCCGATCAAGGAATACACGCTGCAAAATCGCAACACCAAAGGCGTCTCGACACTCGGTCGCGATCCCGCGCGCGGCGGCGTGATCTCCACGGCGCGCGTTGTGAACGAAGACGACGACGTGACGATCATCTCGACGAACGGTTTGGTGCTGCGCTCGCGCGTCGCAAATCTGCCGAAAGGCAAGCGCACGTCGAAAGAATCCGCGGTGATGAATTTGAAAGAAGGCGATGC
>VFSW01010758.1_pt1 | contig 12930 bp, 11 predicted proteins | sample 5358111 | NCBI WGS metagenome assembly VFSW01 (sample SAMN11554181, study PRJNA540505) | mine drainage metagenome | isolation source: sediment from site ElyBrook_90M | place: USA: Ely Copper Mine, Vershire, VT | collected 2017 | reverse complement strand
TTGCAGTTTCTCCGATTGACTTTCTGAATGCAGGATCTCCCGCTGTATTTAATATGGCTTGAGCAAGTGCATCACGATTGCCCGGATGGTAGAGTATGCCATCTGTCCCGTGTACGATAAGCTCGGCAGGTCCTCCCTTGTCCGGTGCAATAACGGCCTTACCTGCTGCCATGCCTTCCATAACGACCTGCCCGAGGCCCTCGGTGATGATCGTGCTGACAACAACAATATCACTGCCTGTCATAAAATCATCTACATCATCCCTGAAACCGGTAAACGTTATTATCTCTTCCATGCCATAAGTCTTAACCCTGTCCTGTAAATGCTGCATAAACCGCTCGTTTCCTTTAAATACGCCGCCGACGATAAGAAATCTCAGGTTGCTGTCATGTTTTATGCATTCACGTGCAGCATCAATGAAAAGCTCCTGCCCCTTAATTTGACTGACCCTTCCGATGTTTGAAACAACAATACGCTTTTGTTGCTTCCATTCCGATATTTTGCCCGGAATTTTCCGGTCTGTAACGGTGAACCTGTCGAGAGCAATACCGTCATGTATTACCGTTACCTTCCGGGCACAGGTAGTATGTACCAATGACGCAGCAGCATTGCTTATGGCAATAATCTTCTGTGAAAACAGACACAAGAAGGTGCGGTAGAAAAGAGAAAGCCTGGGGTAGTTATCGTAGAGCTCCCGTATTTGACAGATATGGGGTTTGCGCATGATAAATGCCGATACTGCAGGGGCGATAATCACGCTGGTATTTGAGTACACAACTGAAATGTGTTCTTTTCGCATGATAAGGATAAGCCGTAAAGCACTCAACGGCAGTTCGAGCAGGTAGAGTATAAATTTAATGCTGTGGAAGATACCTTTTCTCAATACCCACGGGTCTGTTCTGTAAACAGTAATTCCGAGAGACCTTGATTTTTTCGAGAGTTCTCCCTCAAAGGGAAGTACAAGAACAGGTATGAATTGTTCTTTATCGATTCTCTTGAGCAGCTCATAAAGACATCGGTCCGAGCCATACATTTCGGACGATGAATGAACGAACAGGATTTTTACAGGTTTGTGTGCATCGGTACCGATTTTAACGCTCCTGTTTGGCCCTTATATTGAATTTTACATCCTTTATATACGGCAGTTTTTTTTGTGTGTTTATATTTTTTAATATGTTTTGTTTGCTGTAGATCATTTCCTGCAATGCAACGCTGTTCTCTACAACGACAAAGAGGGTTCCGTTGCGTATAAATACCGGCTGAGATAGAGCGGAAAGTCTGCTTCCGGCAATGGTCTCCCATTGTTCGAGGACCTTGAGTCCTTCCATTTCATCCTTAAATCTTGTCTGGGTTAATTCTGAAATTATTCCTTTAATATCTTCCATACATTTTAGCCTATAAAGTGATATTCTCTTTAAGGATTATCTTTGCCTGTAACCTGACAATATCGGAAAGATTACCATCATTGATTATCCTTGACAGATCGACATGGAATAGTTCCGGAAGTATGCTGAGTGTTATATCGGTCGGGGTATAGGGGTTCATGGCAAGGGAACATTGTATCCTGTACCTGTATTTCCATCGATGGCTATTGTAAACGGTCCTTAAAATTCTCTCTGAGTTTGGCCTCTTCGATACTATCTTGATGATGTCTGTTTCTGTTATTTTCGGATTACCCAGCAAAACATTGATGACCGAGGGTTCCTGATCATAGAGAAGTTTTTCTATGGTATCTCTGTTGTGCGATTTTGACAGCGTTTTTCTTAATCCGACAGGCATTCCTTCTATCTTTGGATCCGGCAAAGGTGCATCAATCTCCCGTGTTGCCGGCACAGACTCATATTCAAGCATGAAAACGGAGATCTCTTTGTAGCCTTTTACTGCTGCATCCCTCATGAGTTCATACATGCGCTTTTGTCCGAGGGCCTCTTTGAGCAGTGCTTTGTTTGTAAACAGAGTGCTCATCTCGAGGTATTTCCCTTCCTTTTTATAGGCTTTACTTATTATATACATTATCACATCGGCAAGCATCTCTGTTGGAACAACTCTTATATTCCTGAGAAAAACCTTTTCCCGAATATCCGGTTCTTTGTACACTATCAGTTTGTCGATAAAATCGGAAGCAAGCTGCCTGACATTTCCCTCCTCCATAGATTATCGAACGCCCAAATGTGTACTTTGGGGTATTACGGTAAACGAAGAAAGGTTGTCGGGTACGTCAAAGAATACAACCATAAAGGGAATACTTGCTTTCGGCGGAATGTTAAAGTTTTTTAATGACTGCCCCATCTCGTTGTTCAGTGCAGCATTTATTTGGTCACTGGTGTATGTTCTCAATTCATCATCCGTTAATATATTTCCTGCAAAGAATATTTTTGAAGAAATAATATTATTGTTGTTGTCCGCTATATTTGCCGTAAGCTTTATGAAACTTACAGGATGCTCGGTGGTGTTGGTAACATTCCCCTCTATAACAAACAGTTGTTGTCCCCGTATGTTTTTCAAGAAATACCCTCTCGATTCACTGACAGAAACACCTATGTTGATCTGTTTATTGGGCGCTATGTATTTTGCAACGGTCATATAGATAGTATCGCCTGTTACTAAAAGCTGCGTCCTGTAGAGGTAAGCGAAGTATCCCCCGGCAAATAAGACAATCAATAGTAGCAATGAAATGACCGATTTTTTCATAAACGGTAATACCGTGTTGGAAACATAACCGGGCCTGCCCTGTTTTATGGATTCCTTTATTACATGTTCCACTGTTGGGCTTGAGGTTTTTGGTTCGTTGTAGTTCAGCGATGTATTTATCTGCCGGTTCTCAACCACAACAGGCGCATTTAATGCTTCCCCTGTTGCTGATTGTTGCACTTTATTTGTTTCTATAATGTCTTGCGGTTCTGGTTTCCATTCAAATGCCGGAGGGGGTGGTTCTTCAGGAGCCGGCTGGCTTTCCTTGCCCTCGTTGAGTGCAGACCAATCAAACTCTGTACCGGCATCGGCAGTCCTGGGCTCGTTTGCCGTAATGTTACTGATGGTTTCATTAATGACTTTGTCCAAATCGCTGTGTATGTTCAGCTCCGGTTGTGCCCCCTGGTGACTTTGCTGGGACTGTCCAATTTTTTGAATATCCTCGGGACTTGGTTTTTTTACTATAAAAGTATTGCCGCACTTCGAGCATCGTACCTTTACACCGTCTTCGGTGATCGTAGTATCGTCCAGTTTATACTTTGTATTGCATTTGTCGCATATAACAATCATAATTTCCTTTTAAAAAACTGAAAATCCCTGCAACTTTCAAATATAATAACCTTTTTAACAAAAATCTAACACCATGCCGCGGTTAAACAATAATTACAATTAATATAACAGTTTTTTTAAACATTGGCAACAGTGTAGTTTTGCAATTAAATACACTCACGAAGCCATCGTTTGCTTTTTTTTATCTTTGCAACTATTAAAAATCATTGTTATGGAAGCGACCTATAAAATAACAAAGGCTGTCTCTTTGCTGGGCAATGTAATGATACCTGTATATTTAATTACGGGCTCAAAGCTCTGTGTTTTGATAGATACCGGCATGACCATGATGGGGCCTGTATATGCAAAAGAAATTCTTCCTTGTTTAACGCAGAATAATGTTCCCCTGTATGCTTTTCTTACCCATAGTCATTATGATCATCTTGGCTCTGTCTCGTATCTAAAACGATTCCTCCCCGGGTTTAAAATAGGCGGTTACTACACAATAGATGATATTATGCGTAGCAGCCATGCTGTAGAACTAATAACATCCCTCAATCAGGATGGGGAAGAAATGATGAATATCCATGATCCGGAAATCGGTTTCAGGCCGTTTCAGCTTGATATACCGCTGAGGGGAGGAGAGCATTTTTATACAGGGGACGACGATCTCGAGGTAATATACACCCCGGGACATACAAGGGATTCTTTATGTTATTATCTCAGGAATCAGAGGATCATGTTTACCGGCGAAGCTGCAGGGATAAGATTGCCATCGGGAGAGATTCTTCCGGAATTTCTTGCCAGTTATAAATCGTATGTCAGCAGCCTTACTATATTAACGCAATATCCTGTTGACTATATAGCTACAGGTCACGGGCCTGTTATCGAAGGCGAAGAGGCCGGCCGGTTTTTTATAAACTCCCTGCAAGCGACTCAAGTGTTTATCGAAAAGATCAGGGCTTATTACCGGGAAGACGGCACTATTCAAGGTGTTGTTCAACGAATAAAGAACGAAGATTATGCGAAGTCCGGGGGCGGACAACCCGAAAGGGCATACACGATTAACCTGCAGGCAAAGGTGAAAGCCGTTATAGAAGATAAGTAAAAATACGAGAGCTCGAATGAAAAAAACAAAAGACAAACAGGACAGCAGTACAATGTTGGAAAAGTTGTATTCCATAGGCCAGGCATCTGAAAAATTAAAACTTTCTGCTCCTACGTTAAGGATGTATGAACATCACGGGGTGTTAATACCGTATAAAACAAAGTCCGGCAGACGATACTATTCCGCTGCGGATCTTGAACGTGTAAAATGTATGAGGCACATGATAAAGGATGTCGGGCTCAACCTTGAGGGCATCCGCAGGTTGTTCGCATTGCTGCCGTGCTGGGAGATAAAGCCATGCAGTAAAAAGGATAGGAGAAAATGTCCCGTATACCTTGATAGCAGCAAGCCGTGCTGGACATTCAAGAAAGTAACGTGCAGAAAAGATTCCATGGAATGTAAAACATGTAAGATCTATCTCATGTCAAGCACCTGTACCGATCGTCTGAAAACCATTTTGCAGGGGATCGGTTACTTACCGTCAGACTCCCCGGGATTATGAGCGTCTTGTATTTTTTACAATGAGGACCGCGTTCCTTTGTCCGAATCCATCATTCGTATAAAGTTGAGCATGCGGGTCCGGAAGTATTTCATTGTCATTAACCTTGTAAACATACTGGTAGATACCGGGCTTCAATTTAAGGGTCAGAGAAAACGAGCCGTTGCCGGTCTTTTGTAATTGCTCCGGGACATTACCCCATTTATTGAATGTTCCGAGCAGATAAACCTTTTGAGCATCCGGCAGGGATACGTTGAACGTTATTTTTACTAAATTAGCCGTCCTGTGCACATACGTAAAAATCCCACTCCCTGTCAATACCACGATTGCCAGTACAGCGGCTATCCTTAAAACCTGTCGCAATGCATCATAAGACCTCTCCCGGTGTGCTATTGTTCCCAGTATTCTATCGGTTATATCCGAGGGCGACTGTGTTTGCCCATATTGTTTTTCCGCAAGCTTTAAAAGGCCGGACATTTTCGTATAGTCATGAAACAATTGCCGGTTTTCCGACAGCTCTCTTTCAAATGCCTGTTTCTCAGGAACACTCAAATCGTTATCTATATACAGGTGTATTCGTTTATCCATCTTGTTCTTCTTTGTAAAACTGTTCTTTGAGGATTTCCCGTGCCCTGAAAACCCTCATTTTTACCGCCTCGATACTTATTTTACTGATACTGCTTATTTCTTCATATGATAACAATTCAACATGCTTTAAAATAAACGCCTCCTTGTACAGGGCAGGTAGTTCATCTATAAGCCTTTTTAATTGCAGTCCGAGTTCATTGTTCATAAGTGTTTCTTCCGGCCCTTCTGTTACATTAGACTGAAGAGATGATGTTTCGATACCGGTATCCATATCCTGCGTACTTACAACCCGATGTTTCTCCTTGAGCATATCTTTGGCCTTGTTGACAGCTATAGCAGTCAGCCACGTCGAAAATTTTGAACGTCCTTCAAACCTGGCAAGATATTTCCATGCCTTTACAAATGTTTCCTGGGTTACTTCTTCTGCCGTTGATGGATCACGGGTAAATCTTAGCGCGGTAGAGTATATGGCATCTTTATACCTCTCTATCAGGAGTCTGTAAGCGTGTTTATCCCCATTGTTACACCGGGTTATGATTTCGAGATCATCTTGATCCTGAGTATATTGTTTATTCGGATTTGCCATAACGGGTTCATATCAGCTATTATTATCATTAGACTGAGCATTCGGTTTTTCATAACCCACGGTAAGAATAGTATGAGGCCTTTCCTTTAAAACCTTCAAAAGGGTTGCTGGATTGACAAGTGTCTCGAGCCTTTTTAATCCTTTTTTAAGAATTATGTCCGCATGGTGTATGTCATGTATGTCCGTTGCCATTACATCAATCATATCTTCTTTCAAAAGATAGAGTGCGGTTTTCATAACATCAAAGCCGTACACTCCGATCAAGCTGCCAAAGTTCATCTGGATTATAAACCCGGCCTGTTTCAATCTGTGTACCTTGTCGGGGTTCTGGACTATATCCATATATCTTTCAACGTGGGCAATGATGCATCGCAGGCCCGATTTATGCAGTGCATCAATATGGTGTAAGCTCTCACCTATAAAGGGGATTTCAACGAGAAAGATATCCGAATTTCCGAGTGGAATAAAATACTCCCCGGGGTTTTTTATATTCAGGGATGCATCAAAATAGTTTTCCGCGCCGGTGTATATACCGTAGCCGATATTCTGTTTCTCGAGGACTTCCGAAATCTTCCGTATTTTATCTTTACTTTTTGATAGCAATGCGGACGTGTCATTGCCCGGGATATTGTGCGGTGTAGCATACGAGGTTGAAAAGCCGGCCTCCATGAGGGCTTTGATTATTTTGATGGTTTCTTCGATACTTCCCGAACCATCATCTGTTTCGTAAAGTATATGAGAATGTATGTCTATATAGCCCTTAGCCATAACTGTCTGTTAGATGTTGGAGCGGGGCAATCCATGAATTGCCCCGCAATAGTTTGATACATTTTTGCTTAACCAATCAGGAACCTGTAAAATTTCAGCAATGCTTCTTTCATCTTTTCCAGATTGGTTTTCTTTTTATTCTCATGATAATACTTGTCGTAGTGATAGTAATAGTAATAATGTCCGTATCTGCCTACCGTCATGCTTATCTTGTTTAAGATCACTCCATACACATTCGTTTTGGTGTTGGTAAGCAAGGACTGTGACCTGGAAACCGCCTCAATTGTCGTTTTGCCGAGCTCAACAACTATGAATGCCCCGTCAACCTTTGATCCGAGTATAGCAGGGTCCGTTACCGGTAAAATAGGTGCCGTATCGAAGATAATGTAACTGTAATGTTTTTTGAGCTCTTTTATCAGGGTATCAACCTTCGACTTGTTCAACAATTCCGAAGGATTTGGCGGGATGATACCAACAGTTATGACATCGAGATTCTTCGTGCTGGTGTGCTTTATTACATCGGTTATGGGTATGTCGGATACAAGATAATTCGTAATGCCGGGCTCCTGTTCGAGGTTAAAAAGCGAGTGTATTACGGGCTTCCTGAAATCAGCATCTATGAGTATGGTCGGCATCTCCGCATAGGCAAGCGTTATGGCGATATTCGCAGCTGTTGTGGATTTACCTTCGCCCGGGCCGGATGATGTTAACAAAAAGCATTTGTTCTTGTTTTCCAGGTCGGCAAACTGTATATTCGTTCTGAGAGATCGGTACGCCTCCGTTACCGTGGATTTGAGATCCTCAACAGTAATAAGTTCCCTTTTTGCCTTCCCGTTTGCTTCATGGTGAGGAAGCTGCGGTATAATGCCGAATATGGGCAGTGTAAGCCTTCTGCGGGCATCTTCCACGGTCTTGAGCGAGGTGTCTGTGTACTCCGTGTAGAAGGCAAAAATGAGCGAAAGGATGAAGCCAAGAAGGAAGCTGACCAGTGCATTTTTCGCTTTCTGCGGCTCTATCGGATCATGAGAAGGAATGGCCTGGTCTATTATCCGGATGTTCGCAACGGTTGCTGCTTTCGAGATCCTTGCCTCTTCATGCTTTTTCAGAAGGAAATCATACAATTCCTCATTTACTACCAAGTCCCGTTCCAGATGTGCATAGTCTCTCATGGTCTTGGGCAGATTGGAAAGGCTCTTGTGATATGCATCCTCGGTCAGCGTGACGTTTTTCTTCTGGATGTTTAACTGGTTCACGGTGCTGCCTATCATTTCTCTGATCTTCTGTTTCGATTCGGATATCTGGGCACTTAAAGCAACAACACCCGGATATTTTTCAGTATATTCTTCAAGCATTGCCTTTTTCTGTACCTCGAGTTTGGCAAGGTCCTGAACCATTGAGCCAAGCACCGGATCTGACCCGCTGATAAGGTAGTCTTGTATGTTCGCACCGGGACTTAAAAGCATGTCCTTCAATGAGTTTGCATCCTTTATTTTCAGGGCTATGTCAAGTTTATCTCTCTCAAGGTCCGAGATCCTTTGTATGGCTGCCTCGGTCTCTGCCGAGAAAGATAAGACGCCGTGTTCTTTTTTGAACTCGTCCATTACCTTTTCTGAATGGTCAAGGTTATTATTGGTGATCTTGAGCTGATCGGATATAAAGGTTAATGCCTGAGAAGCCTCCTGACTCATACGCTGTACGCTCAACTCAATATATGCCTTTATGAGTTCATTTGCTATAAGACTCGCAAGGTAGGGATCCCTGTTTTTGCAGCTTACCCTGAGGATATTGGTCATCTCGCCCATTTCTTCGATATTGGTGTTTTCCCTTATACTGTTAACAGCCTTCTCAAGGCTGCCCCTTTTGACCGTTACAGAGTCGCCGCTGGATACATTGTTTGCGCTTTTCAAGTAAAAAGAAAGTTCTGAAGAAGTAAATGAAACCCCAACTGCACCGGAGCCTATGTTATGGTTATCGACATAGACATCGTAGGATCTCCTGCCGGTAAATTTAATGACAAATCGATCGATTTTATTCCTGTCAAAAGGCCTGATCTTATATATATGTATACTGGATGTTGTCGGCTCTGACTCGATGTGGTAATCGAGCCCTATCTTATCTGCCGCAAGCTCGGCCACGGACCTGCTCTGTGCTATCAATTTTTCCGAGGATGTCCTGTTCCACCATTGCATCACGATGATGTCGCTCAAAAGGTTGTTTCTTGATAAGGGTTCTTCTATGTAGATGGTAGCTGCTGACTGATAGACCGGTGTTTTGAGATAGGTATATATCATACCGGTTATAAAGAATATAGCCGTTACCAGTGCAATCAGCTTCCACTTTCTTCTTAATAAGAGTATGTATTCTACGAGTTCCGGTGACGTTGTTAAAGATGTGTTCTCTGCCATTAGGGGGTCCTCAGTAATTGTCTCAAAAGCAGAAAATTTGTTGCCGCAGACAATGGTTTTGCAAGCAGGACGTCAAAAGTAGGCTGGATCTGCTCGAGTATGTCGTTCCATGATGCCAAGCCGTTCTGCGGAACAAACACAATATCACCTGCATAGAGTACAAGCCCCTGTGGTGAATTCGGCTGTTTCCCATGCAGTATATCATCAACATTAACAGTGTAGATGTCCGGATGGATTAACCCCCCTCTTATTACCTTTACCTCATTCTTTCTGGCGCCGAGTTTGAAGCCCCCGGCGAGTACTATAGCCTTGACTATAGATATGGGAGCACCGCTCATGGGTATTGCAACAGGTTTATCAACGCGTCCGAGCACTACAACATTTTGCTCCTCAGCGCTTGGCACGTATATGACATCTTTATCCTTGATTACCGGATCGTTATACTGGTTGCCTGTTTGCAGATAATCAGCCACATTGACAATCGTGGAATGACCATCCCTTAGGAGGTATACGCTCGAAAGATTTGATTGCAGTGCCTGTCCCCCTGCCAATGCAATGGCTGTTACAAGGTCAGTCCCGCCCTTCATAGGGTATATACCCGGTTTTACAACATTACCGAGCAAGAGTACAAGCCTGCTTGCATACTCTCTTACTTGAACGTCTATCAACGGATGTCTTATGTATGCACGGTAAGCCTCTGTGAGCTTCTCTTTAAGCTGGTCAAGGGTTAAACCTTTTGCAGAGATTCCACCCACAAGCGGCAGATATAAGTTACCATCTTTCTCTATACGGGCCACACCGCTTACATCAGGATGTCCCCACACGGTAATGCTGATCGAATCACCTACGCCGAGCCCTTCGTCAACATGGTCCTGTTTACCTTCTTGAAGAAGCCGGGCTACTGCCGGATTCTTTTGTTCACTTATAGGTATTGCAGAAGTAGTGTCTGTCTGCTGTAATCCGGCAGGCTGAACAACGGCAGGTTCTTTTGCCGCAGGGCTTTCCGCCTTATTTACCGTGGCGCATGATATCATAAGCAGCGGTATCAATAATAAAAGCTTGCTCTTCATAAACCTATATCCCTCCTGTATTGTGAGCCCTCAAATATAATAGAGTTAACTGCTTTGTAAACCTTTTCTCTCGCTGTCTTTATGTCTTCACCAAGGGCAGTGATGCCGAGTACCCGTCCCCCGGCTGTTTTTATGGTGCCTTTTTCATTTTTTGTGCCGGCATGAAATATAAAGGTATCTTTGCCGCCGGCAGCTTTTAATCCTTCAATTGTTATGCCTGTCCGGGGAGCAACAGGATAGCCCTGGGAAGCCATTACAACGCAAACGCCGACGTCTTTTTTCAGCGTTATTGATTCAGCAAACATCTTCCCTTTAGCGCTGTCCATTAATACGCTCACAAGGTCACTTTCTATGCGTGGTAATATTGCCTGTGTTTCAGGGTCCCCGAATCGCACATTAAATTCCAATACGTACGGATCGTTATTGGAGATCATGATGCCCGTATAGAGTACTCCTTTATAAACAATCCCCTCTTTCCTGAGGGCGTCCATAAGCGGCGATATGATCCTTACGTTAATCTTTTCTTCGAGTTCCGGTGTCAATTTATCCGACGGCGATATCGATCCCATTCCACCGGTATTGAGACCAAGGTCGTTATCTTTCAGCCTCTTATAATCCCTGGCGCTTGCAACGTTTATAAATGTGTTGCCGTTTGATATGACAAAATAGCTCGACTCAACCCCCTTCATAAACTCTTCAACAAGTATTACCTTGCCAGCATCTCCGAATATGCGGTTGTCCATCATATCCTTTATAGAACTTATTGCAAGAGATAATTCGTCGGCAATGATAACTCCTTTTCCTGAGGCGAGTCCATCCGCCTTTATAACGACCGGGAACGACAGGGTCTTTACGTAATCAATGGCATCGGCGGAGCTGTCAAACACCTCAAATGCCGGTGTAGGAATACCGTATGTCTTTAAAAGCTTTTTTGCGAACGCTTTCGATGTCTCAAGCATTGCTGCTTGTTTTGTGGGACCAAAGATAGCAAGTCCGTGTGCCGTAAAGGTGTCGACAATACCCGCCTGTAACGGCAGTTCAGGTCCAACGATGGTAAGTGATATTTTTTTCTCCTGTGCAAACTTGAGGAGCCCGTCCAGATCGTCAGCTTTTAGGGGAACGCACTGTGCCAGCTCCTCAATACCCGCATTGCCGGGCGCACAGTATATATTTTTTATGCCATCCTGCTTGATTTTATGGACAATAGCGTGCTCCCGTCCGCCCGACCCTATAACAAGAATATTCATTTGTGTCCCTTTCCCATTATCTTAATGTTTGAAGTGTCTTATTCCGGTGAACACCATTGCGATACCTGCTTCATCGGCAGCCTTAATAACCTCTTCATCCCTGATTGAACCGCCCGGCTGTACAACGGATGTAATGCCTGCATCGATGAGCACCTTTAACCCGTCTGCAAAAGGGAAAAAGGCATCTGACGCACCTACAGCCCCCTTTGTACTGAGATTTGATTTCATGATTGCTATCTTTGCGGAATCGACCCTGCTCATCTGACCCGCACCTACCCCGATAAGCTGCTGGGATTTTGCAACGATGATTGTGTTGCTCTTTGTGTGCTTGCATACCTTCATTGCAAAATCCATATCTTTCATTTGATCGGGGGTTGGTGCCCTCTTGGTAACAACGCGGCTGTTCTTGAGTTCATCCGACAGGGTATCTTTTGTCTGAACGAGCATACCGAACGGGGTGTCGTGTATCTCGAGCTGGATTGTTTCCGGAACAACGGCAGAAACCTTTATAAGCCTCAGATTTTTCTTTTTGGAGAGGATATCAAGTGCAGGGACTGAGAAGGACGGTGCAATGATGACTTCATAGAATGTATCTGCAATAAGCTTTGCGGTTGCTTCATCAAGCTGGCCGTTAACCCCGCAGATGCCTCCGTAGCTCGATGCAGGGTCTGTTTTGAATGCAAGAGCGTAAGCATTTGAAATACTGTCCGAGAGTGCGGCACCGCATGGATTCGTATGTTTTACAATAATACAGGCAGGCTGTCGAAACTCGGATACGAGCTCATAAGCACTGCTCATATCGACAATATTATTGTAGGAAAGTTCTTTCCCTCCGAGCTGCTCGAATGTCAGGTCTTCATGCCGGTCCAGGTCCGATGTCCTGTAGAGAGCCGCCTGCTGGTGCGGGTTTTCTCCGTACCGCATGGATTGCAGCCTGTTCATCGTAAGGTGGATTTCCCCGGGCAGATCTTTCTCGAGTTTCAGGTTGAGCCAGTTGGAAATAACGCTGTCGTATGCCGCCGTATGATTAAAGGCCTTTGCCGCAAGTCTCAATCTGTCTTTCTCGGTTATGTCATCTTTCTTCATATGCTCTATGAGCCATGGATAATCCGACGGATCCACTATGACCGTGACGTCTTTGAAGTTCTTCGAACCCGCCCGTATCATGGACGGACCGCCGATGTCGATCATTTCTATGACTTCGTCAAAGGATACGCCCTTTTTCCGTGCGGTCTCCCTGAAAGGATACAAATTGACGATGATGAGATCGATCAGGTCTATGGAGTGCTCTTTGAGCGATTTTATATGCTCGTTGTTGCTCCGTATGGCAAGTATACCGCCGTGGATTTTTGGGTGCAGGGTCTTGACCCTGCCGTCCAGCATCTCGGGAAATACCGTGTAATCCGCGACATCCGTTAC
>VFSW01010757.1_pt1 | contig 12931 bp, 7 predicted proteins | sample 5358111 | NCBI WGS metagenome assembly VFSW01 (sample SAMN11554181, study PRJNA540505) | mine drainage metagenome | isolation source: sediment from site ElyBrook_90M | place: USA: Ely Copper Mine, Vershire, VT | collected 2017 | reverse complement strand
CCCCCCTCGTCGAGCGTCGAGGACCAGCGCTCGATGTCCGCCGGCCCCGCGGCGCCGGTGGGCAGCCACCAGACCGTAATCTCGTCGCGGGCGAGTGGGGCGAGATGGCGAAGCAGTCGGCCGGATCGCTTCAATCAGGCCTCCCGACGCGTCGTGCGGGCACGCTCGCGGAACCCGATATTGCCTTCAAATTACCCAACTTTTATCCTTCTACCGCGATCGGCCGATCCGTGCTACCCTGACTGGCAAATCACCTCTCGCGAGCGCGCCTCTATGAAGGCAAGGTATGTCGTCTTTTTCGTCACCGCCGCGGTGGTGTTCGGCGGCTTCTATTTGTGGAGCCCGAACGTCCCGATTCGCGGCTGGGCGGCGGCGATGATCGAACCGGCTCCCTCCGGTCCGGCGCTGACCGGCGCCGAACGTTCGGAAACCGTGCGCGTCGTCGTGGCTCAGGTCAAGCAGTCGACGGTTCCGATCCTGCTGTCCGGCATCGGCACGGTGCAGGCCTACAATACGGTCGACACCAAGGCGCAAGTCGATGGGGTGATCCTGCGCCTGAACTTCAAGGAAGGCGACGACGTCAAGATCGGCGACCCGCTGGTGACCATCGATCCCGCGCCGTATGAGGCGCGGGTCATGCAGTGGCAGGCGGCCAAACAGCGCGCCACTGCGCAGCTCGAAAACGCCAAGACCAACCTGTGGCGCGACCAGCAATTGCTGGCCAAGGATTTCGCCACCCAGAAGCAGACCGACGGAGAGACGGCGCTGGTCGGCCAATACACCGCGGACATCGCCGAGGCCGACGCGCAGATCAAATTTGCGCAGAATCAGCTCGACAACACGATCATCCGGTCTCCGATCAACGGCCGGACCGGGATACGGCATGTCGACGCCGGAAACCTCATCCGCGTCGCCGACAACACCAACATCGTCACCGTCGTGCAGACCAAACCGATCTCGGTCATCATCACCGTGCCGGCGAAAGCCCTGGCGCAGGCCGGCATTTCGTCGGGCATGACCGACCTTCCGGTCTCCGCCTACGAACAGGACGGCGTCGCGCTGCTTGATCGCGGCAAGGTGGAGACGGTCAACAACATCGTCGATCCGGCGACCGGCACGATCAAGCTGAAGGCCAATTTCGCCAACGAGCGCTCCAAGCTGTGGCCGGGCGATTTCGTCGACTGCAAGCTCGTGGTCGAGAGCCGCCACGACGGGCTCACGGTGCCGGCGGAGGCGATCCAGCACGGGCCCAAGGGCGATTTCGTCTGGGCGGTCGGTCAGGACTCCACCGTATCGGTCAAGCGGGTGCGCGTGCGCCAGACGATCGGCGACGATGCGCTGATCGACCGCGGACTGGAGGCCGACGACACGGTTGTCGTCGAAGGCCAGTATTACCTGCGAACGGGAACCCGCGTCGCAATCGTCCCGGAACTGCCTGGCGACAGATCCGAGACGTCCGTCGGCGAATGAACATTTCTGCGCCATTTATCGTCCGGCCGATCGCGACGATATTGCTGGTCGTCGCCGTCGTTCTGGTCGGACTTCTCGGCTATTCCGCGTTGTCGGTGGCGGCGCTGCCGACTGTAGAATTCCCCTCCATTCAGGTCATCACCAGCTATCCTGGCGCGGACCCGGACGTCGTCCAGTCCTCCATCTCGGCGCCGCTCGAATATCATCTGGGCCGCATCCCCGGCGTCACCGTGATGACGTCGTCGAGTTCCTACGGGACGAGCCAGATCACGCTGCAATTCAGCTTGTCGCGCACGCTCGCCTCCGCCTCGCAGGATGTGCAGGCGGCGATCGACGCGTCGAGCGGCTGGCTGCCGGTGTCGCAGCTTCCCTCGCCGCCAACCTATCACCAGGTGAACCCGGCGGACATGCCGGTGGTCACGCTGGCTCTCACCTCCGACACGATGCCGCTCTATGCGATCACCGAATACGCATCGACCGCGTTCGTCCCCAAGCTTTCGCGAGTCGAGGGCGTCGGCGAAGTCACCATCGAAGGCGGCGTGGCGCGCGCCGTGCGTCTGCAGGTCAATCCCCGAAAGCTCGCCGCGCTGGGCCTGTCTCTCGAGGACGTTCGCCGCGCCATTGGCGCCAATACCGTCGATCTGCCGAAAGGCGAAATCGACGGCCCGCGTCAGGAATTTCAGATCGGCAGCAACGATCAGCTTTTCGACGCTGCGGCCTACCGCAATGTGATCGTCGCCTATCGCAGCGGTTCGCCGGTCATGTTCAAGGACATCGGCGACGCCGTCGAGGGCCTTGAAAACGAGAAACTCGCGGGATGGTACAATGGCCAACCCGCGGTCATTCTCCAGGTGCAGCGCCAGCCCGGCGCGAACATCATCAAGGTGGCCGACGCCGTCGCCGGCTTGCTGCCGTCCATCGAGAAAACGTCGCCGCACGCCCTCCGGATCTCGGTGGCGAGCGACCGCACCACCACCATCCGGGCGGCGGTCGTCGAGGTTCAGCATACGCTGGCGATCACCGTGGCCCTGGTGATACTGGTCATCTTCCTGTTCCTGCGAAAATTCTGGGCGACGGTGATCCCGGCCGTGACCTTGCCAGTGTCGTTGGTCGCCACGTTCGCGGTCATGGCCGCCCTGGGCTTCACACTCGACAACCTGTCGCTCATGGCGATGAGCGTCGCGGCGGGGTTCATCGGCGACGACGCGATCGTCATGATCGAAAATATCGTGCGATTCATCGAGCAGGGCGAGCGGCCTTTCGAGGCCGCCCTCAAGGGATCGCGACAGAGCGGCTGCACGATCGTATCGCTGACGATTTCGCTGATCGCGGTTTTCATTCCGCTGCTGCTGATGGGCGGCGTCGTCGGGCGGCTGTTTCGCGAATTCGCGATCACCCTGTCGGCTTCGATCGTCATTTCGGGAATCGTTTCGCTCATCCTGACCCCGATGATGTGCGCCAAGCTGCTCAAGCCGCACGGAACGGAGCGGCACGGCTGGGCGTTTCGGGCCAGCGAGCGCGCTTTCGACGGCATGCTCTACATCTACGAAGCCGGCCTGCGATGGACATTGCGGCGGCAGACTTTGATGCTGATTTTCACCGCCGTGACGTTCGTCGCAAGCATCTGGCTTTATGTGGTCATTCCCAAGGGATTCGTGCCCGCGCAGGACACCGGCCTCATTTCCGGCGTGACCGACGCCGCGCAGGACATTTCGTTCGAAAGCATGTCGGCGCTGCAGCGAAAGGTCGCCGATATCATCCAGAAGGACCCCGACGTCGTCAACGTCGTCAGCCTGATCGGGGTCGGCGACGAGAACGCGACGCTCAATAGCGGACGATTCTATATCGACATCGGCTCGCCGGACCACCGCCGCGCCACCGCCGCGCAGATCATGAAGCGGCTCGAGGACGCCGTCGCGGGGGTGCGCGACATCACGCTGCATCTACAGCCCGTCCAGGACATTCAGTTGGAGACGCGGCCGACCCGCACGCAATACCAGTATGTGCTGCAGGACCTCAACGAAGGAGAACTTCGCTATTGGGCCGACAAGCTCCTTCAGAAACTGAGAAAGCACCACGACCTGGCCGATGTCGCCAGCGACCAGCAAGATCTTGGTCAGCAGACGATGATCACTGTGAATCGAGAGGCGGCGGCGCGCCTCGGCCTGAATGTCGCGGCGATCGACCAGGTCCTCTACGATGCCTTCGGCCAGCGCCAGATTGCGACGATCTACTCGCCGATCTACCTCTATCATGTGATTCTCGAGGTCAGCCCCGAGTTCCGCAACACCGTCGCGGCGCTGGAGAGCATCTTTCTCACGGTCGCCGGCTCGGAAATGCCAAATAAACGCCAGGCGGCGGCCGGCGTGAGCGCTGACTTCAGCACCCCGGCCGCATCGGTGCCGCTGGCGTCGTTCGCCAACCTGGAGAAGCGTCTGGCGCCGCTCGTCATCACCCACCAGGGCCAGTTTCCGGCGATCACGCTGTCCTTCAACATGCCTCCCGGGGGGTCACTCGGAGCGGCGCTGGAGACCTTGCGCTCGACGCAACGCGCGCTCGGGCTTCCCGCCGCGATCGAGGCGAATCCGGTCGGCAGCGCGGCGGAATTCACCGCCTCCACCAGAAGCGAACCGATCCTGATCGCGGCGGCGATCATCGCGGTGTATATCGTGCTGGGCATACTTTACGAAAGCTATATCCACCCGATCACGATTCTCTCGACGCTGCCTTCGGCGGGCGTCGGCGCGTTGCTCGCGTTGATGCTTTTCCACCAGGACCTCAACCTGATTTCGCTCATCGGCATCATCCTGCTGATCGGCATCGTGAAGAAGAACGGCATCATGATGGTCGACTTCGCGCTATCGGCGGAGCGCCTCGAGGGATTGCCGCCGGAGGAATCGATCTACCAGGCCTGCCTGTTGCGCTTCCGGCCGATCATGATGACCACCATGGCGGCGCTGCTGGGCGCGCTGCCGCTGGCCATCGGCGTCGGAACCGGGTCGGAACTGCGGCGCCCGCTCGGCATCGCCGTCGTCGGCGGACTGCTGGTCTCGCAGTTCCTCACGCTTTACACGACTCCGGTCATCTACCTGATGTTCGCGCGCCTCGAGCGACGCTTTCAGCGACCCGTGCGCCCGCGCCGCGCCGCTTCGCCGGGCGTCGACGTCAAGGCGCCGCTCCCGGCGCGGGAGGTCGCGGCGCCGCAGGACGCAGAAGCGTGAGCCTGTCCGAGCCGTTCATCCGCCGGCCTGTCGCAACGACGCTGTTGACGATCAGCGTCGCGCTGCTCGGCATCGTCGCCTATTTCAACATCCCGATCGCCTCCTTGCCCAACATCGAACGCCCGACGATCCGGGTCGTCGCCTCGCTGCCGGGCGGGAGCGCCGAAACGGTGTCGTCCTCACTCACGACTCCGCTCGAGCGCCAGCTTGGCTTGATTTCCGGCCTGAAGGAGATGCACGCCAGCAGCATTTACGGGCGCTCTCTCATAGCGCTCGAGTTCGAACTCGACAAAGACATCGACGCCGCGGCGGTCGCGGTGCAGAGCGCCATCAACACCGCCAGCTCCGACCTGCCGAAGAACATGCCGGGGCCGCCGCTCTACATCAAAGCCAATCCCAACGCTTTCCCGATCGTCGCGCTCGCCCTCACCTCGGACACGCTGACCCCGGCTGACGTCTATCAATATGCCGATACGGTGCTGGCCGGGAAGTTGTCGCAGATCCAGGGCGTCGCCAAGGTCGCGATCAGCGGCGCCACCAGGCCCGGCGTTCGAATTCAGGTCAATCCGCGGGCGCTCGCGGAGATGCACATGGCGACCGCGGCGGTGAAATCGGCGGTTCTGGAGGCTTCGGCCAACCTGCCCAAGGGCGAGATATCCGACGGTCCCCACTCCGTCGCGCTGGCGGCCAATGACCAATTGATGACCGCCGCCGACTACAAGAACGTGGTCGTCGCCTGGAAAAACGGCGCCGCGGTCAAGCTGCCCGACGTGGCGAATGTTTTCGACAGCACGCTCAATGACGATCGCGCCGGATGGTTCAACGACGATTCGGCGGTCGTGCTCTATGTCCTCAAGGACGCCGACGCCAACGTCGTCCAGACCGTCGACACCACGCTGAAGATGCTGCCCCAGCTCGAGCGCTGGATCCCGGCGGGGATCAAGGTTCATCTGCTGTACGACCGCACCCTGCTGATCCGCGCGGCAGTCTCCGACGTCCAGTTCACGATGGCCATCGCCATCCTGCTGGTCGTGCTGGTCGTGTTCCTGTTTCTGCGCCGGTTCTGGACGACGGTGATCCCGACCGTCACCATACCTGTGTCGCTCGCCGTCACGATGGCGGTGATTTATGCCCTTGGATTCAGTCTCGACAATGTTTCGCTGTTGGCGGTGACGATCGCGGTGGGCTTCGTCATCGACGATTCGGTGATCATCATCGAAAATATCGCGCGGCTGGTCGGGGAAGGAGAAGACCCGATCGACGCCGCCTTGAAGGGAACGCGGCAGATGGTATTCACGGTGATTTCGATCGCCGTCGCCCTGGTCGCCGCGCTGATCCCGATTCTGTTCATGCCAGACATTGTGGGCCGGCTGTTTCGCGAGTTCGGCCTGACGCTGGTGGCGGCCATCGTCGCGTCGGCGATCGTCTCCCTGACGCTCACCCCGACGATGTGCGCGCATTTGCTGCGGCGCGACGAAATGCGTCCGGACGGGCGCTTCGGCGCCTTTTGCGAGGGGGTTCTCGATCGCAGCATCGCGCTTTACGCCGGCAGTCTGAACTGGGCGCTGCGGCATCGCTGGCTCACATTGACGCTCGCCGCTTCGCTCACCGCCGCGTCGGTCGGCATGTATATCCACCTGCCAAAAGGATTTCTGCCGACGCAGGACACCGGAGTCCTGGCCGTGCGGACGATCAGCCGATCGAACATCTCGTTCGAGGCCAAGGCGAAGTCCCAGCGATCAATCGCCGATGCGATCCTCTCCGACCCGGCGGTCGCCAACGTCGGCTCCTCTGTCGGCCTGGGAACGATGAGCGGCGGATCCATGCTGGTCAGCCTCAAGCCGCCTGGCGTGCGCAAGGAATCCGTCGAGCAGGTCATCGACCGATTCCGCTCGAAGCTGGCGGGCAGCAAGGATGCCAAAGCGGTGTTCGTGCCGCTCCAGGATCTGAAGGTCGGCGCCAAGAAATCCTCGTCCCGCTATCAATACGCGATGTCAGGGCTCAACCGGGACGAAGTCGCCCATTGGGCGCTGCTGATGAAGCAGCGCCTCTCCGCGCTGCCGCAAGTCACCGACGTGCACCTCAATTACGAACGCCGCGGTCTCGGGGTCAATGTCCTCGTCAACCGGATCCGCGCCGCCCGCGCCGGCGCCACGCCCACCGACGTCGACGAAATCCTCTACGACTGGTTCGGCCAGATCAGGCTCAACCTCATTCGCTACCCGATCAATCACGCGAGGGTGGTGCTGGAGGTGGCGCCTCAGTACCGGCAGGACCCTTCGGATATCGACCGTCTGTTTCTGGTCCAGGGACTGCCCGCCGATATCCTGAGCCGGCGCCGGCGCATCCACACCTCGATGTGGATTCCGCACGAGAACGGAATCCCGTCGTACACCCTCTCGTTCAACACCCCGCTCGGCGGTTCGATCGGCGACGCCATCGCGGCGGTCCGAGAGGCCGAGGCGGCCGCCCACGTCCCGGGCGATATCTACACCGGCTTTCGCGGCGAAGCGCGGCTCGCCGATGAAACGTCGCAATCGCTGCCGCTGCTGTTCCTGGCGGCGGTCATCAGCATTTATATCATCCTTGGCGTCCTCTACGAGAGTTTCGCCCATCCCTTCACGATCCTGTCGACGTTGCCCTCGGCGGCGTTCGGCGCGCTGCTCGCTCTTGCGATCACGCACACCGAGTTCACGCTCATCGCCGCCGTCGGCTGTCTCCTGGTGATCGGCATCGTGATGAAAAACGCGATCATGATGGTCGATTTCGCGCTGGACGCGGAGCGGCGATTGCGCCTGGCGCCGGTGGAGGCGATCCAGCAGGCGGCGCGGCTGCGTTTTCGCCCCATCATCATGACGACGATGGCGGCCCTGCTCGGCGCGCTGCCGCTGGCGCTGGTAACCTGGCCGGGCTCCGAACTGCGCCAACCGCTCGGCGTCGCGATCGTCGGCGGATTATTGCTGTCTCAATTCGTCACGCTCTACACCACGCCGGCGGTGTACCTGGCGGTCGGCGGGCTGGGTCTGCGGCGCTCGACGCGCAGCCGCCAGGCGCCCGCCGCGGCGCCCACAGCCCCGGCGTAGCGCGACCGCCGGCTTCCGAGCCCCGTCGGGCGCCAGCGCCGCCCGGCGATTGCGGTCAATGCGCGCGAGAGAAGACTCCGAAAATGGCCGCCGCCGCGACCACCACTGTCGAGGCGCAGGCGATAATCACCGACCACAGCATGTAGCGGGCGTTCTTCTCCATGGCGCGGGCGGTGATCTCCTGGGCCTCCGCCGACCGCGTGCGCACGTTCATCCGGCGCTGCGCCTGTCGCGCGCGACGCTTTTGCCCCTGTCCAGGGCGCCCCTGCGACAAATCGTCGGTGTCCTCGTCGTTTTGCGGTGGCGGCATGGGGCGGTTCCGATTTTCCGTTTGAGGCCTCAAAGACGCGGCGAAACTTATCCACGCGTCCGCGCAAACACAAGGCGCGGCGGGAACGGCGGCGCGCTGTTCGGGCGGCGATCGGCCGGCGTGCGACGGTCAACCCAATGGAAGAGCGCCGCACATCGGATGAGAGCCTTGAACAAGCTTCGGAATCCGTATCAATTCCGGCGAACGCCGATCGGAGCAGCCAGTGGCATCGATGAAGGGCGGGTCGGCCGGCGACCGGCCGAGCCGGGGCAAGAGCAGGACCGCTGCGCTGGCCGACAGCGCCTTCGATTTCCCTCGCCCCGCGGCGTTGCGCAAATCCTATATCGTCGCCTCGACGCCGCGCGCCGGCGGCGCCCTGCTCTGCGCGCAACTGTGGAAGACCGGCGCGCTGGGAGCGCCCTCCGAATATCTGGCCTATCCGGGCGGGCGCCTCGGCGGCAAGCTGGCGAAGCGTCTCGAGCCGTCGTCGCATTCCGACTATATCGCCAAGGTCATCGCGCATCGCACGTCGAGCAACGGCGTGTTCGGCGCGAAGGCGCTCCTCAAGGACTTCCAGCGGACGCTGATCCTGGTCCCCGACGCTTTGAGCCTGCTGTCTCCGGTAAGCTACATCTACGTCGAGCGGCGGGATCGACTCGCCCATGCCGTGGACGTCGCACGGGCGATGCAGGCCCACCGGCGCGGCTCCGTCCGCGGACCGCGCGCCACGCCCCTGCGCTATGACCGGGATTTGATCTCCAAGTGCCTCGGGCTGCTCGAGCGGGAAAGGCTCGGCTGGATGCGATGGTTCGAGAGCCGCGGCGTCGAACCGCTCGTTGTGGCCTACGAGGATGTCATCGCCGACAAGGCCGGCGTGGTCCGCCGCGTCCTCGAGTTTCTCGACGTGCAGGACAACAAGGTCGAAAAGCTCCGCCATCCCGCGAAGTTCAAACTCCGCGCCAGCCCGGTCAGGGAACGCTGGGCGGCGCGCTTCGACCGCGAGATCCGGGAAGGGATACGCACTCGCCGGGCGGCCCGCCGCTGATTTAGCCGGACGGCCAGCGGCGCCGCACGTCGGGAATCACATAGCGCCCGTCGAGCAGTTCACTGCGCGGCTGGTAAGCCCGCAACGTCAACAGGAACGGAGCGTCAGGCGCCGGAAGCCAGTTTTCCTCGTCGCCCGCCCGCGCGTCACGCTGGATGAATATCGTCAGCGAACCATCCCCAGCGTAGCGCAGCCCGCGCTTCTGGCTGCCGATGCTGTAGCGGTCAATCGCGTTGGGCGAAAGCCAGCGGCGATTGTTCTCGTCGGTCTGATAAATCGTCAGCGACCAGAACGCGTCGACCGGCGGCAGGCCGCCCGGCGGGAACCGCAGAACATGCGGCTCGCGACCATGCAGCACGGCGCCGAGCGCGTCGGTGGCGGTGGAAAAATACATCGCCTCCTCCCGCGGCAGCAAGCCGAGGCCGGCGAGCGCGGACTGGGCGCGAGACAGATAATCGGAACCGAAATTGCCAACCTCGCCGAGTGGACCGCTCCATCCGACCGATCGATTTCGCGGGATCGTGCGCCGCGACGCGTCGACCGAGCCGCGCAATCGAGCGAGCAGTGCGTCCGAGGGCCAATCGCCGAATCCGGTCCGCTGCGGTCCGAGCGTGCGAAAGCCCACCTGCGCGCGAATCATGTCGCGCGCCGCGGCGAGCCCGAACCGGAGAGCGTCAAGCTGCGCCGGGACAAAGTCCTGGCGGCGAAATTGCAGCGAAGGCCCGACGCCGATCGTTCGCAGACGATCGAGAACCGGCTGGTCCTGCGCCGGCGGCGGATTTTCGGTCAGGACCGCGTTGAGCACGTCGAGAAACGTCAACGGTTTGTCATTGTCCAGCGGCGGCACGGGAAAGGACGCCGGATTGCGACTGCCGGACGCAAGCGCGACGCCCCAGCGTGAAATCGCCAGCTGGTCCTGAATCGCATGAACCGCGGCGACGTCGTCGGGCCCGTCGCCCAGAATTCTTACGAGCGCCCAGACCGCATTGGTCGGGGATCTGATTTCTTTCATTCCGGCCGGCGCGACGCCGTCCCATTGCGGCCCGGCGAGCAAAAACCGGCCAGCCGCGGGGCCCATCGTCCGACGCCCCGGCACCGCGAAGTTGTTCGTGAAGACGTCCATCAACGCGAGGCTGTAATATCGGTCGGCGGCGTCGGGCAAGTGGATGATCAGCGGGCCGCGCGAAAGATCGATCCAAGCGCGTGACAGCAGCGTGTCGCAATTGACTGCCGTCACCACGGCGGTCTCCGGCGTGCTGAGCGACCTGGTGTGGTGGAAGGCGTTGAGCTGCAACAGCTCGCCGCCCTTGCGGGGAAGGGTGACCGCCCGGTAGCGCAAGCGGGCGACCTCGTAGCAGGGCAGTCCGTAAATGTACGCCAGCCGCGCTGCGTCCGCCAGATCGGAATCGGTCGCGGCAGGCCGCCGATCGCCCCTGGAGCCCTGCAATCCGGTCATTGGCGTCTTCGTCGGTGGGGATCGCCGCGTCGGATTCAGCGAGGTCGCAAAAGGTTATCATGGGCTCGCGAACGCCTCAACCGATTGCCGCGCAGCGGCGGGCGTCCCTCGAAACGATCCGCGGGCATATTGTCGAGGCGGTCAGCCCTGATATAGATCGACCCGAAGTGTCACAGGTGGACGATGCAGGCGAAATCGAGCGTGGATGAAGAACCGGCCCGCTCGCTGAGCGACGAGCGCTTCGACTTCAGGCATCCCGCGCCGCTGCGGCAGTCCTATGTCATCGCGTCCTCGGCCCGGTCCGGAAGCACCTATCTGGCGAGGCTCCTCGCGCAAACGGGTCTGCTTGGCGCGCCGAGCGAAGTCTTCAATTCTGCGACTAACGAGATGCAGACCTTGATGGCGCGCTTCAGGGCGTATTCCCACGCCGACTATGTCGCCAAGCTGATCGCAAACCGAACTTCACGAAACGGCACCTTCGGAATGAAGGCGCATTTTCACCAGTTCGAGGCCTTCCTGAAGAAATATCCGCCGCTGCTCGAGGCGCTCGCGCCAACCACGTACATATACATCGATCGCCGCGACCAGGTCGCCCAGGCAGTCTGGATGGCCAAGGCGCTGCAGCCGGATCAATGGTCGGCGCAGTGGCGGGGAAGTCCGAGACCCATGTTGCGCTACGACCGCGAACTGATCGCCAAATCGATGAGCGAGGTCGAACTGCAGGACTCGCGGTGGCTACGATGGTTTGAACTCCACAACATCACACCGTTTCCGGTGACTTACGAGGACCTGATCGCCGATCCCGTCGCCATCGTCCGCAGCATCGTCCAGCGGCTCGGCGTGCAGGATGACGAACCCGACGACCTTGATATTCCGGCGATCGAGAAGCAGGGCGACGACACCAACCAGGAGTGGATCGAGCGCTTCGTGCGAGAGGCGCGGGCCGACGCCGAAGGACGCGGCCTCGCCGGGGCGGGCGGCGGTTCTCGATCTTCGACGAGCGGCGGCGATTTCTTCGATCGCTACGACCGGCTCATCAAGCGGCTGCCGGAAGGCTCGAACTCCGCCACGGGTTTCGTCGGCGCGATACGTCTTCGCCGCCGCTACGACGCGCTCGTTGGGCAAAACCGCGCGTTGTTTCGCAACGCCCGGGTGCTCGATCTCATCAGCCTCGACGGCTTTTGGAGTCTTGCGGCGCTCGACGCGGGAGCCGCTCATATCGTCGCGGTGGAGACGTCTCGAAAGGCGGTTGACGCAGCGACGGCCAATCTCGTCGATGTGGGAATCGACCCCGCGTGTTACCGATTCATCAGTTCAAAGATCTTCGCGGCGCTCGAAGGCTTCGCTCCCGAGCAGTTCGACGTAATTCTGTGCAAGGGAGTCGTCGAGCATTGCCAGTCTGTCGAGCTTTTCCAGCAACTCTCGCGCCTTCGACCCAAACACGTCATTCTGGACACAAGGATATCGCCCGGCGACAGCCCGATCACCCGCTTCGCGCTCGCCAAGAAGTCCATGAGAGGGCGCAGAGGCCGGATCACCTCGACCCCGACCCATGACCTGATCACTTTTCTGTCCCATTACGACTTCCGGTGCCGGCTGGTCGACTGGCAGGCGATGGGCATCGAGGACTGGACGGGCGTGCCCGACTACGCGCGCGACAAGCATCGCACCTACGTGCTGGATCGGCTGGTGTAAGACTTCGAACGTCACGGTCCGCCAATCGCGGCGGCGGCCGTCGCGCGGACGATCCAGGCGGTGTCATGGGCCGGCGCCTTGTTTGCGTCATAGCCGGCGAAGTAGACCGCGTCACCGTCCCCCGGGAAGGGAGAGGCCAGGATCGATCGCGTCGACACCATCGGCTGGACTGGGCGATCGGGGATTCGGCGAAGGCCATAATGGCCAGTCGGCTGCCGGATCAAATACCAGGCTGCGCTTTCATGTTGAACATTGCCGAAATCGGTAACGCTGTGACCCTCGGCCAGCGAGGCGGCTGATGGGATGGCGGCCTCTAGGCCGATCAGCAACAGCTTCTGTCCGGTCGAATCATTGACCGTCGCCATGTCGTTGTACGCGGCAATCACATATCCGACGGGCATCCTCCAAGCCCGGGCGAGGAAATCCTGGAGCTCAAGATCGGTGACCTCGCCGCCGTCGCGGGGATCCACCCGCACAATCCGCGCCTCCTTGCCCTCCACGGCGGCGATCAGCACCTGGCCGCCGCCTTTCGGGGCGGGGACTGCCGTTAGGCCTCGCAACCCAGTCTCAGAATATTTTGGATTCGGATTTGAGTAGACGAGACGCCACCGGGGCTGCGCGCCGTCGCCCCGCTCGTAGATCTGCTGCCCG
>VFSW01010756.1_pt1 | contig 12931 bp, 12 predicted proteins | sample 5358111 | NCBI WGS metagenome assembly VFSW01 (sample SAMN11554181, study PRJNA540505) | mine drainage metagenome | isolation source: sediment from site ElyBrook_90M | place: USA: Ely Copper Mine, Vershire, VT | collected 2017 | reverse complement strand
CCCGCGCGACTGGCTACGCTGACTCTCGGAACGAGGAGGAGCGCCGTGCACGAAGGGAAGGCCTCGTGTTGTTGATTCAAATCGCCGGGGGCGCCGTCCTGCTGGTCCTAGTTGTGGCCTTCTTCGTGCGTGGGCGCGACGCGCGCCACGAGAGGACTACCCCTAAGAAATCAAGGTCACACGCCGATTTTCGGCCCAAGCTCCCGCCCTCTCCCTACCAGCCGTCGCGCGGATTTCGGATCCTCGATGGTTCTGATCCCGTCCCGATCCCACCGGTGCAACTGCCTCGCCTTGACCCGAGGAAGGAGTTCGTTTTCAACGACACCCAATTGTCGTCGGGGGAATCCGTCTCACCGCCGCAATTGCGCCACGACGAGCAATGGGCGCTCGATCGATCGATGCGACACGCTCCGCAGTTGCACGTGCGCCGCCGCCGTCGCTTTGTCGGGACTCTGGTGGTCCTCATCGTGACGGCGGGCCTCGTCGCGGAGTTGTGGCTGAATACGAATTGGCTGCGCCATTCGCCCCCGCCGGGCCCGCATCACAGCGGTCTGGCGGCGGTGGCATCACTCAGGACCCTCTAAGGCGCCACGCCCAGCTCGTGCACGATGAAGGCCAGGATCTGGGCTTCATCGTGCCATGCGTCGTAACGTCCGGAGGGACCACCGTGGCCCGCGCCTAACTCAGTCTTGAGATACGCGACGTTGGCGGGATTGGCATCGCGTAGCTTCAGCACCCATTTTGCGGGTTCCCAGTATCCCACGCGCGAGTCGTTGAGACCGCCGGCGGCGAAAAGGTGAGGGTAGATGCGTGTCGAACGGTCGTCGTTGACCCCACGTACATTGTCGTAGGGGGAGTAGGACTTCATCGTTCGATAGGCCTCAGGGCTGGCGTCGGGATTACCCCATTCCTCCCATTCACCCACGGTCAGCGGCAGTGAGTCGTCGAGCATGGTGGTGAGCGCGTCGACGAAGGGGACCTCCGCGACGACGCAGTGAAAGAGTTCGGGTGCGAGGTTCATCACCGCTCCCATCAAGAGACCCCCCGCAGATCCACCGCGGGCGCAGAGTTGAGCGGGCGTCGTCCAGTTGCGGTCGACGAGGAACTTCGCGACGGTGACGAAATCTGAGAAGGTGGTTGGCTTCTGGGCGAGCTTTCCCATTTCATACCAGGAACGCCCCATTTCGCCGCCCCCACGGACGTGGGCGATCGCGAAGATGACCCCGCGCTCGAGCAGCGAGAGTCGGAGCGAAGAGAAGGTGGGGTCGATCGAGATCTCGTAGCTCCCGTAGCCGTAGAGCAAGAGCGGCGCGGTCCCCTTGGACGTCAGCTCGCCGTCCTCGCCACGCGTCACTACCTCGTTGCTCGCCACTACCGACACGGGGATGCGTACGCCGTCACTCGCCTCGACCCAGAGTTGCCCGGTGACGTAGCGCGTGGCGTCGAAGCCACCCAGGACCCGCTGTTGTTTGAGCACCGTCATGGCTCCCGTGGCGACGTCAATATCGGCGACGAGGCGCGGCGGCACGAGGGAAGAGATCGAGACGCGCACGTGGGTCGTCTCGTACATCGCGTTGGCCGATAGCGACACGGTGCTCGGCGCGGCCCCCCCGTCCACGAAGTAGGACCGCGCCAAGAGATCGTGGCCAAAGGGATCCGGAGCGTCGACCAGCGGGACGATGCGAATCGCGGCGCTGCCGTCGCGGCGCTCGGAGACCGCTACGAAGTCGGCGAAGGCATCGATGCCGTCGAGTCGCTGACCGGGTCGGTGCGCGATCAGTTCACGCCAGGGCGCATCGTCGTCGACGCGACGAGCCAACAAGCGAAAGTCCGTGGCCTCCTCGTTGGTGATCTTGAGCCACCAGTCGCTCCCTGACCGGTCGCGAAAGTGTTCGACGCCGTATTCAATGTTCTGGCGCCGGGGCTCGACGAGAATGAAGTCCGCGCGCGGGTTCATCGCGTCCAGGTAGGACATCTCTGACGTGCAGGACGACGAGATCGATACGAGAATGACAGCGTCATCTCGACTTCGACCCACCGACAGGTTGTATTGCGCGTCGTCCTCTTGCATGACGAGGACATCGGCCTCGGCACTCGTGCCAATCTCGTGGCGCCAGAGTTGCCAGGGACGCATTGCATCGTCGACGCGGGTGTAAAAGAAGTGACGGTTGTCACCGGCCCAGGCAAAGCCGTAGTACACGTCATCGAGAGTGTCGTCAACGGCGACCTGGCCCGCGAGTGGCCGCACGCTCACGCGGTGCCGCTCGTCTCCTTCGAAGTCGACGCCGACCGCGACCCAACGGTCGTCGGGACTGACCGCGAGGACCCCTACCGATAGGAAGTCGTGCCCTTGGGCCTCAAGGTTCTCGTCCAAGACGACCTGTTCGCCCTCTATCTCGACGTCGGACGAAATGACGGGCGGGGTATCCACCCCGTCCGCCACGCGCAGGCGGCAGCTGATGGGGTAGTCGAGTCCTTCGCGGGTGCGTTCGTAGTACCACCAATCACCGCGACGTACCGGCACCGAGATATCCGTCTCCTCGATACGCGCCTTAATCTCCTCGTAGAGTTGGCCTTCCAGGGGCGCGAGGTGGGCGAGTTCCTGGGCGAGGTACGCGTTCTCGGCCCGCAGGTGCGTCAGGACTTCCTCGTTGTCGCGTTCGTTGAGCCAGTAATAGGGGTCGACGCGGGTATCGCCGTGGCGAGTAATTTCGAAAGGACGTTGAGTGACGCGCGGCGCAAGTGACATTGCTCCACTCTGCCAGATGACGGGAATTTTCCGTCAAGGTGGGTCCTCGAGTTAGTACTATGGGCGTAGGGAATATCCCGCAAAGGAGAACGATGAGCGTCGACAACCTGGATTTCAGTCGCTACCAATTGGGCTGGTCTGACGATCAGATTCCGGTCTTCAAGCCCAAGAAGGGTATCAACGAAGCCATCGTGCGCGAGATGTCGGGCATCAAATCTGAAGAGCCCTGGATGCTCGACTTCCGGTTGAACGCGCTCAAGCGTTTTGAGCGTAAGCCCATGCTGGAGTGGTTCGCCAACCGCATGCCCGATCTCGACTTCAACGACATCTACTACTACATCAAGCCCACGGAGAATCGCGTCGAGCGTTGGGAAGACCTGCCCGATGCGATCAAGAACACGTACGAACGCCTCGGCATCCCTGAGGCGGAGCGAAAGTACTTGGCCGGAGTAACCGCGCAGTACGAATCAGAGGTTGTTTTTCACCGCAATCGTGAGGATCTCGAGCGGTTGGGGGTCTTGTTCTGCGACATGGACACCGCGGTACGCGAGTATCCCGATTTGGTCCGGAAGTATTTTGGTACGGTCATTCCGCCCAACGATAATAAGTTCGCCGCGTTGAACTCCGCAGTGTGGAGCGGTGGCTCATTCATTTACGTGCCTCCCGGGATCAACGTGGACCAACCGCTGCAGGCGTATTTCCGAATCAATACCGAAAATATGGGTCAATTCGAGCGCACCTTGATTATCGCTGACGAGGGCAGCCAGGTGCACTACGTCGAAGGGTGCTCCGCCCCCGTGTACTCGACGGACTCCCTGCACTCGGCCGTTGTCGAACTCGTGGCCCTCAAGGGCTCGCGCATTACCTACACGACCATCCAGAACTGGTCCAACAATGTCTACAACCTCGTCACGAAGCGCGCACGCGCCGAGGAGGAGGCCCACGTCGAGTGGATTGACGGCAACATCGGTTCACGACTCACCATGAAGTACCCGAGCGTCTACTTGATGGGCCCCAAGGCTTCCGGCGAGGTGCTTTCCGTTGCGTACGCGGGCCCGGGACAGATTCAAGACGCGGGTGCCAAGATGGTGCATTGCGCCCCCGAGACCACCTCGACGATTATCTCCAAGTCCATCTCCAAGGACGGTGGTCAGACCACCTATCGCGGTCTGGTGAAGGTGGAGGAGGGAGCCACGGGATCTAAGGCATTCGTACGCTGCGACGCACTGCTGCTCGACGAACAGTCAATCTCTGAGACGAAGCCCTACATGGAGGTGGGCGAGCAAGACGCCTCCATAGGTCACGAGGCCACGGTCTCGAAGATTGGCGACGATCAACTGTTCTATTTGATGAGTCGCGGTCTCACCGAGACCCAAGCAATGGGGATGATCGTGAATGGCTTCATCGAACCGGTCACGCGCACGCTACCCATGGAGTACGCCGTGGAGTGGTCGCGCCTGATCGAGTTGCAGATGGAAGGCTCGATCGGATAGGACGTTGGGCGCCTTCGCGCCCGCGTCTGAGCCCGACGAGCGTGACACAATGGAGACGACATGGGAATGCGTGAGGAATGCAAGCACTTCCAGAGCCGTACGTACGCCTCTGGCGAAGTGGCGCGTTTCTGCGTTCTCGGAAACGCACCGGACCAGCCCTGGAGTTGTCCGGAGAACTGCCTCACCTACGAGCGACGATTCGCGGACGTGGGGTGGTCTCACGGGACGCTGGCCAGGCGACCAAACGTCGAAGAGCCTCCCGCCACCGACGTGCCCGTCGAGGACCGCCGCGACATCCTCAACGCGGCCAATGAGATCATCGACGCAGTGGCCCCCGAACTCTTCGAGGAGCGTCGACGGATCCTGGACGAGATGGAGAAGAAACAACGTCGGGGCTGGAAGTTCTGGCACCGATAACCGGGCCTGGTGCCCGAGGTCAACTGAGCTCCCACTACACTTTCCAAGCCCACCACTATGAAAAACTTCGCGCAGTCAGCCCTTTCCTACATCAACGTCCTTGAGAATTCCCCAGCACGACTCGACGCGTGGAACGTCTTCGACACGCTGGGACTGCCGACCACTACCGATGAGGTGTGGCGTTACGCGCCCCTACGCGAATTGGATCTCGATAGTTTTGAGGTGCGCTCACGCCACGAGATTCCCGCTATGTCGAGTTTCGCGCGCGAACTCGGCGACCGCGCTGGTCTAGTGGTGCGCGTGGTGGACGGCGAGGTCGTCGATGTTGCGGGCGCGCTCGAGGGCGTCAGCGTCGAGTGTGTCGAGTCGACGTGGTCGGCGCACTACGCCAACGACGCCTTCGCGCAACTCAACTGCGCGTTGTCGCCCTACACCATTACCGTGTCGGTGGCTGACACCACCCAGGTTGCGATGCCCATCGTCATCGTCAACACCACCTGTTCCGACACCTCATTCCCTCAGCTGCGCATCGCACTCGGGCGCTCGGCACAGGCTTCGGTGGTGGAGTACGTCGACGGAGGCGCCGATGCTCTCGTCGTACCATTGGCCCAGTACGAGCTAGCCGATAATTCATCGCTTCAGGTGAGCACGTACCAGCGTCTCGACGCCAGTGCCTGGCACGTTGCGCGTTCGACGGGGCAATTGGGACGCGACGCGCGATTGCGACAGGCGGTCATATCAATCGGTGCTCATTACAACCGTTCGCGCAATGACGCAGAGTTCTTGGGCGCGGGTGGCGAAAATGAACTTCGCACCACGTTCCTGGGTGCGGGTAATCAGGTGCACGATTTTCGTACGCACCAGTTTCACCGTGTCGGTCGCACGCATTCGACGTTGCTCTCCAAGGGGGCGGTCGCCGATTCGTCGCGGTCGGTCTATACGGGCCTGATCGAGATTGAGAAGGGCGCCAAGCGCACCGACGCACGACAGACCAATCACAATCTGCTGCTGTCACCCCCCGGCCCGCCCCACTGGGTCCCCAAGCTACCCCTGCGGTTTTTTCACTTCATGGGCGCCCCCCTATCACGGGGGGGCCCACTCGATGAGTTGCAACGCTGGTACCTTGAGTCGCGCGGCGTCACGCGTCGCGACGCCGAGCGGCTCATGATCCAAGGTTTCTTTTATGAGATGCTCGCAACATTGCCCCCGGAACTAGCCGAAGTGGTGGAGAGTGACCTCGGTGAGACGCTGCGCCACGTGGAGATCGTGACGCCGTGACGGCCGTCGACATCGGAACTCTCGACGACTTCGTGCACGGTCAAGCGGCGCAAGTGAAGGTGTCCGACCGCGTGCTCGTCGTGGTGCGCATCGAGAACGACGTGTACGTGCTCGACGACCGCTGTAGCCACGAGGACTTCTCCTTGGCGTTGGGCGAAGTCGACGTCACCTCGTGCGAGATCGAGTGCGCACGCCACGGGGCGATGTTCAATCTCAAGGATGGCCAACCGGCGTCGTTTCCGGCAACGCGGCCCGTCACGCACTACGACGTCGTATGTGAGGCCGGTCGACTACAGGTGGTGATCAATTGAGCACGTTATCGATTCGAGGCCTTCGTGTGGAGGTCGCGGGCAAGGAAGTTTTGAAGGGCTTCGACCTCGCGATGTCGTCGGGCGAGGTGCACGTGATCATGGGCCCGAATGGCTCTGGCAAGTCCACCCTGGCTCACGCCCTCGCCGGTCACCCTGGATACAAGGTACTGGACGGCTCGGTATTGCTTGATGGTGTCGAACTGCTCGACCTCTCCGCGACCGAACGCACCCGTCACGGACTCTTCTTGGCGTTACAGCATCCGATGGAGGTCCCGGGGGTTCGACCAATCGATTTGCTGGTGGCGGCGGGAGCACCACGCGGGGGGCTCGTCGAGCGAATGAACGACGAGGCCCGCCGCGTCGAACTGCGGCCCGAGGTCCTCGAGCGATTCGTGAATGTCGACTTGTCCGGAGGGGAGAGGAAGCGCGCCGAGATGGTGCAGTTGGCGATCCTGCAACCGAATTTCGCGATGCTCGATGAAATCGACTCTGGTTTGGACGTGGACGCTCTCGGAGCGGTGGCTCGACGCCTCCAAGAGGCCACGACCGAGTGGAACTGCGGCGTACTGGCGATCACTCACTTCCGCCGACTGTTGCACGAATTGACCCCCACCATGATTCACGTGGTTTCCGAAGGTCGGGTTGTCGCCACCGGTGGCCCAGAAATGGCCGAGATCTTGGAAAAGGATGGCTACGAGCCCTTCCGAATTGTCCAGAAGTAGAACGGTTTCTTATTCAGCGCTGGTAAAGTTGTCCGATGCCCTCGGACTCTTCTGACGTCGCGCGCGGTCGTTCGCGACGCTCGACCTCCAACCCCGACGCAGTCGCCAACGCCCAGCGCCTAGCGGCACTCGGCGAGGCCATTGATCAAAAGGCCAGTGTCTCGCACAAGCGCAAGATGCCCAGAGCGGCCCGAACCGGTTGGCGGCGCCACAAGAAGTGGTGGATCTCCGGCGCGTCGGTTCTGGCGGTCGTCGTACTGTTGGTGGGCGGTGGCTACCTCTACACGCTGTGGCAACTCGGTCACATCAAGAAGATCAATGTCGCCGGTGAAGTCCGGCGCGTGGGCAACCAGCCCTTCAACATCCTCGAAATCGGCTCGGACTCACGGGCCGGACTTTCGGGCTACATCGCGGCTCAGACCGGAGCCTCGACGGGTCAAGCCGCAGGTCAACGCAGTGACGTGGTCAAAATTATGCACGTCGATCCCGCGAAGGGGACCATCACGGTCTTGTCGATCCCACGTGATACCGTGACCACCTTGCTCGCCAATCAGGGTCTCTACGGCACGGCCAATCGCCTCAATGTCAATTTTGGTAACGGCCCCTCGCTACTGGCCCAGACCATCACCGCCAATTTCGGTATACCGATCGCGCACACCGTGGTGGTGAGTTTTGAAGGGATTATCAACGCGGCCCAGTCCATCGGCGGGGTCTATATGAACTTCCCCTACCCGGCGAAGGACGCCTTCTCTGGTCTCAACTTCCCCCACGCCGGATGCCAGATTGTGAACAATTTCCAGGCACTGGCTCTAGTGCGCAGTCGGCATTATCAGTGGTACCAAAATGGCGTGTGGAGTACTGACGTCACCAGTGACTACGGACGCATTTATCGCCAGAACGAGTTCTTGAAGGCGATGATCGACAGGGCCAAGGGACTCTATAACCCATTCACCATCAATGGCTTCATTTCTAAGCTGACCACCGGCATCGCCCTCGACAGCAACTTCTCGTCGGGAGAACTTATCGGACTTGCGGTCAAGTTCCACAACCTCGACCCGGCGAACCTCGCGACGTACACGCTGCCGACCGCGCCGGGCAGCTACGGCAACCTGGGCAGCATCCTCCTGGTTCAGGAGCCCGCGATGCAGAAATTACTCTTCCAGATCTTTGGATCACAGTTGCAAAAGCCCACCAACCCGCCACCCATCAACTCCGCGGGCTACTCGCCGGGTTGGACGATTCCGACTGCGACCTCCTCGACTTCGTCCGTCATCATCCCGTCTTCGGGCAAGAAGTTCCTGGTGAACGTCGCCGCGAGCGCCGCGACGACCACGACGACCATTCCGCCGGAGGGCGATCAGTACTTCGACCCGACGCCCTGCACTCCCAAATAGACGTCGCGTCGAACGACCGAAGCGAAGGTGACGTCAGGCGTCGATCTCGTCGAGCGCTTGCGCGAGAGTGTTCCACGCGAGCGTCGCGCACTTTATTCGTACCGGGAATTTCACCACGCCCGCCAGCGCGGCCAATTCACCGAGGCGGCGCAGGTTGGCGTCTCCATCGGGTTCCACCGCATCGGCGCCGAGCGTGGATTCACGGGTCGTCATCAGCTCTTTGAAAGTGGCGATGGTCGCACGAACCTGGTCGAGCGGTTTGCCCTTGACCGCCGTGCTCATGAGTGACGAAGACGATTGTGAGATCGAGCAACCGTGGCCCGTCAATTTGATGTCGGTCAATACGCCGTCCTCAACATCGGTGTAGACGACGATCTCGTCGCCGCAGAGGGGATTGAAACCTTCGGTGCGATGTGCGGGCGGGGGCAACTCACCGCGATTGCGCGGAGAGCGATAGTGGTCGAGAATGATCTCTCGATACAGGTCGTCGAGGTTCGCCATTGTTACCCGAACATCTTCACGGCGTGAGTGAGGGCCTCGAGTAAGACGTCGGTGTCGCACACCTGGGAGTACGGGCCGTAGGACGCGCGTGCCGTGGCGGCGAGCCCGAAGCGCCGCATGAGCGGTTTGGCGCAGTGGTGGCCGGGACGCACACACACGCCGAATTGGTCGAGGACCTGGGCTACGTCGTGCGGGTGCACGCCCTCGACGTCGAGCGAGATCACTCCACCGCGTGCGACGGTGTCGCTCGGGCCGATCACGCGCACGCGACCAGAGAATTCTAAGGCCAGGCGCGTCAGCGCATCGCCGGTGAGATCCCTCTCGTGGTCGGCGACGTTGTCCATGCCCAGGCCCTCAAGGTAGCGCACGGCAGCCGTGAATCCGGCGGCTTGGGCGATGGGCGGCGTGCCGGCCTCGAATTTGGAGGGTCCGCTCGCGGGCGTGAACCCGTCGGTGCTGACGTCCTTGATCATTCCGCCGCCGCCCAGAAAAGGTGGCATGGCCTCCAGGATCTCTTTCCTCGTCCAAAAGACCCCGAGACCGGTGGGCCCCAGCATCTTGTGGGCCGAGAAGGCTATGAAATCCGCGTCGAGGGCGATCAGATCAGTAGGTAGGTGCGCCACGGACTGTGCTCCGTCCACGGCCAACAACGCCCCGTGCGAGTGGGCGAGATCGGCGAGTTCACGAATCGGATTGATGGTGCCGAGCACGTTGCTCATCGCGGTCACCGAGACGAGCTTGACGCCGAGCATCAATTCCTCGATGTGGTTCAGGTCCAGCCGGAAGTCGTCACTGACGGGAATGAAGCGCACTTCGATACCGTGGCTCTCACGAAGCTGGAACCACGGCACGATGTTCGCGTGGTGCTCCATCTCGCTAACTAGCACCACGTCGCCCGGCTGGAGGAAAGCGGCGCCCCAGGAGCGCGCGAGCAGGTTGAAGGATTCAGTGGCGTTCTTCGTGAAGACGATCTCTTCGGAGCCCCCCGGCGCGTTCAAAAAACGGGCGGCCGATTCACGAGCGCCTTCGTAAATGGCGGTGGCCTCGTTAGCCGTCTGGTACACCCCGCGGTGCACGTTGGCGTGGTGGTGCTGGTAGTAGCGGTCCATCGCTTCGATGACGGAGCGCGGGGTGAGCGAGGACGCGCCCGAGTCCAAGAAGGTGATCGGCCTTCCGTTGATGATCCGGTTCATCAACGGGATGTCACCGCGCACCAGATGCGGATCGAAACGCGTCACAGGACGACCGTGCGGCGCAGCTCGTCATAGCCGCGCTCTTCAATGGCCTGCGCCAAGGTCGCGTCACCCGAGGTCTCGATACGCCCGTCGATCAGGATGTGGACGCGGTCGGGTTCGATTTCCTCGAGGAGCTTCACGTAGTGCGTCACCACCAGCACCCCCATGTCGGGGTGTTCGTCACGCACGGTGCGCACGCCGCGCGCCACGATTCGAAGGGCGTCGATGTCCAGCCCGGAATCAGTCTCGTCGAGCAGCGCCAGGGTCGGTGCGAGCAGCGCCATCTGCAGTACCTCGTTACGCTTTCGTTCGCCACCGGAGAATCCGTCGTTGAGGTGGCGCTCGGCGAAAGCCGGATCCATGCCGAGACGATCCATCCATTCCATCAGGTCGAGTCGCACTTCGAGGACACTCAGTTCCTCGAGGCCCTTGCGCGCCGCGATCGCCTGGCGCAGGAACTGCACCACCGATACGCCGGAGATTGCTTCGGGATATTGGAAGGCCAGGAATATTCCCGCACGTCCTCGTTCGTCGGGCGTCCATTTGGCAATGTCCTCGCCGCGCAGAAGGATGGTGCCCCGGGTGATGACGTAACCCGGATGCCCCATGATGACGTTGGCCAGGGTCGACTTCCCCGCTCCGTTCGGCCCCATGAGTGCGTGGACCTCACCGGTATTGACAACGAGGTCAACGCCGCGCAAAATGGAGGCACCGTCGGCCTCCACGTGGAGATCCTTGAGTTCAAGCAGGGGCATCGTCACGGGTGACAGCCTACTGGTGGGTCCCGAAGACCGTAACTTTTGCGCGGCGGCTCACCAACCTCGCGTGACCCACTCGTCAAGGTGGGGGCGCTCCACGTCCAGGGTGGTGGCGCCACCGTGGCCGGGCCACACGATGGTGTCCCCGCCGTAGCGGCGAAAGAGCCGTTCCTCGATACTCGTGATGATGCTCGGGAAGTCGCCTCCCTCGAACTTCGTGGACCCGGGGCCCCCGGGGAAGAGGGTGTCGCCGCTGAGGAGCATCGGCGTGTCGACGAGGGCGAAGCACATCGAGCCGGGGGTGTGTCCGGGCGTGTGCACGGTGCGCAGACGGAGGTCGCCCACCACGTGATCGACGTCATCATCGAGGAGATGGTCGTAACCGGGCAGCATGGTGGCGTCCTCGGCGCGGACCCACACATCGATGCCGGACTCGCGGACCTGTTCGACCGCGCCGACGTGGTCCCAATGGCCGTGGGTTTCGAGGACCGACCTCACCCCCAGGCGCCGCGCGACCTCGAGGAGTCGTTCGTGCTCGTTCGCCGCGTCGATCAGCGCCGCCTTGCCAGTGCGACGGCAACGTACGACGTAGACGTTGTTCTCGATCGGTCCGACGACGAAGCGGTGCACTTCAGCGGCGGCGTTGGACCACACCAGGGCGACGTTCTCCACGATGTGAGTTTGTCAGAACTTCGGCCCACCGTGACCTGCCTTACGATGGAGACCAGCCATGATCGAACACGAACAAATCACCAGCGGTTCGTCCGTGCTCGACCTGAGGGTCGCGCGCTCGGAAACCCGTCCCCTCGCTAACCACGTTCTTATCCTGGTGCATGGTCTGCCTCGATCGGTCGGCATGGGTCGTCAAGCGGCAGGATTGTTGCCCGAGCTCGCCGAACACCTCTCCAACGAATCGGGCTGGCTGGTGGCGACCGGCACTTTGTCGGGGGTCGGATCGAGCACCGGGACCTTCTCCGCCAGTCAGTGGAAGGCTGATCTGAAAGTTATCGTGGACCGTGTCGCCGGTGGCGAGCCACGCATCTCGCTGGCCGGCTTCGGTTTTGGAGGCTCACTCGCGCTGCACGTCGCGGCGCACGATGACCGGATCCGCGGGGTGGCTACTTTCGCGTCGCCGGCCGATCTCGATTTCTGGTGTGGTGACGCGCGGGAGTTTCACCACGCCGTCCAGGTCGCCGGAGTCGTCGGTGACCCCGACGATCTTCTGGACCCCGAAGCGTTGCACGCGGACGTGATGACGATTGACCCCGTAGGTTCGATTGCCAAGATTCCGCCACGCCGACTCCTCATCGGTCATGGTTCTGACGACATGGAAGTTCCCGTCTCCGATGCACGGTTGCTCGTCGCGGGGGCCGAAGGTCGGTGTGAACTTCGTATCATCCAAGGCGCGGGGCATCAACTACGCGCGGACCCGCGGATGGTGGCGACTCTGCTGGGGTGGCTCGACCGCCACCGTTAACTGCTCAAGCGTCCAGCGCCGCGTCCACGACGCGGCGCAGGTTGCGTGCGGAATTCTCGGGTTCGTGGGACTCAGTGAGGTATCGCACCACGACGAAATGTCGTAGGCCGGCGTCTACGAGCTCGGTCACGTTCTGGTCCGTGACGCCGCCGGTGACGAAGACGGGCAGGGGCGAGCGCGACTGGGCCCGCGCGGCGTAGCTCACCCCGGTGCCCGCCCGACCCAGCTTCGTCGGGGTCTCGACGATGGGTCCGGCGCTCAAATAGGTGACCGGTTCGAGAAGGCCGGCGTCGAATTCGTCATCGGCGTGAGTGGAGAGGCCCACGATTGCCTCGTCCCCGAGAGTGTCTCGACAGTGCCGCACCGATGCGTCGTCTTGACCCACGTGGACGCCGTCAGCCCCCGCCGCAGAGGCCAACTCGACCGAATCATTCATGATGAAGGGCACGCCAAAATCGCGGCAGATGGGAATCATCAGGCGCGCCTGCTCGAGTCGCGCCTCATTCGGGAGATCCTTCTCACGCAACTGCACCACGTCCACCCCGCCGCGCAACACCGCGGGTAAGAAGTCCGACATGTCGCTACGCACGCCCACG
>VFSW01010755.1_pt1 | contig 12932 bp, 16 predicted proteins | sample 5358111 | NCBI WGS metagenome assembly VFSW01 (sample SAMN11554181, study PRJNA540505) | mine drainage metagenome | isolation source: sediment from site ElyBrook_90M | place: USA: Ely Copper Mine, Vershire, VT | collected 2017 | reverse complement strand
CTTGCGCAACAGTTCGCCCGTGTAACGCACGCCCTTGTTCTTGTACGGATCCGGCAGCGGGTGCGGGGTTCCGAGCAACGGCCGCGGCTGGCGGTGTTCCGGAGCCTGAACCACATTTACGCGCAGGTGATCGACGACCGCAAGGGCCAGACACTGGTGGCCGCCTCGTCGGCGGAGAAGAAGGCCGGTGTGGCGAGCGGAGGCAACGTCGCCGGCGCGAAGGCGATCGGCAAACTCGTGGCCGAGCGGGCGCGCGAGAAGGGCATTGCAAAAGTGGTATTTGACCGTGGCGGATATCTGTATCATGGGCGCGTGAAGGCCCTGGCGGATGCGGCGCGCGAAGCGGGACTGGAGTTCTAAGGCACATGGCGGCGACACCTACGCAAAAGCGAATCGACAGCTCGAACCTGAACCTTAAGGAACAGGTCGTCTCGATCAACCGCGTCACCAAGGTGGTGAAGGGCGGCAAGAACCTGAGCTTCTCGGCGCTGGTCGTCATCGGCGACCCGGGTGCTAAGATCGTCGGCTTCGGCACCGGTAAGGCCAAGGAAGTGCCGGCGGCGATCAAGAAGGGCATCGAAGCGGCGAAGAAGAACCTGCGCAAGATTCACGTGCTCGAAACCACAATTCTGCACCCGGTGCTTGGGCGCTTTGGAAGCGGCCTCGTGCTGCTGAAGCCCGCCCCGGCCGGAACCGGTGTGATTGCCGGCGGCCCGGTACGCGCGGTGATTCAGGCAGTTGGAATTCCGAACGTGCTCACCAAGTCGATCGGCTCGCACAACCCGCATAACGTCGTAAAGGCGACGATTGCGGCGCTGGAGCAGTTGCGCGACAAAGCGGAAGTGGCCGACATGCGCGGCCTGACGCCGGACAAGGTTCAGTAAACGGAGTAACCGATGGCGGAAGGAACGATTAAAATCAAGCTAGTGGGGAGCCCGATCTGTACCCCGGAAAAGCACAAGGTCATCGTGCGGGCGTTAGGGCTGCGGAAGATGAACCAGATCGTGGAGCGTCCCGATACGCCCGGGTTCCGCGGCATGGTGAAAAAGGTGCCGCATCTGCTGGCGCTGGTGAAATAGGCAGGAAGAGCGAACCATGAACTTGAGCAACCTCCGGCCGCCGGCCGGCCAGAAGCATAAGAAACAACGCGTCGGCCAGGGCATGGGCACCGGCCGCGGCAAATACTCCGGACGCGGCGCCAAGGGCGCCAAGTCCGTTTCCGGCTATTCGATGATGCGGGGCTTTGAGGGCGGCCAGATGCCGCTGCACCGCCGTCTGCCCAAGCGCGGTTTCACGAACATTTTCCGGAAAGAGTACGCGATCGTGAATCTGGGCCGGTTGGAGAGCCTGCCGGGCGATTCGTTTGACCCGGGGCGTTTGATCGAGCTTGGGGTGGTCCGCAAGCTGGGCGACGGGCTCAAAATTCTCGGTGGCGGCGAACTGACGCGGCCCATTCGGGTGACAGCGCATTTGTTTTCCGAAGCCGCGGCGCAGAAGATCGAGAAAGCCGGCGGCAGCGTGGAAAAGATTGAAGTGCCGCCTCCCGCTCCGGTGAAGCGGGGCTCGGCGAAGGCGAAGTAAAGCCGCGGTTGCGGGGTTACCATGACGAAGTTCTTCGAAGCATTCGGTAATATCTTCCGGGTGCCGGATCTACGGAACCGGGTGCTGTTTACGCTGGCGATGCTGGCGGTCTACCGCTTGGGCGGGCACATCCCGACGCCCGGCATCGACGCGAACAAGCTGTCGGAGTTCTTCTCGCGGAATTCGGGCACGCTGTTCGGCTATATCGATCTGTTCAGCGGCGGCATGTTCCGGCGGCTGACGGTCTTCGCGCTTGGCATCATGCCGTACATCACGGCGTCGATCATCCTTCAGTTGCTGGCCGTCGTCATTCCGACGATTGAGAAGCTGCAGAAGGAAGGCGAACTCGGCCGCCGCAAGATCACTCAGTGGACGCGCTATCTGACGGTCATCCTCGCGCTGGTGCAGTCGTTCGGCATCGCGCTGACACTCGAGAAATCCGAAGGCGGCTTCGTGCTGCGTCCGGGCGTCGGGTTCATCCTGATGACGATTCTCAGTCTCACCACCGGCACGGCGTTCATCATGTGGCTCGGCGAGCAGATTACCGAGCGCGGCATCGGCAACGGTATGTCGCTGATCATCTTCGCCGGTATCGTGGTGGGGCTACCGCGCGCGATCAACGAAATCTATACCAACGTTTTTGTAACGCGGCAGTGGAATCCCTTCCAACTCATTCTGATCCTTGCCGTGATGATCGCCGTCGTGGCCTTCATCGTACTGGTGGAGCGCGGCGAACGGCGGATTCCGGTGCAGTATGCGACTCGTGTGATGGGGCGCCGCATGATGGGCGGCCAGTCGACGCACCTGCCGTTGAAGGTCAACGCGGGCGGCGTGATTCCGGTGATCTTTGCGTCCTCGCTGCTCGCGATTCCCGGATCGCTGGCGCAGGTGCCGCTGGTTAAGAACAATCCGTTTCTAAGCTCGATGTTCAACTCGATGATGGGCAGTACGCCGACGTATTACCTGCTCTTCACCGTCCTGATTATCTTCTTCTGCTTCTTCTACGTGTCGATCATTTTCAACCCGAACGAAGCGGCGGACAACATGCGGAAGTTCGGCGGCTTCATTCCGGGCATCCGGCCGGGCAAGAACACGGCCGACTACATGAACCGGATTCTGACCCGTATCACGGTGGTCGGCGGCCTGTATCTGGCGGTTCTCTCGTTGATCCCCCAGATCATGATCGCAGGGATTAAGCTGCAACGCCTTCCGCTGGTCGGCAACTGGATCGATACGTATTTCCCGCGCTGGCTGCTCGACGGTCTCGGCGTGAGTTTTTATTTTGGCGGCACTTCGCTGCTGATTGTGGTGGGCGTGGCGATGGACACGATCAACCAGGTCGAAGCGCAGTTGATCATGCGCCACTATGAGGGCTTTACCCCGCGGTCGGGCCGGATTCGCGGCCGGCGGAGCGCCAGCGCTTGAGGCCCGGCAGAGTGGCAGGAAAATTGCGCTACAATCGAGATACTGGATTTGTGTGTTTCCGCTTCGATCTTCGGGTCCTGGCCGACGGAGGGCAGGGCAGCTAAACAATGATCGTTCGCAAGAATGCCGGCGAGCTGGACCGCATGCGCCGGGCCGGATTGCTCGTCTGGAAGATCCTGCGGGAATTAGCAGGCATGGTCACTGAAGGCGTCACGACGCAGGATTTGGAAGTGGTGGCGGAGCGGATGATGCGGGAGGCGGGCGCCAAGCCGGCGTTTAAGGATTATTATGTGCCGGCCGCCGGGTCACGATACCCGTTTGTGTTGTGTACGTCGGTGAACGAAGAGATCGTTCACGGAATGCCGTCGGCGAAGCGGAAGCTGAAGCCGGGGGATATTGTTTCGATCGACACGGGTGTGCAGCTTGAAGGTTTTTTCGGGGACTCGGCGATCACGGTCCCGGTTGGAGAGGTAAATGAGCAGGTCAAACGGCTGCTGCGCGCGACTGAGGAGTCGCTGGAGATGGCGATCGACAAGGCGCGCGTCGGGAACCGGCTTTTCGACATCTGCAGCACGGTGCAGGAGCATGTGGAGTCGAACGGGTTTTCGGTAGTCCGGGAATATGTTGGCCACGGGATCGGAACGAAGTTGCATGAAGAGCCGCAGGTTCCGAATTATGTGGACCGCAAGAATGAGAATCCGCGGCTGAAAGAGGGCATGGTGCTGGCCATCGAGCCGATGGTCAACCTGGGCCGGCCGGAGTCGGTGGTGAAGCCGGACCGGTGGACCGCGGTGGCGAAGGACGGGTCGTACTCGGCGCACTTTGAGCACTGCGTGGCGATCACGGAAAACGGGCCGTGGGTGCTGACGCGGCCTTGAGGCGCGAGGATGGCGGAAGCGGTCGTGATGGAGATTCTGCCGAGGCGGCTGTATAAGGTAAAGCTGGCCAACGAGTCGGTGGTAGTGGTTCATCCATCTGGCGCGGCAGTGAGGAATTTTGAGCGGGTGCGGCCGGGAGACCGGGTGGAAGTGGACCTTTCGCCCCACGATCCGGGCCGGGGACGCTTGGTGAAGTTACTGGAAGGGTAGGTTCAGACGATGAAAGTACGGGCATCAGTTAAAAAGATCTGCGACAAGTGCAAGATCATTCACCGCCATGGGGTGGTCCGGGTGTCTTGCGTGAATCCCAAGCATAAGCAGCGGCAGGGATAAGAGAGAACTATGGCGCGAATTGCGGGTGTTGATTTACCGGCGAAGAAGCGGGCCGAAATCGGCCTGACTTACATCTACGGCATAGGGCGGAGCCGGGCGCAGTCATTGCTGCACCGGGCGGGTGTAGATCCGGAGAAGAAAGTGTCGGATCTCACCGAAGACGAGATCAACCGGGTCCGTACGCTGATTGAGACCGAAGGATTCGTCGAAGGCGATCTGCGGAAGGAACTCTCGATGAACGTGAAGCGGCTCATCGAGATGGGGTCGTACCGCGGGCTGCGGCACCGGCGTGGTCTTCCGGTTCGCGGCCAGCGCACGCATACCAATGCGCGCACCCGCAAGGGACCACGTCGTGGCACGGTGGCGAACAAGAAGAAGGCGTCGGCGAAGACCTAAGGAAGCGCGAGAATGGCCAAGGCTCCAGCAAAAGCGACAAAGAAGAAGTCTTTCAAGAAGAAAGAAAAGAAGAATATCCCGAGCGGCGTCGTCTACGTGCAGGCGTCGTTCAACAACACTATTGTCACCATTACCGACACGGTGGGCAACGTGCTCTCCTGGTCGAGTTCCGGGTCGCTCGGTTTCCGCGGTTCGCGCAAAGCCACCCCGTTCGCCGCGCAGCAGGCTTCTCTCACGGCTGCCAATAAGGCGAAGGAGAGCGGCGTGCGGTCGGTGGAGGTGCGGGTGAGCGGGCCGGGCGCGGGTCGTGAATCGGCCGTGCGCGCGCTGGCAACGGCGGGCATCGAAGTCCGTTCGATCAAGGACGTCACGCCGATTCCGCACAATGGCTGCCGGCCGCCGAAGAAGCGCCGGGTTTGATTTTGCTCGCGATTGCGCCCCCGGAGGGTGCCGTCGAGGTTAGTGGAAAGCAGGACGAAGAGCGGCGCATAGCGCGCTTGTAAACTGCACCTTCTTAAGGAAGTCAGGAGAAAGGTAGATGGCAAGATACATTGGCCCGGTTTGCCGGCAGTGCCGGCGCGAGGGCATGAAGTTGTTCCTGAAGGGCGAGCGCTGCCACACGGAGAAGTGCGCGATCGAGAAGCGGAATTTCTCTCCAGGCCAGCATGGCAAGGATCGCAAGCCGAAGATCGTTGGTTATGGCCTGCAGCTTCGCGAGAAACAGAAAGCCCGGCGCTATTATCAGTTGCTCGAAGGCCAGTTCCGCAACTTGTTCGAGAAGGCCGCGGCGATGAAGGGCGTCACCGGCGACAACATGCTCAACATGCTCGAGCGCCGTCTCGACAACGTCATCTATCGGATGGGCTTCGGCACGAGTCGGGCGCAGTCGAGGCAGGTGGTGCGGCACGGGCACGTGGAAGTGAACGGCCGAAAGGTGAACATCCCGTCTTTTATGGTGCGGCCGAACGACGTCATCGAGATTCGCGAAAACAGTAAGAAGAACTCGGCGATTCTGGCTGCGCGCGATGCCACGGCTCACGCTCCGGCCCCGAACTGGCTCGAAGTGGATCGCGATGCGCTGAAGGCCCGCGTGCTGTCGCAGCCCAAGCGCGAGGACTTGGTGCAAATTCAGCTCAACGAACAGTTGATCGTGGAGTTGTATTCCAAGTAGCCGGCGCAAAACGCCTGGGAACGCGGAAGGAACAAGGAGTCAAATATGTTCAAAGGGTTTCAGAAACCAAAACGGCTGGCCGCGAACACCGAAACGCTCACCGAGCGCTACGGGATGTTCACCGCGCAGCCGTTCGAGCGCGGATTTGGTTCTACGATCGGAACCGCTTTGCGCCGCGTGCTGTTGAGCTCCATCGAAGGAGCGGCGATCACCGCCGTCCGGATCGAAGGCGTGGCCCACGAGTTCAGCCCGATTCCGGGCGTGGTCGAGGACGCCACCGATATCATCCTCAACCTCAAGCAGGTGCCGTTCAAGATGACCGGCGAGGGCGTGCGCACGGCGCGTCTCACGGTGGACCAGCCCGGCATGGTGCTGAGCGGCCAGATCGAGACCGATGCAGACGTCGAGGTGCTCGATCGCAATCTGCCCATCGCCACCGTGAGCGAGGGCGGCAAGCTGACCATCGAAGTGCGGCTGAAGGCCGGCCGTGGCTACGTCGCGGCGGACCGCAACTTCGACGAAGATCTGCCGATCGGCTACATCCCGATCGATTCGGTTCACTCCCCGGTTCGGAAGGTGAACTTCGCGGTGGAGGGCGCACGTCTCGGCCAGACCACCGATTACGACAAGCTCACGCTCGAAGTCTGGACCAATGGAGCGATCTCGCCGCAGGATGCGATCGGCCAGGCGTCCAAGCTTCTCAAGGACCACATGACGATCTTCATCAACTTCGAAGAGATCGCCGAGGCGAGCGAAGAGCCCGCGGATCGCGCTGTCAGCCAGATGAACGAAGTGCTGTCGCGCTCGGTCGAGGAACTCGAGCTCAGCGTGCGCTCCTATAACTGTCTCAAGAATGCCAACATCCAAACCATCGGCGACCTGGTGCAGAAGACGGAAGCCGAGATGTTGCGCACCAAGAATTTTGGCCGGAAGTCGCTCAACGAGATCAAGGAAATCCTCGGCAATCTCGGCCTTGGGTTCGGCATGAAGTACGATGCGCAGGGGCGGCTCGTGGTTCCGGGTGGAGGTGTTCCTCCGCTCGCGGCTGGCTCCGCCGGTGACGATCTGATCGGCGAGGAGGCGGAATAGCCCGATGCGTCATAGACGAGGCGGATACAAACTTAAGCGTGACGCGGGATCGCGCAAAGCGCTGCTGAAGAACCTGGTGACCAACGTCATCGAGAACGAGCGCGTCATCACCACCGTGCCAAAGGCGAAGGCGATCAAGCCGCTGGTCGAACATATGATCACGCTCGCCAAGCGCGACACGCTGCACGCGCGGCGGCAGGCGGCGGCGTTTCTTGAAACACCGGCGGCGGTGAAGAAGCTGTTCGAGAAGCTCGGCACGCGGTTCGGCCAGCGCCAGGGCGGCTACACGCGCGTGGTGCGGCTGGGTTGGCGGAAGGGCGATGGCGCCGAGCAGGCAATCATCGAACTGGTTGGCTCCGAACTCGTGCGCCGCGCCGCGGAACGCGCCAAGCGCCGTGAAGAGCGCCTGAAGGCGGTGCGTGAAGGCCGCGAAGGCGAAGAGGGCACTAGCGAAGAGTAACGCGCAACCAGCGCAAAGCAACCCTGGGCGGGCGGAGGCAACTTCGCCCGCCCGGTTTCATTTCGGCAACGCGCACAACGGAGCCGCTCGCTGGCGGCCCTGTGCGCTCCTTACTTACTCGCCCGCCGGATCATCTGCTCGGCGTGCCTCAGCGCCTCGGGAGTCAGTTGCTGGCCGCTCAGCATCCGCCCGATCTCGCGCGGGCGCGCCTGCGGAGCCAGTTCTTCCACTTCCGCCACCGTGCGCCCTCCCACCTCGCGCTTCTCCACCACGAAGTGATGATCGGCGAAGCTCGCCACTTGAGCCAAATGCGTCACGCAGAGGATCTGGTCGCGCGCCGCCAGCCGCTTCAATCGCCGTCCGAGCGTATCCGCCGCGCTCCCGCCTATCCCGGCATCCACTTCATCGAACACGAGCGTACGCGCCGCGTCGCCCGTTGGCGCATTTGTCGCCGCACAGGTCTTCAACGCGAGCGCGATCCGCGATAGCTCGCCGCCGGAGGCGACGCGATCCAGCGGCCGCGCCTCTTCGCCTGCATTCGCCGACAGACGAAACTCCGCGTGATCGGCGCCATGGTCAGACCACTCCGCCTCGCGCAACAACACGCGGAACACCGCGCCCTGCAAGGCCAGCGCGCCCAACTCCTCCCTCATCCGCCGTTCGAGCGTCTCCGCCGCCGCTCTCCGAGCTTCGCTCAGCCGTCCCGCCACCTTGCGGTAGCTCTGCTCGAGCCCGGCCAGCCGCTTCTCCAGCCCCGCGCGCCGCTCGCTCGCATCCTCGGCCGCCGCTAGCTGCGTCCGCACGCTTTCGAGGAACGCCAACACATCGGACAAGCCTCTCCCGTACTTCCGCTTCAGCTTCTCCAACACAGCCAGGCGCGACTCCACTGCATCCAGCCTCGCGGGGTCGGCCTCCAGCCGGGCCAAATAGTTGCCCAGCTCGCGCGACGCTTCCTCCACAGCAATTGAGGCTCCGGCAAGCGCTTCCGGCAGTGCAATTAGACTAGGGTCGATCCGCGCCAACTCCTCCAGCCGCCGCATCGCGGCCCGAAGCTGCGCGAAAGCGCTGCCCGGCGCATCGTACAACGACTCGTAAGCAGCATTGGCGTGCTCCTGCAGCCGCGCGACATTTTTGAGCACCCGTCGCTCGTTTTCGAGCGCTACGTCCTCGCCCGCGGCCGGCGCAGCTTCCTCGATCTCTTTGCGCTGGAAGTTCCACAAGTCCGCCAGCCGCAACCTCTCCTGCTCGGTCCGATCCAAATCGGTAAGCTCGGCTTTGCACACCCGCCAGTCCGCGAAAGCTTTCCGCGCATCCTCCACCGAAGTTCCCGCCGAAGCATCCAGGAGCGCAAGCTGGAACGCCGCGGAGAAAAGCTGCTGCTGCTCGTTCTGGCCGTGAATGTCGCCCAGCCACGGGGCCAGTGCGCGGAGCAGGGAAGCCGTCACGCCCCGGCCGCCGGCAAACGCGCGGCTCTTGCCCGAAGCCAGCACCTCGCGCTCGACGAGCAACTCGCCGTCCTCGGTCTCAACGCCGGCCTCCTCGAGCAGCGCCCGCGCCTCGCTGGCTTGCGGCGCCTGAAAGATCGCCGCCACCCGCGCGCTCGCCGCGCCCGAGCGCACCACCTCCGCCGCCGTCCGCCCGCCGAACAGCAGTGCGAGGGAATCCACCACAATCGACTTCCCGCTGCCCGTCTCCCCGGTCAGCACGTTCAGCCCCCGGTGGAAGCGTAACCGCGCGCGCGCCACCACGGCATAATTCTCGACCGTCAACTCGACAAGCACTCGCCCCCCATTCTAGCCCGCGAAATGGGTTCTTCTTTGAAAAACATAATGCGCCCGAAACGTTTCCCGGTGGCGGGAAACGCCTACCACGACTATGATAGAAGAGGAACGCTCGAAAGGAGTCTGGTTGCTCATAGCGCCCGCGGCACTGTTTCTTTTACAACTTAGCCTTTGGGATCTCATTCAATCGGCTAGCCCCGTGGCGAAAGCCGTCATGGTGATCCTGCTGATTCTTTCCGTTTTCTCCTGGGCCGTGATCTTTTCGAAATGGAGCCTGTTCGGGCGGGCGCGACGATCCAGCCGCCAGTTCCTCCGGGCTTTCCGGAAGGCGAACGCCCTCGACACCGCGGCCATCGCAAGCCAGCAGTATCCGGTATCCCCCCTGGTTGTCGTCTTCGACTTCGGCTACAGTGAAGTGGACCGCCAGGTGAAAACCTCCGGCACGCTGAAGAACAAGCTCTCGCTCGAACGCAGCTTGCAACTCGGCATGAGCGAGCAACTGGCGAAGCTCGAACGGAATATGAACCTGCTCGCGACTACCGCCACCGTCTCGCCCTTCATCGGCCTGTTCGGCACCGTGTGGGGCATTATCGAAGCGTTCCAGGGACTCGGCCAGGCGGGCTCGGCCAGCCTGCGCGCCGTCGCGCCGGGCATTTCCGAGGCGCTCATCACCACCGCGCTCGGCCTCGCCGCCGCTATCCCCGCGGCGATCTTCTACAACCTGTTCGGCAACGACATCAAGGAATTCGGCACGCGCATGGAAGACTTCGCCCTCGAGTTCCTGAACCTTGCCGAACGCACCTTCGGAGGCTGAGCCCGTGGCATTCTCCTTCGACCAACCGACCGGCGGACTGGGGAGGAAGCGATTCCACCGCAGCGGGACGCTCGCCGAAATCAACATTATTCCGTTGGTCGACGTTGTGCTCGTGCTGCTCATCATCTTCATGCTAACCGCGCACGTAATGGATTTCGGCCTTGAAGTTAATGTGCCGAAGGTTCGCCACACCACCAGCAGCACGCGCGAGCTACCCGTCATCAGCGTCAAGAAGGACGGCGAGTCCTATCTCAACGAGAAGCCGGTGAACATCCACCTCCTCGGCCAGGAAGTGCGAAAGCGCTTCCCTAACGCCACCGAAGTGTACCTTCGCGCCGACAAAGAGACCATTTTCGACGCCCTCGCCCAAGTCATCAACGCGTTGAACGAGGCGAAACTCAAGGTCAACGTCGTCCTTCAGCCGGAGGAGAGCCCGGGAAGAGGCTAATGGCACACGCGGACATCCTCGACGAACAGGATTCCTTACGCGGCTCTGTCGTGAAGTCTGTGGTGTTCCATGGCGCTGTGTTCGTTTCGTTCTTCGTCTACGGCTGGTGGGCGAAGACGCATACCGGATTATTCGGGAGTCCCGAGCCGCTCGGTGGAGGCGCCGTCGGCATCTCCGCGGTGCGCTCTATTCCACTACCCGGGCGTTCGGGCGCCACAAATCCCCTGGCCAACGACACGGCATCCCAGGTGCCGGTTCCCGAAAAAGTTCAGCCCAAGCCGCGCCAGGCGCCGCCGGACAAGGATGCCATCGCGCTCCAGGACCGCAAGAAGCCAAAGAAAGTCTCGCGCTTCGAACAGGAGCGTCAGCGCTTTCATCCCCAACCGGTCCTGCCCAACCAGGTGACCAGCACGTTAGGTCAGGCTCTCGTTACGCGAATGGTGCAGAAAGAAGGCTCCGGCGGCATCGGCGCCAACAGCAACAGCGCCCTCGGTAATCAGTTCGGTTGGTATCTTGACTTAGTGAAGCAGCGCATCGCCCAGAAGTGGGATACCACGCAGGTCGACGCGCGGGTGTCGGCAGCGCCGCCCGTGGTGCTGGACTTCGAGATCCGCCAGGATGGTTCGATCTCTAGCATTCGCACCACGCAAAGCAGTGGCAACCCGGCAGTGGACTATTCGGCGCAACGGGCCATTCTTCAGGCGGCGCCGTTCCCCAATCTTCCCGGCGGCTTTAGCTCGGCCCCCATGGAGATCCTGTTCCAGTTACGACGATGACAAAAACTCTTATCTCCGGACTTGTTGTTCTCGTAGGCGCCGCGGCGCTGCTTGGCCAAACCGAGCGCAATCTGATCGAAATCCGCGGTGGCGAGCGCCCCGCCATCGCCGTGCCCGATTTTCGCGGCTCGGGCGACGCGCTGCCGCACATGGCAGCGTTCAATGCGCGCCTGTTTGAGGACCTTCAGGATTCAGGCCAGTTCCGCATGGTCCCCAAGACCGTCATGCCGCTGCACATTCCCCAGCAGCCGTCGGATTTCCACACGCCGTCGCCCGGCAGCACCGCGCCCTGGCTAACAGACTGGTCTTCGGCGCCAGTTTCGGCTAACTACCTTGCCTTCGGTTACACGGCGATCCAGCAAGGCCAGTTAGCCTTGTTTGGCTGGCTGTATGATGTGCGCCAGCCTGATGCACGCAATGCGCAATTAATCGGCAAAGTATATCTCGCCTCGCCGGACGATGCCGGCGCGCGCAGTGTCGCCGATCAGTTCGCTGCCGACATCCTGGCCCGCTTCGGCGCCAGCAGCCTCGCCGGAACCAAGATCTACTTCGTAAGCGATCGCACCGGCCACAAGGAAATCTGGTCGATGGACTACGACGGCTCCAATCAGAAGCAGATTACCGACTATCGCTCGATTACCACCTTCCCGGTCGTCTCGCCCGATGGCACGAAGCTCGCCTTCACCACCTTCCTGCACAACAAGCCCGAGATCTTCATGTTCTCGCTCCAGAGCGGCCGTCGTCTGCCATATATCAATCAAAATTCCTCTCTGAACGCCGCTTCCGATTTCACCCCAGATAGCCAGCATTTGCTGTTCTATTCCACCGCTTCCGGAGGCGTTTCGCAGATCTTTGAATCCAATCTGGACGGCGGCGGACTCCGCCGTATTAGCGGCACCAAGACCATCGAGGTCGAGCCGAAGATGAACCCGAAAGGCTCGGAGTATGTCTTTGTGAGTGGTCGCGGTGGAGAACCGCAGATTTACATGATGAACTCCGACGGCCTCGATGCCTCACGCCTGACCACCGGCGAAGGCGAGGCCGCGAATCCGTCGTGGAACCCCGACGGGATCCACATCGCCTTCGCCTGGACCCGCGGCTTCGAGCCGGGGAATTATAATATCTTCGTCATGGATGTTGGAAGCCGCGAGTTTCAGCAGTTGACTCATGGAGTCGGCAGGAACGAAAACCCGAACTGGGCGCCGGACGGTGTGCATATCGTCTACTCGTCCCGACACGGAAGGACCAACCAAATCTGGACCATGCTCGCGGACGGGACCGGGCAGCACCAGCTCACCACCCAGGGCACCAACGAAAAGCCTGTGTGGGGTAAGGCAGTAAACTAACGCGTTGATTTGTTGATATACCGATAAATACAAGGAGACAACAAGGATGAGCCACAGAATTTCACTGCATGTCCGGAACGTTAGCGCCGTGGTCGCGGCAGCCGCGCTCCTGACTTTTGCTTCTGCGTGTAAGAAGAAAGCCCCGGTCGCGCCGCCGCCGGCGCCAGCGCCCGCGGCGGAAGCACCGGCCCCCGCGCCGCCTGACAAGCCGTCGATTTCCTTCTCGGCCGAGCCCACCTCGATTCAGAAGGGCCAGTCCGCCACGCTGCATTGGGAAGTCAGCCACGCCACGGACATGTCGATTGACCAGGGCGTAGGCGCAGTCCAGAGTTCCGGCCAGCGTCAGGTCTACCCGCCCGACCCCACCACCTACAAGCTCACCGCGAAAGGCCCCGGCGGCCCCAGCAGCGAGAGCGTCACCGTCGCGGTGACGC
>VFSW01010754.1_pt1 | contig 12934 bp, 12 predicted proteins | sample 5358111 | NCBI WGS metagenome assembly VFSW01 (sample SAMN11554181, study PRJNA540505) | mine drainage metagenome | isolation source: sediment from site ElyBrook_90M | place: USA: Ely Copper Mine, Vershire, VT | collected 2017 | reverse complement strand
GTTTATGAGGAGGGAATGGTGAGAATGAGGCGGTTGAGCTATTGGACCCACATGAGAGATTGTTTGCCGAGCTGTTGTAAAATGATAAACCACGCGGCCCATAGCAGTGCAATTCCGACGAGGGATTTTAGGGACATACCGAGGAAGGCGATCTGGACTTGCGGCGCTAAACGGTTAGCGATACCGAGGAACATTTCAGCCATGAGGATCGCGACGATCGAAGGTGCGGCGAGTTGGATGGAGAGTGCTGTAAATTGCGTGAGAAGTTTGATGACAGCTGCCCAGATAGGTTGCTGCGCAGTGAAAAATAGCGGGGCAATCCATCCATCGGCAGGCACGATAGCATAAGAGCGCAGAACGCCATCGAGGAAGATAAATGGTCCGCCGACTTGGTAAAAGATCACAATGAGAATGTAGTTATAAAGAATACCGATAGGAGACGTTTGCGCTTGCATGAACGGGTCGGGGACTTGGAGGGCTGATGATCCGCGCAGGAAGTCGATTAGCGTACCGGAGGCTTGAGCGATGTAAAAGGGCATGGTGATAAGGACTCCCATGATCATGCCGATAAAAATTTCCTTTATGCAAAGAAAAAGATAACTGGTGTCGTAGCCAACCGGCGGCGTTTTCGAGAGATGGAGAAGCTGAGGGAGGAGGATGGCCGCCAAAGAAAGGGCGAGGCCCATCTTCACAGGCGTGGGAAGTTTGGAGCCGAGGAAAGGAGCGAGGGCAACGACGGGAGCGATGCGCATGAGTGCGAGAAAAAAAAGAGAGAGCACGGAAATGGGCGTAATGTTAGGAAAACTCAGCACGTAGCTGACGTAATCACTGGTGTCTATTAAAGCTAATATGTCCACTTGGGGAAATTTTGGATGATGGTGTTAGCAAATTGTAAAATCTGAGCGCCTAGCCATCCGCCCATGAAGATGAGGGTGAAAATAACGGCGACCAATTTTACGGTAAAGTAAAGGGTTTGTTCTTGGATCTGGGTCGCAGCTTGAAAAATAGCGACTAAAAGACCGACAACCATACTAATAAGAATAGGAGGTCCTGACAGAATCAGGATCATCAAAAGGGCTTGATACGTGAGCTGGTAAATTTCGGTCGAAAACATGATTACCTAAAGGTTAATACCAGGCCTTGGATAATGAGAGTCCACCCGTCGACCATGACAAGGAGCAGGAGTTTGAGAGGAAGGGCAATGGTCAAGGGTGAGAGCATCATCATACCCATCGCAAGGAGGATGTTCGATGTCACAAGGTCGATGACGAAAAAGGGTAAATAAATGAGCACGCCGATTTCAAAGGCGGCTTTGAGCTGCGAAGTGATGAACGAAGGGATTAAAACGATGAAATCGGTTGATTTCAATGTCGTTTGGAATTCTGCAGGAAATGACTTGTAGGCAAGATTGTAAAAGCTGTTAATGTGCTGCCCCACACAATTTCTTTCTAAGAAATTACGGAGCGGTTCTTTTCCTGCATCCATCACTTTCATGATGTATTGAGCGCCGGATCCCGAAAAAAGCTCTTGAGGAATTTCAGAATTAATCGCTGTCGAAGCAGAATTGTACATCGCAAGACCTGTCGGGAACATGACATAAACGGTCATGAGAAGAGCAATACCGTTAAGGACTTGGTTGGGAGGTGATTGCTGAACACCCAGGGCGTTGCGAAGAAGAGATAAGACGACAACGATCTTGACATAGGACGTGAGTAGCATGACGGCAAATGGCAGCAGAGAAAGCCCCGCTAAAACAGCGAGCTCTGTGATGAGAGAAGGGGCAGGGCCGGCTCCTTGGGCGGGCACTTCTCCCTGAGCAAAAAGGCCAGCGACAGGAATTAAAAAAAATAGAAGAAATAAGAATTTTTTCATCAGTGTTTCACATACCGTTCAAAGGCGGCTTCTAATGCACGCCACTGATTTTCTATTCCGGCGTTGATGATGCCTGTTTCTGTTTCAATGATGCAGCCGCCCGCGGTGATATCTTCGCGATCAGCGATGATAAGGCTCTCGATGTGTTCGAGTTTTTCACGTAGCTGTGGTTTATGAGCGTCTAGCATATCGCGGTCAGCTTTATTCACATAGATGGTGATGCGCTTATTTTGCAGAACAGGAGATATAGCTTGCATGACGATGTCGACGATGGTTTCGGGGTGGGTTTCTAATTCTTTGGCGACGATTTTTTTAGCGGCTTTGAGAGCCAAGGGCAAAATCAACTTATTCATCTCGTGGCGCAGACGTTTTTTTTCTTGGTCGAGTGCCAGGATATGCTCGTTTAGCTGCTTTAGTCCTTCGTCAAACCCTTCATTTTTTGCTTCTTCCTTCAGAAGACTCGCTTCATCAGCGGCGTCTTGGCGGTATTTTTCAACGTCTTCTTTGGCTTTCTCGAGGATTTGGGAAGCTTCGACAAGTGTGCTGAAGTCTTCGAGAGGAATGACTTTCTTTTTGCGTGAGGATGTATGGACACTGCCTTGGAAAAGAAGCGAAAAAAGTTTGCTCATGCGGCCCTCCGGATGAAAGAGAATAGTTCGAGGACTTGGTTTGTTAATAGAGAAATAACGGCAGGATTTTCCAGAGGGGCACACAGTTTTTGGAAAAGCTGTGCCCGTTCTACATCCATACGGTGCGCTAAGTACCACAAGAAAGAGGGATGCTGACCATAAGCCACTTTGGCAAGACGGTTGATGCCACGCTGCTGAATGAGAGAACGGAGGGCTTCTTTCTCGCCTTTCCAATTCATGATTCCCATACGAGAAAAAACAACAGGTTCTTGGCTTTGGAGGAGCATCTTGAGATAGTTTTGCTCTTCCGGGTCAAGGATTTCATAAATTTTCTTGAGACGAGAGGCTTCGATGATCTGCCGCATTTCGCTCGCCAAATCATGCATGCCCAAATAGTCAATCAATGTCGAGAGGTCATCAAAAGATAGTTCGAGGAGAGGTAGTAGAGAAGAGGTGGGCAGGCAAGAGAGAGGCAAGGGCTCGCTATCTTTCCCCACAATCTTTTGCCAGAGGACATCGCTGAGATGTTTTTTGCCGACTTCTGAAAGCGCAGAGAAATGACCCTTTAAATGGAGGGCTTTTTGCACTTCCACGGCCTGTGATGGGCGCAAGACCGATAAAAAAAGTCGCATGTCGCTCGGGGGGGAATTGCGCAAAATAGCCGTAAGCCAAGAGCAATGAATCATTGCCAAGCGATCTTGGATAGACTGAGCAGTCTCGAGAGGATCGCTTTGCGTCTCAGGAAGAGCTTCTATTGTGGTGCGATCTTTTTCTGAGAGATGGCTCATCAGCGCCTCTCTTCGATCCGAAGGAGCCTTTTCTAAAAGAGAGCGGCAAGCTAGCATTGCGGCAGTGTTCATTCTTCTTTTTCAGTCGGCTCCGTCGATTTTACGGGAACAGGATGGAGGAGCTGTTTAAAGCCGCCGCCTTCTTTCAGCACCGGATAAAATTTCCACAAGATCCATCCCACGAGGAGCAGTAGGAGAATATTTGTGAAGATGAGCGTGAAAAATAGAATGCGGAAACGAGCGACAGAGTCCTTATTAATGATGATCGACCAGATGCTGACGTACTCCCTGGCTTGGGGAACGCCTTCTTCGAGGGTTTCATTCACAGTCACATCGGTAAAACGCGATCTGTCTGAAATAACCGTCACGTCGTTGATGTCGAGGCCGTTGACGCTTCCAGCGACGAGCCGTTTAATTTTGGAGACGAGGTGGCTGTTAGGATCATCGACCACGCCTTGGTGTTTCACATAGACGGCTGCGGTAATTTTTTGTTGAACGGCTTGGCCAGGAGGTCCTCCTGTTGCAGCAGCGGGGGGAAATGCTAGTTGAACATTGGCTTCGATGACGCCATCGATTTTGCGGATGGTGTTAGCGATTTGCTGCTCAAGACCGGCTTGATATCGAATTGTCTCTTCCCTGTCCGTGGACATAAACCCCTGCTTGGCAAACAAATCCAGGAGGTTTGTTCCTTGTTTGCGTGGCAGTCCGTTTTGATTCAAAATCGCCATTGCTTGGGTCATGGATCCCTCTGTTACAGCGATGCTATACATGGCAGGCCCCGTTTCCATCGCGGCAGTCGCGGTGGCTTTCATAGCGACTTTTGTGGCTTTAATGCCCTTGCTCGATAAGAAAACGACGATTTCATTAGCTTCTCGTTCGTCGACATTGTTAACAATGACGGTATTGGTTTCGCAAGCGGCGAGCACGAGCAATAAAAATCCCGCCATCCATCTGAACATTCGATGCATAGAGCTATCCTATTTTTAGGATTAGGTTTATCACAACAAGGTATTTTGTGGTAAGCTCTTAGCTGTTGATTGATTTTTCTTTAAATTAAGAAAGGATTTAGATGCAGGGCCAAATTTTTGACGATAATAGTCGAGAATGCCGGCCGTGGCCGCCTGGTACTGCACAATTTTTCTCGCCTTTTCTTGATCATATTTTAACAGTATTTGAAGGCGTTTAAGGAAGCGAAGTTTAAATAGATGCGCTATTTCCGGGAAAATTCTGTTCCAAAAGATTTTTTTTCTCGTTTTCGGTTCCAGGTTCCGCTCCATCCAAAGGAGGCGGTTGCGCCACCAAAAATAAGCGATATGTGGCTTGCCGCCGGTCATCGACGCGGCAACTTTATGTAAGAGAGTTGCCTCGTAACAGACATCGATTTTGAAGCCTGCGCGGGTTGCTCGGGCGCAAAGATCGGCTTCTTCCCAATAAAGAAAAAAGAGGGGTTCGAACAGACCCACGGTATCAAAGACAGAGCGACGAATCAACGTCGCACACCCGCAGACATAATCGAGCGTGCCGTCAAATCGAAAATTTGTGGGCGCTCCAAGACCGATAAGATCGAAGGCTGCTTTTTCGGGATTCCACACGCCGCCTAAGTGATCCAATTTGTCTTGTTCATAGTAACGGATGGGTTTGGAACCAAAGATGCTGACATCGGGCTTTTGCTTGGCCGCTTTCAAAAAGGCTTCGAGGAAATGGGGATCGACAATCGTATCGTTGTTGAGGAGAAGAATATACTTTGCACCGTGCATAAGCGCGTGGCGGATGCCGACATTGTTGCCGCCGGCGTAGCCGAGATTTTGACCCGTTTCTAATAGGGTTATCTTGGGAAATGCTGTGCGGATGGCAGCGACAGAATCATCCTGCGATCCGTTGTCGACGACGATGCAGGAGTAATCTTGGCAAGTCATCTGCTCTAAGGAAGTGAGACAAGCGAGCGTGTCATTTTTTCCGTTATAGTTGAGGATGATGATGGCTGTCATCGAGGCGTTCCCGAGTAGAAGAGTTCGAGCGCGGCTTTAGTCACCTCGTCAACAGAGATCTGGCGCAAGCAAAAAGGTTCGCGGCATTTTTTGCGGATGCAAGGAGTGCAGGTGATGTTTTTTTGAATGATTTTGCTGCGGGGATAAAGATAAGGGCCGCAGAGGCGTGCGTCTGTGGGAGTAAAGAGGGCGACGACGGGGACTTGCATGGCGCAGGCGATATGCATCGGGCCAGTGTCATTGGTGATGACAAGGGCCATTTTTTGCATCAAAGCGGCAAGCTGAAGAATGGAAAGGTTACCGGCAAAGGTTTTAGCGCCGGGTATTTGGCGGGCGATAGAATCGACCAGGGGTTTTTCTTCGGCGTTTCCGGTGATGCAGATCTGGCAGCCGAGGTGGTCTTGAAGCGCTTTGGCAACCGCGATGAAATGCGAGGGGGGCCATTGCTTGAACCGGTCTTTCGCTCCGGGATGGATACAGACGAGGGGACTTAAGTCCGATAGTTTAATGGAGGTTTGGTCTTGAGAGGAGGGGAATAGTTCCATCATCGCGCTTCCTGCGGCATCGGCAATTTCCATGCGCCGCTGGATTTCATGAATAGGACGAGCCGGTTTAACTTCGGTCAGGAGTTGGTCGAGACCTTTGCTTAAGCCTGCTGTTCCAACGATGCGGCTAGCTCCCAGGAGTGCACAGAAGGGAAGCGCGGCTCTTTGGGAGGTGTGGAAGACGAGAACAGTAGCGATGTTGCGTTTTCTTAAAACGCGCCACAAACGCCAGAGCTTTTTAAATACAAAAATTTCGTCGATGTGAGGGTTGTTTTTGAGGACTTGTTCCCCTAAAGGGGATGTGAGGACTGCAATGTAAGCTTCAGGATTTTTTAGGCGAAGATTACGGATGGCGGGAGTAGCCCACAGGGTATCTCCCAGGCCCGTCGTGGAGACAATGAGAAAGCATCCTTTTTCGGAGGCGTTGCGCTTTTTGCCCCGAAATAAAAATACAAAAAACTCTATCAATAAATTTTTCATGCGTAGGGGGCATTATATCTTAGGGCTTGATTTTATGCCCTGCAAGAACGCTCAGACCGTCATAGGCGGCGTATTTGTAAAGGTCGTGGAGCGTGGGATAGTTGAACGCCTCGCCGATAACATCGTAAAGATTTTTTCGATCTTTGATAAGCATGACCCCATAATGAATGAGTTCTACCGCGATATGCCCGATGATGTGAACGCCGAGGACCGTAAGGGTGGATTTGTCAAAAACAAGTTTTAAAAATCCCGATTTGGCGCCCATGATGCGGCCTCTGGCCATATCGGCATAGCGCGCCTTTCCCACCATATAATCGATGGGTACTTCCCGAGCCTCTTCTTCTGTCATTCCCACCATGGATGCTTCAGGGATGGTGTAAATGCCCAGCGGCATGACAGAGGAAAGAATCTCGAGATCGCGTGTGTGGAAAATATGCGCTACGGCTACGCGTCCTTGATCCATACTGATGCTAGCCAGCGCGGGAAATCCTATCACGTCGCCGACAGCAAAAATATGAGGGACACTCGTTCGGAAATGATTGTCCACGAGAACCACTTCGCGCGGGCCTGTTTTTACACCCGCTTTTTCGAGGTTGAGAGATTTGATATTGCCACTGCGTCCTGCCGCAAAAAGAAACATGTCGGTTTTAAGAGTTTGACCATTCGAAAGTGTGGTTTCGACGCCGTCTTTACTGATGACCCGCGTCGGTGTTGTGTTGAAGAGAATCTCGACGCCGCTCGAGCGCATCTGGTGGATGAGCTCTTCAGAAATTTCATCATCCATGTGGGGAAGAATTTCAGCTTTGTCATTGACGAGGTAGACTTTTGTTCCGATGGTGGCAAAAATCGTCGCGTATTCACAGCCGATGACGCCGGCGCCTACGATGCATAACGTGGAGGGAAAGCGATCGATCTCCAAAATGGTATCCGAGTCAAAGATATGAACTCCATCAAAGGGGATGTTGGCTGGATGGTAGGGGTAGGAGCCTGTCGCGATAATGATGTTATCGCCGGTTATGATCTGTTCTCCTATGCGGATCGTGTGAGGGTCTTCGAAAGAGGCTGTGCCGTGATAGATATCGACACCGTGCCGTTTGAGATTTTCAAACACTTCGGCGCCCGCTGAGGCGCACACAAAATTTTTCAGATAGAGAAAGTCTGACACGGTCGCTTCACGGCTTAAATCGCGCTCGATCCCGTAGAGGCCTTTTTCGTGTTTTCCAGATAGATAGAGGGCCGTCTCCCTCAAACTCTTGGAAGGTAGCGTTCCTGTGTAGGTTCCCGCACCGCCAAATACTTTTTCTTTTTCAATGATCGCGACTTTGTGTCCGAAGTAGGCAGCCTTCACTGCGGCTTTTTCTCCTGCGGGCCCGGTACCGATGACAATCAGTTCGTACTGCATAATTCTGTCTTATGTTAATAAGGATTTTTATGGAAGATTTAAGCGTTCAAGCAGAAATGCTCGTCAGCAAGGTGAAGCATTACCTCATCACCACGATGGGCATTACGATCGATGAGGCGAGCGACGAAGAATTTTATCGCGCCTTTTCGCTCACGCTCCGCGAGGAGATCATGATCAACTGGACGGCGACGACGCATACATTTCATGGGAGTCATGCGCGTACCTTGCATTATCTGTGTATGGAGTACATGCCCGGGAGGATGCTCGGAAATAACATCACCAACATCCAAGCCCTTGAATTAGTAAAACTCGTTCTCAAAAGAATGAATCGAGATCTCGTTCATGTCGAAAACATGGAACCCGATCCGGGTCTTGGCAATGGGGGGCTGGGGCGCCTCGCTTCCTGCCTGCTCGATTCGCTCGCTACGCAACAATATCCGGCTATCGCCTATGGTCTTCGGTATCAGTATGGGATTTTTGAGCAGGAGATTTGTGCAGGAGCTCAAATCGAACGCCCCGAAGCTTGGCTCCTCCATGAAAATCCCTGGGAATTTCGGCGCGATCTGCATGCCACAGCCGTTTTTTTTGCTGGACAGGCTACGCCGACTACTAACAAACAAGGTGTGCCGATCCATGATCTCGTCGACTACGAAGAAGTGCGGGCGGTCCCTTATGACATTCCGATCATCGGCTGTAAAGAAGAAGGCGATTTCAATGTCTTGACTCTCCGTCTGTGGACAACCAAAGAATCTCCCCGCAACTTCCTTTTGCAGCGCTTTAACGCGGGCCTTCTCGATCAAGCCGCTGAAAACACATCTCTGACCGACGTTCTTTACCCTAACGACAACAATGAAGTGGGGAAACGCATTCGTTTGAAGCAAGAGTTTCTCCTCGCTTCGGCTTCCGTTCAAGACATCGTGAGGACGCATCTTCGTCATTTTCCGGATATGTCGACGTTTGCGGATCATGTGCGCATCCAGATCAACGACACGCACCCCGCCCTCGTCATCTCCGAACTTATGCGTCTTTTGCTCAAGCATCACGATTTATCCTGGGAGGCAGCATGGGAGATCGTCAAGACATGCTGCAGCTATACCAATCACACGGTTCTCAAAGAGTCCCTCGAAGAGTGGAATCAAAATCGGTTGCAGTATCTTCTCCCGCGCCAGTACCACATCATTGAACGGCTCAACCTCGAACTCTGCAACGCCGTACGCCAAAAATATCCCGGCGATGAGGCGCGCATCCAGCGCATGTCGATGCTGGAAGGCGACCAGGTGCGGATGGCTCATTTAGCCATCTATGGAAGCCACAAGGTCAATGGCGTCTCACAGCTCCATACCAATATTTTGCGCTCGACCATTTTCAAAGATTTTTCCGAGATGTATCCCGATCGATTTGTCAACGTCACCAATGGCGTCACGCCGCGTCGTTTTCTTTTGCATATTAACCCGCGCCTGTCGGATTTCATCACGAAACGCATAGGCCTAGAGTGGGTCACAGATTTTACACATATTTCCGAACTGGCAAAATATGCGAGCGATCCGGCTTCCCGCTCCGAATTCCTGCAGATTAAAAAGGACAATAAAAAAGAGTTCATCACCTTCCTTAAGGAATATAATCCTGTTCGCGATAACAAAGGAAACATCATCGCTCATAGCGGAGCTCTCGATGAAACAGCCCTCATCGATGTGCAGATCAAACGCATTCACGAATATAAAAGACAGCTCATGAATGCTCTACATATCATTATGCTCTATCATGAACTCAAGGCTGATCCTTCGAGTCGCAAAGCGAAGCGCATGATGGTCTTTGCAGGGAAAGCGGCTCCTGGGTATGAAATGGCAAAAAATATCGTTCGCCTCATCGCCTGCATCGCACGAAAAATCAACAACGACCCTGCCGTAGCCTCCTCTCTGAAAGTAGCATTCGTCGAGAATTATAACGTTTCAAGGGCCGAGTGCATCATCCCTGCGGCTGACATCTCCGAGCAAATTTCGACAGCGGGCACGGAAGCCTCCGGCACAGGAAACATGAAACTGGCGATGAATGGCGCGCTGACGATTGCAACGGAAGACGGAGCTAATATCGAAATGCGGCAATCGATCGGAGACAGCTGGTGGCCTTTCAAATTTGGAAGAAGCGCCGAGGAAATCGCAGCCTTCCGTCCTCACTATAACCCTTGGGATGTCTACATGCATAGCTTGCCCATTCGGCAAGCCGTCGATGCCCTGCGCGACAATACCTTTACTGAAAATGAGGAAGAGCATCAAGCCCTATTCAGCCTCTACCAGCGCCTTTTAGAACCCTCGAATGGAGACCCTGCCGACAAATATTTTGTCCTCGGCGATCTTCAAGACTATTACGATAAGCAAAAGGCGATTGAAGAACTCTATTCGAATCCTGATAAATGGGCGGAGTATGCTATCCACAATATGGCGGGGATGGGCCCCTTTTCATCGGACGAGGCCGTGCATAATTACGCGAAGCTCATCTGGAGTATCAAACCTTGTCCCGTCGATCGAGCCGAGCTCACGCGCGTGCGAGAAGAATATAGCGAGCACGACAAGTGCCGCATCTTAAGTCCCCGCACTTGACATACAATTTTATTCGATCAACAATGAAAGCATGAGAAAATTCTTAATTGCCTCGCTATTTCCCTTTCTTTGCTTCGCTGAAAATGTAGATTTCTCCTTTTCTCAAGACAATAACCAGTGGGTCGGTGATTTTTGCGATTACCCCCTGGGAGGAGAACTTTCCTACGAACTCGAATGGGGATGGGTCAATGTTCCTGAAATGAACACCAAAGGAATGTTTCTTTCAGGAAATAACCATAGCGATGATCTTTTTATGTTCATCAAACGTTCCATTACAGGACTGAGACCCAATACTCTCTATGATCTTACGTTTACTGTCGACATCGTCGCTAATGTTCCGGTAGGGCATGATGCGGGGATTGGAGGATCGCCAGGGGGAAGTGTCTATTTCAAAGTGGGCGCAGCTCCGATAGAGCCTCGAAAGTTGCTGAAGGATAATTTCTATTTTCTGAATGTCGATAAAGGGAATCAAAGTCAAGGCGGCAAAAACGCGATCGTTGTTGGCACATTCCAACGCACCGCTTTCGATGATGACGGATGCAGACGGCAAGTTATGGTTGTTTTTGGGGACAGATTCTGGGTATGAGGGATCGACGACGTTCTATGTTACAAAAGTCTCCGTTACAGCGTTAGAGAGTTTATAATTTTAAGGTGTTGGGGGGATATATTCTAAAATACCCTCTTTCCAGGGATAACAAGTGACGTGTTCGAATTTCTTCATGAAGCGATCATTGCTAAGAACGATGGCTTCGCATTCGGGGATATCTTTTGTCAATTTGATAAAAGCACTAACGTCTCTGTCGCTGATGGAATCAGAACTTTTGATTTCGATACACAAAAGCGGTTTTCCAGGCCGTTCGATGACCAAATCGATTTCAACATCTGCCGCAGTACGGATGAAAGAAAACCGATATTCAGGCTGAAAATAACTCCCCAATCGCATGAATTCCAGCAGGATGAAATGTTCAAAAGCATCTCCATAACTGGGTGTTTTAGGAAGGATAGGAACTGAAAGCCCTCTCGACAAGCTGCGTACCACACCTAGGTCAAAAAAATAAAACTTAGGCTTCTCGACTAAACGCTTTCGAAATGAATTATGAAAAGGCTCTAAAAAAAATCCGATCATAGTATCTTCGAGAATCGAGAAATATTCTTTAATCGTTTTGTCGTCGACGCCGACATCACGCGCTATATTTGCGTAATTGATGATTTTTCCATTACATTGTGCCGCAACTTCTAGAAAACGGCGAAAAGGTGGCAACTTTCGCACAATATGTTCATTCCATATCTCCTCTTTGAGATAAGTGCTGGCATAAGAACGTAAAAATTCACTTTTTTCAGTATCTGTTTCTAGCCCAAAGATCTTAGGCAAAGTTCCCCAATGCAGAGCCTTACTTAAGTCAAATGAGGAGCCCAACTCTAAAAAAGAGAGAGAAAATAAGTGATAAACAAAGGCCCTGCCAGCGAGTAAGTTGGCTCCCCCATGTTTTAATTTTCGAGCACTTGATCCGGTCAGAATAAAGATCTTGTCTGTGCCTTCAATTAGGCGATGCACTTCATCCAAAAGCTTGGGAACTTTTTGAATTTCATCGATAACAACGTAATGGATTTGCTCAGGAAGAGCTTTTACAATTGCATAAAGATCACTGGGATTGCGGGAAAACTTCTCTTCCACCTCAGAGTCCAGTAAATCTAACCAGAGGCATTCATTCGGCTCAAAGCGCTGTTTTAGCAAAGTGCTTTTCCCTGTTGCTCGGGGGCCAAAGAGAAAAAAACTATGTTTACGAGAAAACTGCCTAAGGCGGGAAAACATGATCTTACTCCGGATTTGCTTGCCTTTTTCGGAGTATACTCCGATTTTGTTCGCAAGTCTAGGATTATATCGTCATTTTCCGGAGTATACTCCGGATTTACATGACAAAATCGGAGTTACTTCGAATGCTGATGTGCAAGCTGCTCATTTCCAATGGATTACGGCTTTGATAAATTCCATTTACGGAGTAGTTCGTCGTATTTCCCGCTTTTGTGCATCTCCTTCAGACCTTCATTAAAAATCTGAATGAGCTTATCCGATCCGTCTTTGATGGCAATGAGGCGCAGCCCCTCATGTTCAAAGGGCGGGAAGGCAATTTTCAACTTGTCTTGATATAAGTCGCGGCAGTAGGCCTCTGCGGTCAAAAGATCCGTCACCGTTCCATCGATCACGCCACTCGCTGTATCATTCAAGGCTTTTGCAATCGAGTCGTACATGCGCACGATAACGCCGGGATATTTCTGCAAGACATCCGCGTTGCCGAGCACAGCAATCTCTTTTCCTTGAAAATCATCGGGCGTTTTTGCCCGCATGTTTACCGGAACAACGATCGTCGGGCCCGTTTCCAAGTAAATTTCTGAAAAATCATACAATTTTTCATAGAATAAATAAGGCCGAAGATTTGTGAAGACGGCTTCATAATCTCTATTGTGCAAGCCGAGCATCAGATTGTCCCAGTTGCGGTCATAGACAGCGATTTTCACCTTTTTTTTCTTAGCGATCTCCGCCACTAACTCAAGCGAAAAAGTTCGAATGCTCGCTTCTCTTCCTGGAATTCCCAGCGCATACCATTCGGGATCGAGCGCAATGCGATAATCAT
>VFSW01010752.1_pt1 | contig 12935 bp, 13 predicted proteins | sample 5358111 | NCBI WGS metagenome assembly VFSW01 (sample SAMN11554181, study PRJNA540505) | mine drainage metagenome | isolation source: sediment from site ElyBrook_90M | place: USA: Ely Copper Mine, Vershire, VT | collected 2017 | reverse complement strand
CAGTCCGCTCCCTGCGATCACGTCCCCCGCCGTCCCCGTGGGCGCCCCCCCGGCACGGCCCGAGACACTGCCCGTCGCTTGAAGATTGGGACGGGTCTCTGCATCGATCGCCCGGGTCTGTGCTTCCTGCGCCCGGAGCCGCGAGATCACTTCCAGGATCCTCGGGTCGCGCGCCGCGGCTTGTCGGAGTGCGTCATCCAGGGCCGGGAGTGGTTCTGTCTGGGGGACCTCGCCCGCGACGTCGAGCCGGGGCGACGGGTAGCCCACTGTCGCGGCAAACACCGCCTGCGCGGTCTCGACCCCGCCACGCGCCCGGATGCGTGCAGAATCGTAGCGCGCCAGGTCGGCCTCGGCGCGGTCGAGTTCGATGCGCGAGCGGAGGCCCTGGGTGACCCACGCGCGGGCAAGATCCCGGTGGATCCGCGACCGGGCGTAGGTTTCTTCGGCTGTGTTAAGCACCGAGCGCGCGGCGAACACCGCGTCGTAGGCTTCTTCGACGCCGTAGCGAACCACCAGCCAAGCCTCGTTGCTTCGCTGCCGGGCAACATCGATCAACGCATCGGCCGCCGCTGTCTGTGCCGAGATCCTCCCAAAGTCAAACACCTCCTGGCGGACGCCCACGGCCGCCAGGGTGGACATGTACGGATTCCATGGCGCTGCGCCCAGACTGGTGATAGCTGGGGTCCCGCCCGTGCGTGGGAGGTCCACGAAGTTGTCCGCGAGGGAAACAGCGCTGGAGTTGTTGTCCGTCCCCGCGAAGAGTTGCGCCGTGGCGGCAACGTAGGGCTGCCACTGGGCCCGGGGGACGTCCGCCGCCGAGGCCGCCGCGGTGATTCTCGCGCGGTCCGCGGCCAGCACCGGGTTGCGCGCCCTGGCGTACGAAATCGCTTCGTCAAGGGTCATAGAAACCGCGGCTGGCGTCAGGGGGAGGCGCGGCGTCGTCGCGGGTGACGTTGTCTGCGCGGGTGGAGACTGTGTCGGTGGAGAGCCCTGGGCAGCAACAGTCCGGGCGCACGAGAGAGCCGCGATGAAGACAAGACAGGTCGAAGGCCGGCGGAGCGGTAGGATCATGGGAAGGACCGTCAGCGACGGGAAAGGCGGCATCGGCGGCGGCATTGAGCAAGCCATGTGCCTTGAGAGCGTTCCCACGGATTCATGGCCCGCGGCACACATGGACAGTGGCAGCCTACCGGAATTCTGGTAGGTGATACGGAAATATTCCGGATGCGATGACCTGTGGAGAATGCAGAACACGGTGGGTGGGCATGAGGCACGGATTCTGCTGTAGCCCCGTCGGGTAGAAATGACCACGCCGCCGTCGGACATGACCGTTGGGGGTCCCGCGGCGCCGGGGCCCCTGCCCGACCGGGCGGACACCCCTTCGCGCCCGTCGCTTCGCGCCCGGATGGCGTTGTCCGTCGCGCTGGTCGCCGCCCTGGCCGTGTGGGACGACGCGCGGGAGTCCGCGTCGGCACTCGAAGACTTTGCCCGGGAACAAGCTGCACTTACACAGGTGACATCCGCAGGGCTGGCGGCGCAGCTGGAGGTGATCCGACGGGACGCCAACGGCATCGCAGCGGACGCGCTTGCGGGGCGGCCTACTCCGACGGCGACGATGGATGGCTACGCCGCAGTGCGGGTCGTGCGGGACGGCGCAGACGGAGGCTCACCCGGGGGAAGCCCGTTGTCCGAAGCAGGGTTGCCGTTGACCGTGGCGATCCCCGATGGGCGGAGGGTGGATCTGGCGGTCTCCGTCGCGCGGTTGATACCCGGGAGCGTCGGGCTTGAACGGTTGGATGAGCGGGTGGTGCTGTTGCTTCCGCCGCACGCCCGGAGGTTTCGTACGGTGGACGGACGGGATCTGACCTCGCCCGTGCTTCGCGCGGCGTTGGACAGTGGGGGGGCGTCGATGCGTCTCTCCCGCCCGGAGTCCGCTGCGCTGGGGCTGCCTCCGCGGACGGCCATGGCGGGGCTTGCAAGGTTGGACGCTGGCGCGCTGGGGCGCTGGGGCGTTGCCGTGGTCACGAGTGCGGGGCGGGAGCGAGACCGTGACCTCCGTGCGCGGTGGCGGGTGGTTCTTGGAGTACTCGTGGTGGCGGGTCTTGTGGGAGCGTTCGGGTCTGTGGCCTTGGGCAACGAACGACGGGAGTTTACCCTCGCCCGACGGCTGGCGGCGAGTGAACGAGAACGCACGCGGGAGGCCGAACTCGAACGCGAGGGCCACGCGGCGAACATGGTGACCCTTGCGGCTGGGATCGCCCATGAGATCTCGACCCCCCTGGGGGTGATCGCAGGGCGGGCCGAGCAGATCGCCGACCGACTCCCCCCGGAGGACGAGCGCGCCGCGCGGTGCGTGCGCGTGATTCTCGAACAGACCCAGCGCATCCGGGAGGTGATCCAGGGGTTGCTGCATCTCGCCCGTGGGGGTGCCCCGGTGCTCGAACCAATTGATGTCTCCGCGGTGCTCACGGCAGCCGTGGACCTCGTGCGGCATCGCTTTGGGTCGGCGGGTGTCGACGTTGTCTATCTTCCCGACCCGGAAGGTTCCTCGATCGAGGGCTTTGTCCGGGGCGACCATCGATTGCTGGAACACGCCGTGGTCAACCTGTTGCTCAATGCTTGCGATGCGTGTTCCCGTGGTGGGCGTGTCGAGGTGTCTCCGAGGGTAGAGCCTGGACGGGTTGTCATCGCCGTTGCAGACGACGGCGCGGGCATCGCACCGGCGTACGCTGCGCGGGTAGGGGAGCCGTTTTTTAGCACCAAGGCCAGGGGCGAGGGCACAGGACTCGGCCTTGCAGTGACCACGGAGATCGTCCGAATCCACCGTGGTGAGCTCTCACTCGTCCCCCGCCGCCCCCGGGGAACCATCGCAACCATTACCCTCCCGACCTCCACCGAAGATCCCTCGGATGCCGCCTAACACTGAAGAACGACGACACCGGGTTCTCGTCGTGGACGACCAGCGGGAGATGGCCGAGACCCTCGCCGACGGCCTCGCGGGTCGGGACTTCGACGCCACCGCGGCGACCACGGGGTCCGACGCCGTCCAACGGCTCCAGCACGACGACCCTGGCTACGACGCCCTGGTGACCGACCTGCGGATGTCTCCCATGGATGGCCTGGCCCTTCTTGCAGCGTCTCGTGCAAACGATCCAGCCCGTCCGGTGATCGTGATGACGGCGTTTGGGGCGATTGACACCGCGGTCGAGTCCATCCGTCGCGGCGCGAGTCATTATCTTGTCAAGCCCTTCAAGCTGGACGAACTCGTGATTTTTCTCCGACGGGCGTTGGACGAGCGGGCCGTGCGGCGCGAGGCCCATGCGTTGCGGCAGGCCCTGGGCGCGGCTCCGCGGGGGATGATCGGCGGGTGTGCTTCGATGCGAGACGTCTTTGACCGCATCGCGCGGGTCGCCGACGCGGACGTCCCGGTGCTGGTGCTGGGAGAAACGGGCACGGGCAAGGGACTCGTGGCGGTAGCGTTGCATACCCAGGGACGGCGAGCTCAGGGGCCGTTTGTCACCGTCAACTGTGCCGCCCTGCCCGAAACCTTGCTCGAAAGCGAACTCTTCGGCCACGTCAAAGGTGCCTTCACGGGAGCGGGGAACGCCCGCGAAGGGCTGTTTGCCCAAGCGGACGGGGGCACGCTCTTTCTGGATGAGATCGGTGAGATGACACCTGCACTCCAAGCGAAGCTCTTGGACGTGCTCGAACGGGGGGTGGTACGGCCCCTGGGTGCCTCTCGCGAGCGGTCTGTGGACGTACGGATCGTCGCCGCAACGCACCGGGATCTCCGGGACATGACGGCCAGGGGGGCGTTTCGCGAAGACTTGTTGTACCGTCTCGACGTGGTGGCCGTCGAACTCCCTGCCCTGCGGCATCGGACGGAGGATCTTCCGCCGCTCCTCGACCATTTTCTCCGTGCTGCACGGGCGAAGCACCCGCGGTCGCCAGCCCGGAGATTCGCTCCCGACGCCGCGGCACAACTCCTGGCGTACCCCTGGCCGGGCAACATTCGCGAACTCGCCCATGTCATCGAACGCGGGGTACTCCTCGCCCGCGACGCGGACATCAGTCTTCAGGATCTCCCCCCCCTGACCCGTTCGTCGGTTGCTTCAGAGGGCGGGCCGTTGCCCTTTAGCGGGGAGGTTCGGCCCGTGCGAGAGGTCACCCGGGCGTACGCGGCCTGGGCGCTCGACCGTCTCGGAGGCAGCCGTACCCGCACGGCCGAACGACTGGGCATCGACGGCAAGACCCTCGCCCGGTGGCTCGACGGCGACCGGACCGATACCGAACCTACAGGCAGGAGCTGACGCATGCCCGACACGGAGCCCCGCGGATGATCTCAACCGTACTTGCAGCACTGGACCACACCGAACGGGCGCCACGGGTTCTCCGTGCGGCGAGCGAGATCGCCGACCGCTTCGACGCGGTGCTACGAATCTTTCGTGCGGTGCCCCTGGTGCAGACTTTTCCCGCGGCGGCCTCCAACGCAGCGCACCCTGACGCATTGCCCGAGTACCTCCGTATCGAGGCAGTGCATGCGATGGAGGCCCTCGCCCGAGGCAACCCTCGCGCCATGGCCCACCCGCCGATCGTGTCCGTGGGCAACCCTGTTCGTGCCATCCTTGCCGCCGCTGACAGCATCAACGCCGACCTGATCGTGATCGGCAGTCACGGCCTCCGCGGGCTCGATCATCTCTTCGGCACCGTCACCGGCACGGTCACCGTTCGCTCTGCCCGCAACGTCTTCGTTGTCCACTCCGACTGACCGCTCAACATCTCTTCAGTCCTACCCCGCGGGGGGCCTCTCGGTGAGCGTTCCACGGGCGATGGCGTCCACCCCCACCGAGGCCACCCACGTACGCAGCCGGGCCATTCCCTCGGCGACGGTGACCTTCGGGGTGTACCCAAGGTCCCGCCGGGCACGCTGGATATTGAAATGAAAGCTACGCCCCGCCCAGGAGACTTCGGCGCGGCGCACCACTGCCCGCGCGCTCACCCGTTCGGCCACGGTCGCCACGGTGTACGCCAATCCAAACGGCACGCTCACCCGTGGCACCGTAACCCCCACACCCGTCAGCATCTGTCCCAGGAACTCCCGCATGGTGATCCGTTCATCATCCGTGACGTAATACACCTTGCCCCCTGCCTCGGTGGCCGCCGCCGCCCGCACCAGCCCGTCGGCCAGGCTCTGGACGTAGGTCGTCGCACAGAGCGATCGCCCGCCGTCGATCCACGCAAAGCACCCCGTGCGCACACGGCGTAGCACTTCCGGGAGGAGCACGGTGTCGTCCGGGCCCCATACAATCCCCGGCCGTATCGCCACGGTCTCGATCCCACCCCCGTGCGCCGCGAGCACCAGGTCCTCGGCAAGGGCTTTCGTCTCCCCGTACGCATCCAGAAAGCTTGCTGGTTGGGGATAGCTCTCGTCCACGTAGCGCCGCGGCTCGACCCCGCGCGTGACGGCTTCAGACGAAAGGTACACCACCCGACGGACGCCCGCCGCGCGGCTCGCGGCCAAGACGTTCTCCGTGCCCACGAGATTGGCGAGGGCTAAAGCATCCCGCGTCGCACCCCTGTCCGTGGGTCCCAGAGAGGCCAGGTGAAACACCACATCAATCCCCCGCGCGGCGTCTGTCACCGCCCCTTCGTCCGTCACATCCCCCATGACCAGCACCGCACCGAGGCCACCGAGCCTCCCACGTGCCGCTTCCCGTGACGTCTTTCTCACCAGCGCGCGTACGGTATCTCCCCGTGACCGCAAGGCCGCCACGAGCGTCCTGCCCACAAAGCCCGTTGCACCCGTCACCAGGACATCCACCGGGCGTATCGTACAGACCTTTAGTGCCCCGGTGGGTGAGCTTGTCCGTGGTTGACCGACAGCACCGAGCCAACAGCCCGGACGAAGCCCGCGGTGCGTAGTACTCTTACCCACACCGCCCCGTTGCCCCCCATGGACCGCGCGATGTCCCGGAGTCTCTCGACAAGTTCGCCCCAGGTGAGGGTCCCGTCGTAACTGGTGATCTCGACGAGGCCCAGTTCGCGTGCGTCCATCAAAGGCAATGGCGGGCGGTACATCTGCACCGGCGCCGATGCAGGCAGCGCCGCCAGTTGCGCTCCCAATGGAACCACCCGGATCTCAAGATGCCCGCAGCCCGCCAGCGCCCCGACGAGCGCAACAGCCCACGCCACCCCCGCGCGGTTACAGCGACGGCGGGAAGCCATCGAGGTCCAAAGGGCTGGGTCCCAGGAGCGTCTCGGGGAGGTCTGTCCCACCCGCCGCGCCCAACGGCGGTGGCGTTCCCCAAGGGCTTTGAGTCACCGCCCGGGTCTCCCGCACGATGGCCGTGGCCTCCAGCCGCGACACCACCGTCAGCACGTTGACCGTTGTCGGGCACATCCCCCCGTAGCCCATGCCGTACATCCCCACGGGGCTGCACGACTCCCACAGGATCTGTTGGGTGTACCCAGCATCGGTGTGCATGTCCCGTACGATCAACGCCTCGGCGCCCAGCCGTCGTGCGCGGGTCTCAGCGTCGGCCAGAAGATCATCCAGATGGGCGGCGTCTCCCCGCGCCGACACCGAGACATCTCCGACAGAGCGCCACGTAAACGGCGGCGGGAGCGCGAAGTACACCGGGACGCCAGCGTTGGACGCGCCCGCTGTCACGGGCCGGTGCATCGTCGCACACGCCGTGAGCGCGGTGAAAGAGAGCGTAAGTCGCGCGGTCGGTCGGGTGACGCAAGCCAAAGGCACCCCCTGCGGCAAGACTACTCGTTCAGCGCCTCGGCGCCACCGATGATTTCCATGAGCTCTTTGGTGATCGCAGCCTGGCGCGCACGGTTGTACACCAGAGTCAGGGAATCAATCATCTTCTTGGCGTTCTTCGTGGCGTTGTCCATCGCAGTCATCTGCGCACCGAAGAAGCTGGCCTGGGACTCCAGCATGGCACGAAACACCGTGACTTCGACGTACATCGGCAGGAGCCTCGCCAGGAGGGCTTTCTGGTTGGGCTCGTAGAGGTATTCCATCCCGCCGTCGGGTCCGCCGCCTCCGGGCGCGCCCTCCGCGGTTGATTTCTTTTCCGCGGGTTGTACCGGCAGCGCCGTGTGCACCACCACCCGCTGCGAGATCGCACTCTTGAACTCGTTGTACACCAGCACCACCCGGTCGGTCGCCCCGGTGGCGTAGTCCGCAATGATCTCTCGGGCGATCTCCGCGGCTTTTTCGGCCCCGCCTTCGTATGCACCCGTGTAGTCATGGGCGATACGGTAGCCCCGCCGACGCAGCGCGTCCCGGCCCTTACGGCCAAGCACCGCGAGCGATACCTCGATCCCCTCGTCTTGCAACTCCCTCGCGTGCCGCTCCGTGGCCCTGAGAATAGAAGAGTTGAAAGCCCCCGCCAGGCCGCGGTCGCCCGAGAGCGTCACGATCATAGCCTTGGCCACCGGGCGGTGAGCCAGCAACGGGTGAATCGCGGCGCCCTGGTCGTCTGCGTCATCGGTCCCAAGCTGCGACACCAGGGACTCCAGCACCTCCGTGGTCTTGATCGCGTACGGCCTGAGCTCGATGATCCGTTGCTGCGAGCGACGTAGCCGCGCCGCCGCGACCATCTTCATCGCCCGGGTGATCTTCTGGGTATTCTTGACCGACGCGATGCGTCGGCGAATGGCTTTGAGGGAGGGCATGGCGCGGGCCTCGGGGTACGGGGGCTACTGCACGTCGGCGATAAACACTTCGGCAAAGCCCTTGAGTGCGGTCTCCAGCGGGTCGCACACAAGCTGCCCAGCGAGATCCCCGGACTTCACTTTGACGCCCTTGATGGACTCGTCCTGGATCCCCTTCAACAACTCCGGGTGCTTCGCTTGCAAGTGGGCCACGAGCTCGGACTCGTAGCGCCCGAGGTCTTTCACTTTGTACCCATCGAGGTAGCCACGGTTGGCCGCGTAGACAATCGCGATCTGTTCTTCGACAGGCTTGGGCACGTACTGCCCTTGCTTCAAGATCTCGACCAGGCGCTCACCCCGCGCGAGCTGGTTCTGCGTAGACTTGTCGAGGTCGGACGCAAACTGGGAGAAAGCCGCGAGCTCGCGGTACTGCGCCAGGGTCAACCGCAGGGTCCCGGCGATGTCCTTCATAAACTTGATCTGCGCGTTGCCCCCCACCCGGGACACCGAGATCCCCACGTTGATCGCCGGGCGTACCCCCGCGTAAAACAAATCACTCTCCAGAAAGATCTGCCCGTCCGTGATCGAAATCACGTTGGTAGGAATGTACGCCGAGACGTCTCCCGCCTGCGTCTCGATGATCGGGAGTGCCGTCAGCGACCCCCCGTGGCCCGGCACGGACTTCACCGCGTGGGTGTCTTTGTCCGACATCTTCGCGAGGGCTTCTTTCGCGTGCGAGCGCCCGAGGACACCGACGTACACCTTGCCGTCGACACCAGGCTCCACCGCCGGAGCGTCGCTCTTTACGATCACCCAGTGGTCGGCCATCTTCGCCGCGCGTTCCAGCAACCGGGAGTGGAGATAGAACACGTCGCCGGGAAAAGCCTCACGCCCAGGCGGGCGGCGCAGCAACAGCGAGAGCTGCCGGTACGCCACCGCCTGCTTGGACAGGTCGTCGTACACAATCAACGCATGCTTGCCGTTGTCCCTGAAGTGCTCGCCCATGGTCACCCCGGTGTACGGGGCGATAAACTGCAACGGTGCCATCTCTGCAGCGCTCGACAGGACCACCGTGGTGTACTCCATCGCGCCGTGCTCTTGCAGCCGCGCGACCACCTGGGCGACGGTCGACTGCTTTTGCCCGATGGCCACATAGATGCAGTAAACGTCTTTGCCCTTTTGGTTGATGATGGCGTCGATGGCCACGGCGGTCTTGCCCGTCTGCCGGTCACCAATGATCAACTCACGCTGCCCCCGCCCGATGGGAATCATCGAGTCGACGGCTTTGAGCCCGGTCTGCAAGGGCTCTTGCACGGTCTGCCGCTGGACAATCCCCGGGGCCTTGATCTCGACCCTCCGGCGTTCGGTCGTCGCGATGGGCCCACGCCCGTCCACCGGGAGCCCCAGGGCGTTGACCACCCTCCCTTTGAGCGCATCCCCCACGGGAACGTCGACGATGCGCCCCGTGCGCTTCACCACGTCGCCTTCTTTGACCGTGGTCACCTCGCCAAACACCGCCACGCCGACGTTGTCTTCTTCAAGGTTCAGCACGATCCCCATGAGTCCTGGCGAAAACTCGACGAGCTCGCCCGCCATGACCCCCGCAAGGCCGTACACCCTTGCGATGCCGTCACCCACGGTGAGCACCGTCCCGGTCTCCGTGACCTCCACGGTCTTTTCGTACGACTGAATCTGCTTCTTGATGATCTGGGAGATCTCTTCGGCGCGGAGTTGCATCTGTGGGCCTCTGGCGGAGCCCGGGAGACCGACGTCCCCGGGCACGGTTGGTGTGTCTGTCAAACCCTGTCAGGACGGCAAGACGGTCGCCTGTCGAATCTCCTGCAACCGCGTGCGAATACTGCCGTCGTACACCGTGTCCCCGATCCGGGTGACCACGCCCCCGAGGAGCGTCGGGTCGACCTTGCGGGTCAGCGTGATCTTACGGCCCGTGAGTTTTTCGAGTGCGGCCGAGAGTTTCGCGGCCTGGGCGTCGGTCAACGCCACGGTCGACGTCACTTCGGCCAGCACCTTGCCTGCCCGCTCGTCGGACAAGCGCGCGAGGGCATCGGCAACTGCGGGCACCATCGCCCCGCGACGTCGGTCGGTCAGCAACATCACTGCGTTGCGAACCGTGCCTGCAATACCCAGCCGGGTGAGCACTTCGGACATCACCGCGTGGCGGTCGTGCGGAGACACCACCGGACTCGCAAGGAGATCTCGCAGCGGCTGGCTCTCCCGTACCGCCTCGGCCGCCCGGCGCAGTTCTGCCAGCATCGCATCCACCCGGTGTTCGTCCGTCCCGAGGAGATACATGGCCCGGGCGTACCGTCGTGCAGCGGGGTTGCTCATGCGCGGGCCCTCGGTGCGCTGGCCAGGATCTCTGTGAGGTACGCTTCGGTCAAGCGTTCGAGGTCGGCGGGTGTGATGGTCTTGCGGACGGACTCTTCGGCCGCGGCCACGGCGGCGAGCACCACCTCGCGCTTGATCTCTTCGCGCATGACGGCGATCTCCTGGGCGATCACTTGGGCGCCCTCAGTGCGCATCCGCTCGGCGCGCTCGCGGGCCTCGGCCACGATCCGGTCGCGTTCGGCCTCGCCCGCCCGCACAAACTCCGCGCGCAGTACACCGATCTCGGTGTCTACGTGGGCAAGTCTCTGGGCGACCTCACGGTGCATCGCTTCGGCGTCAACATGGAGCTTCTTGGCTGCGGCGATCTCGGCTTCCATCGACGCCCGCCGCGCGTTGAGGGCCGGGTTGATCGTGCGCTTGAGCGCCATGTACCCAATGAGTACAAGCAAGCCGAAGTTGACCAGCGGGCCGATGAAGGGCGGCGGCCCGGGCTGTTGCACCGCGTGACCTTCGTGCTGCACGGTCTCCATGGGTGGAGGGTAGTGCGCGAGGTTGATCCCCGGCGGCTGGTGAAAGCCCTCGGTGACACCTTCGCCTTCGTGTTGGGCGTAGGCCACCCCGGTCGTCATTGCCAGGGCCAGCGCCAAGAGCACGGTGAAAGCCAGGCGTTGCACCCGCGCACTCACGACTGCACCGCGCGACGCAAGAGCCTCGTGGTGAGCTCCGCGGCGATCCCGGGGATGGTCGTACGGAGTTCGGCCTGTAGCGTCTGGCGCTGGGCTTCGATCTCGGTGCGGCCGACGGCGAGCGAGCGGTTGACCTCATCGCGCACGAGGGCAAGGATCTCGCCCTCCTGCCGACGGCCGTCGTTCTGGAGTTGTACGCGTTGGGCGGCGACAGACGCGCGGGCTTTGTGCAGCGCGGCGTCGAGCGCCTCGTGGGCCTTTTGCGAATCCGCATCGAGCTTTCGAGCTTCTTTGCGCAGGCCCTCGGTGCCCTCTTCGCGGGCAACGATGACATTCAACACGGGCTTCCAGAAGGTAGCCTTGAGAAACACATACAACACCAGCCACAGGCCGATGATCATCAAGATCGTGATGTCGACGTTGATGAGCGGGCGCTCGTTGGCCAGCATTAGGAAGGGCGTCGTGAGCATTCGGTCTCCCATCACCGCGCGCACCGCGCCGTGGGCTCATGGGCGTGAAGCCCGCGCCTTCTAGCACCGCCGTTCTCCGTGGGTCAAGGCGATGGGTAGTCTCTTGGCTCATAGACCGAAAATCCCTTTAGGGATCCGGCGAGTGTCGTATCGCTTGCCGCCGTGGCATCCCCGGGCGGGGAAGAATCCTCCGTGGCCCGAGCGCTCCGGGCCCGGGACTGTCACCTCCCAAGGGTACCCACGCCCTTTGGCGATTGCCTTCCGGATGCATTCAGGCCACACACCGCGGATGGGCCAGGCCGACCAGTGGCTGAAGTTCCTGTTGGAGTATGAATCGCCGAGGGTCACCCACGACGCCGCGGTGTTTATCCGCGCGCCCGAGATCGCCACGGCCGAATTGACCCCCGACGGCCTGCTCGTCACCACCGATCCACAGCGTCTACAGTCCCTTCCAGATCCCTGGCCCTTGCTTGCGCGAGAGGCCGTCGTCGACGGGAAGATGCCGGGCGACCACACGGACATCTTCGCTTTCGAGCGTTGCCTATTGCGTCGGCAGGCCCGGCAGGTGCAGCGCATCGAGAGCGACCGTACGCTGGACACGTCGCCTGACCACTGTGCGGCCTGGATTGTGGCTCCGCACCTCCCGGACTGGCTGCGCGACGACCATGCTGCGGGCAGGGTGCAGTTGATCCCGCGAGGCCCGGGATGTACCGAAGTGCATCCGTCCCGCTTTCCCGTGCTGTGGATCGCTGCGAACGACTTGCCTCTTCACGAAGCCCTGGTGCCCTTTCTCGTTGCGCGATCCGGCACACAGTTGCGCAAGTTTGTCCGTTGGGTCGTCGGGGTGCGTCCGCCCGAATGGCTCGCGGGTATGGTACGCTCACGCCCAGAGGTCGCCGCCATGATTCCCGACTTCAAGCCCGAACTGACCCCCGAAGAGCAACGTAGGATCGTCGACGGCCTGCGCCTGTCGCTCCAGGCCTTTCCCGAGGCGGGCACGGACTTTGTCGAGCGGGGGATGGAGCGCGGCATGGAGCGCGGCATGGAACGCGGCATGGAACGCGGCATGGAACGCGGCATGGAACGCGGGATGGAGCGCGGCATTGCCCCTCTGATGCACGTGATTTCGCGACGTCTCGCGCGCCCGCTGACCCCCACCGAGCACCAGGTGCTTGCAGACCGACTCGTGTCGCTCGGTCCCGATCGTCTGGGGGACGTCGCCCTCGACCTGCCGCCTGATCGCCTCGCCGCGTGGCTCGCGGATCCCGACGCCACGTAAGCATCGCCGTACGAAAGCGAGTTGGCCCCCATGGCGGTTCCCCGTGGACAGCAGCAAGCTCGGAATCGATGGCCACGGCGATCGCGTTGGGGTTTGCAACTCTCGGGTCGAGACCTGTGGCTCTCGACGCGTGGGTTGTCGCCATCAAGTCGTGTGGGGGCGGTGCAACCGGGAGTCTTTCTCCCCCGTGGCGGTGGACATGCACCCGGCCAAGCGTCCCCCTACCGATGCTGACCATTGGCCAGGTACGGGAGAGGGTCGCCGAGGCTTTAACAAGACGGCGTTGCGTCCGACGGCGGATGTGTGGCCGTTGGGATTGATTGCGTTCTGGATGCTGACGGCGAAGTACTACTGGCTGGCAGTGGACGATCGGGGCGATGATGTCGAGGACATGGTTCCCTATTACGGCGAGCTCCGCGTGGGTGCTAAGGCAGTCCCACGGAGATCCATGCCCCGATCTGAACGCCGATGCATCCCGCCTGG
>VFSW01010751.1_pt1 | contig 12935 bp, 12 predicted proteins | sample 5358111 | NCBI WGS metagenome assembly VFSW01 (sample SAMN11554181, study PRJNA540505) | mine drainage metagenome | isolation source: sediment from site ElyBrook_90M | place: USA: Ely Copper Mine, Vershire, VT | collected 2017 | reverse complement strand
CAGGGGACGTGGCACGCATTGCAGCCGGTGAAGTTCGAGGTGTCGACGAACATTCCCTTTGCCATCAGGAACCTGCCTTTTCTATGTTGCACGTAAAGACTTTGCCTTCATGGATCGTCACGTTCGGATCGGCGACGAGCGCGCTGAGGTTGTTCGTCACGTCGCCTTCCGCGACGCCTTGCCAGCCCCAGTGCCACGGTACGCCGACTTCGTGGATCGTTTTGCCGTTGATGTTGAACGGCCGCATCCGCCGCGTCACGAGCGCGCGCGCCTTGATCTGCCCGCGCGCGGTCTTGATCGTCACGGTGTCTGTGTTCCGAATGCCTTTCTCCGCCGCGAGCTCGGGCGAAATCTCGCAGAAGAGCTCCGGCATCAGTTCCGCGAGCCACGGTAGCCAGCGGCTCATCGTTCCGCTGAGATGGTGCTCGGTGAGCCGATAGGTCGAGATGACGTACGGATAATTCGGATCGCCGACCTGATGGTACGGATTGCCGTCGACGTTCCACGTCTTAGCGATTGGATTGGATTGCTGCTTGTAGACGAGGTTCGCGACCGGCGACTCGTACGGCTCGTAGTGCGTCGGCAGCGGACCATCGACCAGACCGGTTGGCGCGAAGAGCCACGCCTTGCCGTCGGGTTTCATGATGAACGGGTCTTTGCCGCCGAGCCAATCGAAGCCGATGCCATTGTCCTTGCCGACCGCGTCGGGCGCTTTGGTCGGCAAAAAGTCCGGAATATCGCCCGCCGGCGAGACCCAGGATTTTTTCGTGTCATCCCAGAAGACGAGCGCCTTTTTGTCTGACCACGGCTTGCCGCTCGCGTCTGACGACGCGCGGTTGTACATGATGTGCCGGTTCGCGGGCCACGCAAAGCCCCAATTCGGCGAAATCCAGTTGTCGCCCTGGCGCGACTTGGCGCGGTTCGTGCCTTCCTGCGGAATAATGCCGGTGTAGATCCACGCGCCGCACGCGGTCGAGCCGTCCTCCTTCAGGTTCGCGAACGTCGCCAACGGTTTCTTGTCCGCCCACGTGTAGCCGTTGATCTCCTTCATCACTTTGTACGCCGAGGGTTCGTCCTTGATGCGCCAGTTGGCGACCTCTTGCGGATCGGGGTCATAGTTCCAGAGCAGATTCTTGATGCCCCAATCGTGATCGACCGTCGAATTCTTGTACGCCGCGATCAGTTTCTGTCCGAGATGGTACGTGAACCACGAATCGCTGCGCGCATCGTCCGGCGGGTCGGCGGCTTTGTCGTGCGCCTGGATCAGCCGCTGCGTGTTCGTGAACGTCCCTTCCATCTCCGCGACTGCCGCGGCGGGAATGAAAAAGACTTCGGTCTTGATGTCCGCCGATTTCAGCTCGCCCGAAGCGATCTCCGGCGAGTTGCGCCAGAACGCGGCGGTCTCGGTCTCGAAGAAATCGCGCACGACCATCCAATCGAGTTTCGCGAGCGCTTTGCGCTGGAACCGTGCGTTCTGTCCGCCGACGGCGGGATTCTGCCCCATCACGAAAAATCCCTTGATCTTGCCCGCCGCCATATCGACGAACATCGGCAGATGCGAGTGATCGCCGGTGATCTTAGGGTGATAGTCGTAGCCATAGTTGTTGTCCGCCGTCGCCGCGTCGCCCCACTGCGCCTTGAAGTACGAGACCTGGAACTTGGGCAGGTTGCCCCAGTACGACGTCATAATCGGCACAGTTTCGGTGAGGACGTAATCTTTCAGCGTATCGTGCGCCTTGCGCGCGTCCGGCATGTTGAGGTACGCCGGCAGCGAGTGGTACAGCGTCGCGATGTCGGTCGAACCCTGGATGGTCGCGTGACCGCGCAGCGCGAGCACGCCGCCGCCGGGTCGTCCGATGTTGCCGAGGAGCGCTTGCAGCATCGCGGCGGTGCGAATGATCTGCACGCCCACGGTGTGCTGCGTCCAGCCGACCGCGTAGGTGATGTTCGAGGTCTTGTCACGCCCGGAGTTTTGCAGCAACGTTTCCGCGACCTTGGTGAACGTCGCTTGCGGGCAGCCGGTGACCTGTTCGATCATCGCCGGGGTATAGCGCGCGTAGTGACGCTTCAAGATTTGGAAAACGGTTTGCGGGTCTTGCAGCGTGGGATCGGTCTTGGGGCGACCGGTGACGCGCTGGAGGAGGAGGTCGGTAAAGGGACCGACGCTCGTCGTCTGCGGCGTCGGCGCGGGCCCGCGCTGGTAGCCCCAGGAGGCGATGTTGTACGACTTGCCGTCGGAGGACAGACCGGAGAACGTACCGTTGTTGTCTTCGGTGTCCTTGTAATCCGAGCTGACGAGCGTCGCCGCGTTCGTGTAGTTGACGACGTACTCTTTGAAGAACGGATCGGTGTTCCAGCGGTCGCTGTTGATGACGTAGTTGATGATGCCGCCGAGGAATAGGATGTCAGTGCCTGCGCGAATCGGCGCGTGCACGTCGCACATCGCCGACGTGCGCGTAAAGCGCGGATCGACGTGCATCAGCGTCGCGCCGTGCTCCGTCTTGGCTTTGAGGGGCCAGCGGAAGGCGACCGGGTGACACTCTGCCATGTTCGAACCCATAATCATGACCGCGTCGGAATTTTCCAGATCGCGGGCGAAGGTCGTGGCAGCGCCGCGACCGAAGGTGACCCCCAGACCGGGGACCGAGGCGGAGTGTCAGATCCGCGCCTGATTTTCGAGATAGACGACGCCGAGCGCGTGCATCAGCTTTTGGTGGAGATAGTTCCACTCGTTGTCCATCGTCGCGCCGCCGAGCGAGGCAATGGCGTAGGTGTTCATCACGCGCTTGGTGACCGTGCCGCCTTTGCCATCCGGCATGTCCTGCGTCTCGTTGAAATTCGCGTCGCGGGTTTGCTGTGTGAGCTGCGCGATGCGGTTCATCGCGACGTCGAGCGACATGTCGTCCCAGTGGTCGCTGCCGGGCGCGCGGTGCTTGACCTTGGTCCAGCGCAAATTGTTGGTGACGAGTTGGTAGGTCGCCGCGCCTTTGGGGCAGAGCGTACCCTGGTTGACGGGGGAATCGGGGTTGCCCTGAATGTCGATGATCTTGCCGCTGTCGCTGACGGTCACGATCTGACCGCAGCCGACCGCGCAATAGGGGCAAACGCTGGGGACTTGCTTGCCTTGCTTGATCGGAACGTCGAGCGCACGCGCTTGCACCGCGCTTGTGTCGACCCCGAAGCTAGCGGCTTCCGCGGCAACCGCGGTGCCGATGGCTCCGGTCGAAATCTTGAGAAACTGTCGCCTGGATATGTCCATATTCTTCTCTGCTTTCGTCACAGAACATCTCCGCCGCTTCACGGAGAAATGAGAAAATCCAGCCGATTTGAGTGACCTGATGGTGAATGGGCTTATAGGCGATTGCACCTATGCGCTTTCAATTTGTTGCCATAGCGTAAAAGTATATCCTTAACCTTGCGCGTGTCAAGTGGGGTACTGCAGGGCGTGTGCAAAGTCGGCAAGTTGTCACTTCGAGCGCAGCGAGGTCTCGACTGGCGGCAAAACGAGATTTCTCGTCGCAAAAATCGCTTCTCGAAATGACAGGCGTCGCTTGTCAAGAGACTTTGCACGCACCCAGCGATGGACGGCCTGACGGATGATGATGGAAAGGACCTCCATTCTATTCAGTCGAAACAGACCCAATCACTATCAAAGAAACAGGCCCCTAACAGTATAGACGAAAGGTGAGTGTGAATGAGCGATGATGCAGTTCTACAATTGGCATTTTCACTCTACTCGAAACCGGGAGCGTATGCACTATTGATTGGATCGGGTCTCTCAAACGCTGCCCGAATCCCAACAGGCTGGGAAATCGTTCGTGCCCTCCTGAGTGTCTCATAATTTGCTAAACTTTTTCTCTCTGCTAAAACGGTGGCATGAAATTTACATCCACCGCTTGGAAAGAAGCGCGACGGTTACAAGCACTGGCGCTCCAACAGAAAGGCTGGAGGCAAACTCAGATTGCCGCAGCCCTGGGCGTGACCGATGGTGCAGTGAGTCAAGGGTTTCGCCTGATCAATGATGACGATAGAACGGCGCTCTTTGCTCGCCAGCATCCTGGCAGATCATCTGAGTTGACGCACGAGCAGAAGCGTCTCATTCCTGATGTATTGTCGCACGGTGCGGAAGCCGATGGCTTGCGTGGCAATGTCTGGACGAATGCGCGCGTCGCAAAAGTGATCGAATGGGAATGGTCGGTAAATTATCATCGCTCACCTGTTGCTCGTTTACTCAAAGAACTCGGCTGGACGCCGCAATTGCCCATCGTGCGTGCGACTCAGCGTGGTGAAGATGCCATCGCTCTATGGCGCACAGAGAAATGGTTCGAACTCAAGCAGCAAGCGCGCTTGGAGCGAAGAACCCTTGTTTTCGTGTAACTGCTCAGGCAGTTGAAACGGATTGCATGGCCAGGACTGGCGGCACATAGGGCGTCCCGTTCAACGCCAACTTGAGCGCATCCATAACGCGTTGTCCATTATTCTGCGCGGTCGAAAGGTAGCTCCGCACGCCACAGAAAACTTGCGCGCCGCCTTCGCTGCGAAAGCAACCCGAGACTTTTTGTTTGACCTTCATCATGCGCAGGTCTCGCTCGGCTTGGTTGTTATCAAACGGCACGCGAAAATCGTACATGAAGGCCAGAGTTTCGCGTTTGTGCTCGCGGAGCCGATCCAGCAAGTTCTTCGGCGGGCTTTGGCGGGTGGGAGCGGATTCTCACGAAACCCTTGCTCCAGAATCGCATCGTAACGGAGTTCAAAGGCAATTAGCTGATCTGGGGCAAGATGGTCTTGCGTTACATGGACTTGATCGACTGTTGTCTTGATCTCAATCAGTAACTCGCTCATCTGCGTCGCCCAGGGTTGAGCGTAACGTTCGATGATGAACGCCAACTCGCAAATGGTGAGCGTTGCACAGGGCGTGGAGCACCCGATACAGGAAATAGGAGCGCAAGTGATCATGCGCCGCGGTGCCCTTCAAATGCGGCAAAATGTGTTTCGCGCAGGCTGTTAGCCCAAGCTGAAAAGTGAACTCATTCAAAGTTCAAAAGTGAACTGCCTTGGCAAGCGCCATTGGCAGATTGAACAAATGTACCATTTTCCCCGACCACCATACCCGCGCTTCAATCAGTTGTTTCGGGAAATTTGGCACGAGATGAATTTCGACCTCGACGCGCGGTGGAACATTGGGGATGAGAATATCCTGACCAAACAAGGACATGCACCGATAACTGTTGACGACGCGCATCGTTTGCAAACAGAAGATGTCTTGCGGCGACTGATAGGGCTTGGGCAAAACAAAGGGACGAAAGAGGCTGTGCCCACTTGCTTGGGCCTCGGCAAAACGTATGTCCGGAATTTGGTGGGTGGTCGAATGGACTTGATGCTGGTTGTAGCGCGCCAGTTCATCGCGCAACACGGACCGTGCGTCGTCAAGGGTCGTGATGTGTTCGAGCGCACGGGTGCGCACAATGCGATCTTGCAACCAGCGATACGGACGTTCCACTTTGCCCTTGGCTTGAGGTGAGAGCGCATAGGTGACATCGACGCCAAGTCCACGCAAGACTTGGCGCCAACGCGGATCGGCATCATCGGTTTGCCAGTCCTGCGTGAGATAGACACTCTGATTGTGCGTGATAAACCGGAACACCCGCAAGTTGTCCACATAGTAACGCACCGGCACACCATACGTTTGCATCAGGATTTGTGCGGCGTACAGATGTGCCCAGGTGGTCTCGTGCAGAAAGAAATCCGCAAACAACAACTTGCGGCTATAGTCATCCAGGGATGTGATCAATGACCATTTCTCGGTCGCGAATGGAGACCAAAGATGCTGGGACGCATCATGTTGCACTAGTTCTCCGATGGAAGTGGTAATGACTTCGGTCGTGCGCTTTCGCTTTTGGATGCGGTTTGTAGCAGCCCAGTTGTTTGGCACGCGCCGTAATCGTCGTCGCCGAAACTTGGATGCCTTTCTGTTCCAATCGGTCACGAATGGCTGAATAGTTGTAACCTGAGATTGGCAACCTGGGATCTTCAACCAGTTTTTGCTCGCGCCGCAGTTCGGTGGCGATGGCACGTTCGGTACTCATTGAAATTCTGGCGTGGGTCTCGCGTTCGTAATCGATGGAGAACGTAGCGGGGTTCGTGCGATACTCTTGGAGCAAAGCAAAGAAACGCGTCTTGCCAACTCCTAGCACTTCTTGCGCATCGGCACGCGACAACGTGCCTTGGCAATAACCCTGCAACAATACTTTGACCTGCTCAACCGTGAACCGTCGATGCAACTGATCCATCGTGCCTCCTTTTTGAGACACTGTAGCACCAGTTCACTTTTGAGCCGTTTGGACGGTTCACTTTTGAGCTGATATCGGTTCACTTTCCAGCTTTGAACAGTTCACTTTTCAACTTTGAGTAACAATTTTTCGCGCAGGCTTGACGAAGAACGCACGTTCTGATATACTACCACTAGATCGAACGCCCGTTCGCTTCTCTATCCCTCGCCAATACCCTCTCCTTCCACCAGCGAACTCGACGTCAGGAGAAACATGTCCCCGGCGGATCCAGTTCAACCGATCTTCTACATCATCTTCGGCGCATTCTTGGCGTTCATTGCCCTTCATCTATGGCGCGCTCTGCGACGGCGATTCTCCAAGTCCGCCCACACGCAAGCCAAAGCACTCACCGTCCACCTCATCGATCAGGTCGAAACCACGTCGTCGGGTCGACTGTGGCAGTGGGATACGCTGACACCCCGCGAGATGGAAATCGCGCATCTGGTGGCGCAAGGTCAGCGCAATTCTGAGATCGCGCGTGATCTTCACATCAGCGTTCGCACGGTCGAAACGCATCTTTCCAACATCTACGAAAAGCTCGACGTTCGTTCGCGCATCGAACTGGCCCGCACGATCCGAGACCTGGTGGATTAACTTTCCGCTCCCCACAAGATAGAGCTACGTACTTTCCCGTAACGCTCCTCTTTACGTACCGATCCCCCTTGAATCAGTAGCCCATACGAGTTTCCAACGATAGACGCATGCATGCGAGTGTGATATGAAGGAGTACGCACGCGATCACATTCCGTCCGTCAGCCGCACCACTCCTTTGGAAAGATAGACAGGAGGGCGTCGGTTATCCTAACCATTGAATGCCATCGCGTGACTTGATCCACGATCACCGCGAGAGCAACATGGACCACACGAAACGCAAGCGTTTGGATCTGGCTGTCACCCGCCTTCAGCGACGTTGGGGAAACCGCGTGGTCGTCTCGGCGCGCGAAGTGCAGCCCGAGACACGCGTGATCTCGACTCGCTTCCCCGAACTCGATCACCTTCTCGGCGGCGGCATTCCGCTGAACGCGATCACCCTCTTCAACGGGCAGACGACCTCTGGCAAACTAACCCTCGCCTACAAGATCTTGAGTAGCGCCCAGCATGCTTCTGCGACATCCAGATTGCCATGTTTGCACTCGGTGGCGATCCTCGATCTCAATGCGGCGAGCGATCCCGACTATGTGGCGCGATGTGGCATTGATCTGGATCACTTGCTGCTCGCTCGACCACAAGCGGGCAAGCCAGCAATCGATGTGCTCCTCGACCTCGTGCGCAGCCGACAGCTCCGCGTCCTTCTCCTCGACAGCCTCCCCGATTTGAGAAGCGATCCTGCCGCTGCACGATATTTCGACCAGCTCCTCCCTCAACTAAGTATGTTTCTCAAATCCGCTGGCTGCGCGCTCATCATCCTCGACGAGCCGCAACCGCCTTGGCTAGAATGGCTCCCCGTGACTCGCAGCAGCGCGATCTATCACTATGCCGCGCTGCACGTCGAACTCAGACGAGAGCGGTGGATCGAATCAGAAGGCGAGCTGCGCGGCTACCAGGCGCAGGCGCGCATCGTCAAAAGCCAGCGGGGTCGCCCAGGACAGGTCGCGCCCATTGCTATCGAATTCAACGAGACCGTGCGCGCTCGCGATACCTGGTGATGGAGAATTAACGCATGAGCGTCCTGTGTTGTCGCGTGCCCGATTTTCTCATCGGCTTGGCAGAGCGCCAGGAACCGAAATGGATGGGACGTCCGCTCGCGCTCCTGGATGCCAACGAGCGCGTCTCCGCAGCCTCGCCTGAAGCGCGGCTGAGCGGTGTCGCTGTGCAGATGTCGGCGCGCCAGGCGCAGATGCGCTGCCCCGATGTGCTCCTCTCTCTGCTTGATACCGCGGCGTGCCAGCAAAAGCAGAGCGCGTTCGTGGGGACGCTCGCCGAGTGCGGCTTGCCGGTGGAAGCCCAGACCTGGGGCGTCGCGTACGTCGATTTGCGCGAGGTCGCTCGCACGGGGCGCACCGTGCAGCCCATCTGCGCGGAGATGGGGAAACAGGTCCGCCGTTTGCTCGGCGATACGCTCGCGCCGTCGCTCGGTTGGGACACGGGCAAATTCATCGCCCGCGCCGCATCGAGCTGCGCGCGACCAGGGCACATGCGGTTGGTCGAGCATTCGGACGAGGAACGCTTCTTGAATCCGCTTTCGATCACGCTCCTCCCACTGCCTGAACTCGCCTTGCAGCAGTTGACCTGGCTAGGCATCACGACGCTCGGACAATTCGCGCGGCTGCCGGCGACCGCGGTGTGGCAGCGGTTTGGCCAAGCCGGGAAACTCGCACAGCAGTGGGCGCGCGGACGCGATGATCGCTCGGTGAGCCCCACCGCGACGATGGCCCCACAACCCGTATCGGTCGATTTCGATCCACCAACGGCCTTACACACCCCAGTGCTCGAAGCGGCGCTCTCTGCCCTGCGTTCGCCACTGTCTTCACTAGCTCACCAACTTCAGGGATGTCGCCGTCTGCGACTTGACCTGCGATTTGTCGAGGGAAGCACGCGGGTGATCGATTGCACCTTCGTCGAGCCGGTGAGCGAAGAGAGCCGCGTGCGCGCTACCGTGTCGCATCAGCTCCAAATCCTCGAATGGCCCGCGGAACTGGAAACCCTGCGCGTGACCCTGCTCGAAACAGGTGAACTCGTCGCGCGGCAATTGACGCTGTTCGAGATCGAAGAAGAATCTTCGCCGCTCGTCGAACTTGCGCGGCAATTATCGAGGCGCTATGGGGAGCGCTTCTTCCAGCCGCGGCTCGTGGACGAACGGCATCCCTTACCTGAGCGCCGTTTTCTTTTCAGTGCGCTCGCATCTTGTTCGACGGTATGACTCGCCTGTGGCCGAACGGCAGCAAGATCGACATCGAGGGCGATGCGCGCGGTAAGATCGTTTCGTTCACTTGGCAAGGACGCACGCATCCGATCCAAAAGACGCATCAGCGCTGGCAGGTCGATACCGACTGGTGGAGTGAAGAAGGGGAGGCGCATCGCGAGTACTTTGCGCTCACGACGACGGATGGGCTCTTGTGTGTGATCTACCGCGATCTCTTGGACGACAAGTGGTATCTCGCCAAGTTGTATGACTGAATACGCTGAGCTGCACTGCCACAGCTACTTTTCTCTTCTCGACGCCGCGTCATCGCCCGAGGCTCTCGTCAACCACGCGCAAGGACTGGGACTCGCCGCGATCGCTCTCACCGACCACGACAGTCTCGCCGGCGCGATTCGGTTCTGGAAAACGGCGAAGAAGAGCGGAATCCATCCAATCATCGGGGCGGAAGTGACGCTGGTCGATGATCAGCACCTGACCCTCCTCGCCGAAAACCCGCGCGGCTATGCCAACCTCTGCCGCTTGCTCACGGCAGCGCATTTGCGGGATGCGCGTGCCGATTCTTCGGCTGAATCTACTCTGAGTCCATTAACAGCACTCCCACCTCGCGTTGGCTCTGGCGAAGAACAAAAACCAGGTCTCGCGTCGTGGTCGGGAAAGGTCGATCCGTGGGTCTCCTGGGAGGAGTTGGAAGAACATCGCGAAGGGCTGCTTGTCCTCAGCGGATGCCGACAGGGACCTGTTGCAGCGGCTCTGCTGCGCGAGCAGCCCCAATACGCCGAGGCAATGGCGGCGCGCTTGCGTGAGACCTTCGGTCGAGAGCGCGTGTGGATCGAATTGCAGCATCATCGTCTGCCCGGCGACGACCGACTCGTGCGCGAGCTCGTGATGCTCGCTCGCTCACTCGATCTGCCGCTCGTCGCGACGAATGACGTTCACTACGCGACGCCCGCGGCCAGCCGTCTGCGAGATGCGCTCATCGCGATTCGCCACAACCAATCGCTCACTGAAGCGCGCCGTGCGGGTCGACTGCCCTGCAACCACACCTACCATCTTACCTCCCCTGACGAAATGGCGCGCCGCTTTGCCGAAGTGCCGCAAGCGATATCGAACAGTGTCGAGATCGCGCGCCGCTGCCAGGTCTCGCTCGATTTTTCCAACGAGCGGCTACCCACGTTCCCCGTGCCGGATAACCGCAGCGAGTTCGAATACCTCTACCAGCTCTGTCACGACGGGTTGCCGCGCCGCTACCCGCAGCTCAAGTCAAACGTGCTGAACCAACTCGCGCACGAGCTCGCTGTCATCGAACAAGCAGGGTTGGCAGGTTACTTTCTCATCGTCTGGGACCTCATGCGCTTTGCGCGCGAACAGGGCGTACGCTCGCAGGGACGCGGCTCGGCGGCGAACTCGCTCGTCGCCTACCTCCTCGGCATCACGAACGTCGATCCCATCGCGCACGACCTCCTCTTCGAGCGCTTCCTCAGCGCCGACCGCTATACGACGCCCGACATCGACATCGACTTTGCGGCGGACCGCCGCGAAGAGGTGATCCAGTATGTCTACACCCGCTACGGCGCTTCGCACACCGCGATGGTGTGCAATGTCGTCACCTTCCAGGCGCACAGCGCGGTGCGCGATCTCGGCAAAGCGCTTGGCTTTCCGCTCCCCGTCATCGACCGCTTGTCCAAGTCGCTCGACGCGCATTCGCCCGTCAGCGCGGCAGACGAGCTCTTGAAATCGGTGGACGCGGCTGCGCCGCCCGAACATCCGATGCGCCTGCTCGCCGATCTGATGCGGCTGATCGAAGGCTGTCCGCGTCATCTCTCTATCCACGTTGGAGGAATGCTCATCACAGGACCACCCCTGGACGAGGTCGTGCCGCTCGAACGCGCGACGATGCCAGGTCGCATCGTGTGTCAATGGGACAAGAACAGTGTGGAAGATGCAGGGCTGATCAAGATCGACCTGCTGGGCTTGCGCACACTCGGTCTCATCAGCGAAGCGCTCGGCTACATCGAAGGCGACCAACCAGACCTCGATGCGCTCGCGCTCGATGATCCAGGCATTTACGCGATGCTCCAGCAAGGAGACACGATTGGCGCGTTCCAGGTCGAGAGCCGCGCCCAGCAGCAGATGCTGCCGCGCCTCAAGCCGACCTGCTTTGAAGATATCACGGTTGAGGTCGCGATCGTGCGCCCCGGTCCGATCCAAGGCGGCGCCGTCCATCCGTATCTCAAGCGGCGCGCGGGCGTCGAGCCGGTGAGCTATCTGCACCCGTGTCTTGAGCCAGTGCTGCGGGAGACGTTGGGCGTGCTCCTCTTCCAAGAGCAGGCGATTCGGGTGGCGATGGTCGCGGCGGGCTTTTCACCCGGCGAGGCGGACATGCTCCGTCGCGCGTTATCCCGCAGCGACGCCGACACTGTACAAGGGGAGCTCCGAGAGCGGTTCACCCAGGGTGCGGCGGAGAAGGGCATCGATCACGAAACGGCGGAGAAAATCTTCGAGCAGCTTGCGGGCTTCGCGGGCTATGGCTTTTGCAAATCGCACGCCGCGAGTTTCGCGCTCATCGCGTATCAGACGATGTATTTGAAACGCTATCACGCGTCCGCCTTCTACGGCGCCCTCTTGAATCAGCAGCCGATGGGGTTTTACGACCCTGAAGTGATCATTGGAGAGGCGCGCCGGCACGGCGTGGATTTGCTGCCGCCCGATGTGAATCGGAGTGCGTGGCGTTACGTCATCGAACGCGCTCCGAATGGCAAACCGGCATTGCGGATGGGTTTGCAGGCAGTCCTCGGATTGGGTGAAGAGGGGTGGAAGCGCATCCAGTCTGGGCGCGGGCGAGGTCTATTCGCCGATTTGCGCGATTTCTGCATTCGGACGCGGCTCCCCAAGCCGACGATCAGTGATCTGATTCGGGCAGGAACCATGGACGCCTTCGGCGCGCGGCGGGAACTGCTGTGGCAGTTGGGCGAGATCGATTATCGCCCGGAGGAATTGGCGCTTGAACTTCCGCCGAGCGAAGTTGAATTACCTGAACTGGACGAGTTTGAGGAGACGCGGTGGGAGTACGAGCTCCTGGGTCTTTCGCCCACGGGGCAAGTGATGCGGCATTATCGCGCCGCGCTCCAACGCGCGGGGATTTTGAGCACCGTGGAAGTGAAAAAGCAGCCCAACGAGCGAGTTGTGCGGGTCGGCGGCATGGCGGTTGTGAAGCAGCGCCCTGCGACGGCGAAGGGCGTTCTCTTCGTTTCGCTCGAAGACGAGCACGGCTTGCTCGATTTGGTCGTCAAGCCAGACGTCTACGAATGCTTTCGACCTCTGCTGCGGCATCAGACCTTCATGTTGGTGGAGGGAGTCGTGCAGCAGGCAAGTGGCGCGATCAGTGTGCTTGTCACCCGCGCGATGGAATGGGCGAGATCATCACGTCAACGCACCAGCAACTGAATCAAGGCACGACCAAAAATCTTTCGGTCGCTTGCCAGGACGAACCATCCGCCTCGACCATGACTCTAAAAAGTAGCAGCAGCTGAGTTGGGCTTGCCGCATCAGATTTGTTGTGCGCATGGGAATCGCAATGGGTCCGACTTGCCGAGGGCGTCAAGCGAGAAAGTCTTGGCGCATCCTGATCGAGTACCTGCCGAACTCAGGCATAGGGAAAATCGTGAAAGGAGCATGAGTCTTCTATCTGCCCTGAACTCGGGTTTCTGTTTCGCAAAGAAGGCGTGCAAGCCAGCCCGCGCGTC
>VFSW01010750.1_pt1 | contig 12936 bp, 10 predicted proteins | sample 5358111 | NCBI WGS metagenome assembly VFSW01 (sample SAMN11554181, study PRJNA540505) | mine drainage metagenome | isolation source: sediment from site ElyBrook_90M | place: USA: Ely Copper Mine, Vershire, VT | collected 2017 | reverse complement strand
GGCCAGTTCTCCGGCGAGCTCGGGCACGTGGCTTTGCAGCATCGCTGGACAGCAGCGGTCCATTTCGTCCTTCAGCGCCTGGATGATATCCGGATGATTGTGCCCCGTATTGTGAACGCAATAGCCTGACAAAAAATCAAGGAAGCGGCGGCCGTCTTTGGCGAACAACTCCGTGCCTAGGCACCGATCGTATTCCACGTTCATGCCCAGCAGGTTGAGCAGGGTGACCCACTGCGGGTTTACGTAATCCTGGTAGTTGGAAGTGGCCACAGACGCGGCAGGCAAAACAGTGGTTGACATAGTGTTCACAGTAAGATGCGCACGGTGTTCCTGCGGGATGCCCTCAAGCTCCAATTACAGTTAAACGAGTAGAAAAGGAGGCTCGGGCTGAATTCACGCAACGAACGACTATGTCGGGCAGGAGGGGCCGGAGCGAAGGGGCTCCGGCCAGGCAGAAAGCTGAAGCGTGCAACCCAATTCCGCCCGTCCGGAATTGACTAGCGTTTCTGTTCCATCGTCACCGCGCGCGGAAACAGGATGTTGTTTTCCAGGTGGATATGCTGGTGCAGGTCGGCTTCAAACTCGGCCAAAGCTGTATACAAAGTCTTGTAGCTGACGCAAGCCTCCGCCGGTGCAAGGTAGCCGCTGCTCGTTTCTCTCATGGCGCGCAGCGCGTTGCCGGCGGAATCGTGCTCATGTTCCATCATGGAGATAGGATTGGCGACACTGCCAAATGGCGATGGCAATACCGGCTCGTGTTGAATGATCGATTCTTCCATGCGAACGATGTAGGGAAACAGCACCACTTCTTCTTTCATCAGGTGCATGGTCAGTTCTTCGGCCAGACCGCGAAATATGCCTTGAATATCGAGCACTTCCGGGTGGTTCTTGCCGTGGACCGAGCAGACCTTATCGAAAAGCGGACCGAGTCGGGCGATCTCCTCCCGGACATACTTATGATGAGTGCTCTTGATGTGGGCCACAAGTTCAGCGAGCGGTTCGATCTGCCAGTCGCGGTCTACTCGGGAGGCGCGCGCCGATTGGTCGGCGACTTCGAGAGCATCCAAAACCCGCTCGATCGGCAGTTTGGCGGTACGGCAGGCTTCTTCGAGAGATTTGTTGCCGCCGCAACAATAGTCGATTCCCAGCCTCTCAAATACACGGGTCGCAGCAGGGTTTTCCAGCGCCAGTTCTCGCACAGTCTTCTCAGTTGTCACGCTCATTGTGCTCTCCTTAAATCCTTGCGGTTGGAACTGATGTCCTCGCCGCTATCGATATTGTGAGATTACGGATAGGACGGAGCCGTGCCGATGACTTTTGTCACAGCGATCAGAAGATCCGCGGGGCGGCGATTTCGATGTGTCTGGGAAGGGGTAGGAGGAACGAGAACAGGCTGAGCGTTCGAAAACTGCGAATTCACTCTGCTGCGCGAGTTTCGGCTTCCAGGCCGTTGATATCGCAGACAATCACACTGCGGCCGTCGATCTTGATAATGCCCTCCGCCTGCAGGCGGGAGAGATTGCGCGATACCAGTTCACGCACCGTGCCAATTTGTGAAGCTAATTCCTGATTGCTTACATTTAGGGAGACTTCCAACCCTTCCGCGGTGCGCTTACCCTCCTTTTGGGCAACGCGCAATAAAAAGGAGGCAAGCCGGTGGCGGACAGTGGTGAACGATAGTTCTTCAATAATGCCCACCAGTCGCCGGAGACGAGCACCAACCACCCGCAGGACCTTGAGCGCAACTTCCGGATGCGCCAGACACAGCGCCTGAAAATCCTGTTTGCTCACAAACAGAACGGTAACGTCATCAATGGCAACCCCTGAAGCTGGATAGTTTCCGCCATCGAAAACCGGCAACTCGGCAATCGAACTGCCCGGTCCATCAATACTGAGGACCTGCTCCCGTCCGCCCGGGGAACTCTTAAATATCCGGATATGCCCGGATTCGATCACGTACAACCCGGCGCAGGCGTCACCCTCGCCGAAGATGTTTTCGCCCGCTGAAAAATGACGCGGCACGGTGCGTTGCGACAGAAAACTCAGTTCTGTTTCCGCAAGGCCGGAGAAAATCGGGGTCTTGGCTAAAATCTGGCCGGTATTGACCCTGTTTTCGTTCACATTCGAATTGTACCGAATCAAATCAACGAAGCAGGGCATGGAATCTTCCTTCCATGCGCTGACAAGGCGACTCCCGGACCCTTAAGATAGAGAGGAGCATCTGAAGAAAGGTAGGACTCCGATGCCTCCCCCAGTCGCAGTACATTCCCCGCAGCATGGTGTTTCTCTCCAGCCCCTCTCGACCGAAGATGTGAGGAAGATCGACGCCTATTGGCGCGCGGCGAACTATCTTTCCGTCGGGCAAATTTACCTGTACGCGAATCCGCTTTTGCGCGAGCCGCTGAAGATCGAGCACATCAAGCCGCGGCTTCTCGGGCACTTTGGCACGACGCCTGGTTTGAACTTTATCTACGCCCACTTCAATCGACTCATCAAGAAATACGATCTGAATGTCATTTACCTGGCTGGCCCCGGCCATGGCGGTCCCGGAATGGTCGCGAATACCTACCTGGAAGGCACTTACAGCGAGTTCTATCCGAACATCACGCAGAACGAAGAAGGCTTGCAGAAACTGTTCAAACAGTTTTCTTTCCCTGGAGGAATTCCGAGCCACGCCGCTCCTGAAACTCCCGGCTCGATTCACGAAGGTGGGGAGTTGGGTTATTCGATCATGCACGCTTGCGGCGCGGTGTTCGACAATCCCGGTCTGCTCGCTTGTTGCGTTGTGGGAGACGGAGAGGCGGAAACCGGGCCGCTGGCGACGAGTTGGCACGGCAACAAATTTCTGAATCCGGCGCGCGATGGCGCGGTGCTGCCGATTCTCCACCTCAACGGGTACAAGATCGCCAATCCAACCGTGCTTGCCCGCATGAGCGATGAGGAACTTACCCACCTATTCACCGGCTACGGCTGGAAGCCTTATTTCGTCGAAGGCCACGAGCCCGAAGCGATGCATCAACTCATGGCTGGAACCCTGGATGCGATCGTGAAGGAAATCAGATCGATTCAGGAGGGTGCTCGCAGTGGAGGAGACTCGTCGCTGCCCATCTGGCCAATGATTGTCATGCGCAGTCCGAAAGGTTGGACGGGACCGAAATTTGTCGATGGCAAACAGATCGAGGGTACGTGGCGAGCGCATCAGGTTCCGGTGGCTGATCTGCAGACGAAGCCGGAACACGTCAAGATCCTTGAAGACTGGATGAGAAGTTACCGGCCGGAGGAACTGTTCGACAAGAACGGCAAGTTCATTCCTGAGCTCGCGGAACTGGCTCCCAAAGGCGACCGCCGGATGGGCGCAAATCCTCATGCGAATGGCGGCTTGTTGCTGCGTGATCTGGTGATGCCGGACTTTCGCAAGTATGCGGTCGAGGTTTCTAAACCAGGTACACAGAATGCGGAAGCCCCTCGTGTGCTTGGTAATCTTTTGCGCGACGTAATGAAGCTGAACGCCGACTCGCGGAACTTCCGCGTCTTTGGCCCTGATGAAACCGCCTCGAACCGGCTCGATGCCCTCTACGAGGTCACCGACAAGGAATGGATGGAAACCATGCTTCCGGTGGACGAACATCTCTCGCAAAATGGCCGGGTGTTGGAGATGCTGAGCGAGCATATGTGCCAGGGATGGCTCGAGGGATATCTGCTTACCGGGCGGCACGGCTTTTTCTCCTGTTACGAAGCCTTTATCCACATTATCGACTCGATGTTCAACCAACACGCCAAGTGGCTGAAGGTGACGCGCGAGATTGAGTGGCGGCGTCCTATCGCGTCGCTTAACTACTTGTTGACATCTCACGTCTGGCGGCAGGATCACAACGGATTTACGCATCAGGACCCCGGCTTCATCGACCATGTCGTGAACAAGAAGGCGGACATCGTTCGCGTCTACCTTCCGCCTGACGCCAACTGCCTGCTTTCAGTCGCCGACCATTGTTTGCGGAGCCGCCACTATGTCAACGTGATCGTTGCCGGCAAGCAGCCCTCATTGCAGTTTCTCGACATGGAGTCGGCGATCGAACACTGCACCACCGGCATTGGCATTTGGGAGTGGGCCAGTACGGATAAAGGAGTGGAGCCCGATGTCGTGATGGCCTGCGCGGGTGACGTGCCCACGCTTGAAACCCTGGCGGCGGTCGATCTTTTGCGGCAGCATTTTTCCGACATCAGAATTCGCGTGGTGAATGTTGTCGACCTGATGACAATTCAACCTTCGTCCGAGCATCCGCACGGTCTCTCGGACGTCGATTTTGACTCGTTGTTCACCGTGAACAAGCCCATCATCTTCGCCTACCACGGGTATCCCTGGCTGATTCACCGGCTTACCTATCGACGACACAACCACGACAACCTCCACGTGCGCGGATACAAGGAGGAGGGGACGACCACGACGCCCTTCGATATGACGGTGCTGAACGACCTCGACCGCTTCCACCTGGCGGGCGATGTCGTCGACCGCGTTCCCAGGCTCCAGAGCGTGGGCGGACACTTCAAACAGTTTCTGCGCAACAAGTTAGTGGAGCATCGGCAATATATTCATGAACGTGGAGACGACTTGCCGGAAATCCGTGATTGGACCTGGCCTTACTGATGAAAGTGCTCGTTCTCAATTCCGGCTCCAGCAGCCAGAAGAGCTGTGTCTACGAAGTTGGAGAGACGCTTCCAAGCGATCCACCTGTCCCGCTTTGGGAGGGCAAGATCGAATGGGACAGCGACAAGGCTCAGTGTTCGATCAAGAACTCTCGCGGTGTTTCCCGCAAGGACGTGGTGGCGTCCGGTTCTCGCGGCGAAGCGATCGAGCGCCTGCTGAAGAGCCTGTGGAGTGGCGAGACGCAGGCGATTTCCGCTGCCTCTGAGATCGATCTGGTGGGGCACCGGGTGGTCCATGGCGGCCCGCGGTTTCTTGAGCCTGCGCTGGTAACCGCCGAGGTGAAGGCGGCGATCGAGCACGCGGCGACCTTTGCTCCACTCCATAGTCGCGCCGAACTGGAAGGCATGGAGATCGTCGCGAAATTGTTCGGGTCGGTACCGCAGGTTGCGGTCTTTGACACTGGTTTCCATCGCACCATGCCGTTGTCCGCCGCCACCTACCCGGGACCGTACGAGTGGTTCCAGCAGGGAATTCGACGGTACGGATTCCACGGCATCAATCATCAATACTGCGCCCATCGTGCCGCGCAAATGCTGGGCAGGGAACTCAACTCCCTCAAGCTCGTGACCTGTCACCTTGGGAACGGCTGTTCTCTGGCCGCGATTCGCGAAGGGCGAAGTATCGATACGACCATGGGCTTTACTCCCCTGGAGGGCCTCATGATGGGAACCCGCTCGGGTTCCGTCGATCCCGGTATCGTCACTTATCTGGTGCGAGAGCAGCATCGGTCCGGTGAGGAAATCGACGACATGCTTAATAAGAAGTCAGGACTGCTCGGCATATCGGGAATTTCCAGTGACATGCGCGACATTCTCGCGGCCGCTAGGAGTGGCCGTGATCGGGCGAAGCTGGCGTTCGATATCTATGTCCATCGATTGCAATCAGGGATCGGTTCGATGGTTGCCGTGCTCGGGGGCTTGGACACTCTGGTATTCACTGCGGGAGTCGGGGAGAACTCCGCGGAAGTCCGTGGCGCAACGTGTGAGAAGTTTGCGTTTTTGGGCCTCAGTCTCGACCCGAGCAAGAACGAGACAACGTCCCTCGACGCCGACATTTCTGCTCCAGATTCGGCGGTCCGTGTCCTGGTTATCGGCGCGCAGGAAGACTGGATGATTGCGCGAGAATGCTGGAATCTTGCACCGACGGCTGCTTCAAGCAACCGCTACTGACTCCGAAAAACAGGGTTTTCATGCCCTGGAAAAATCCTTTTGCGCTTGTGTGGACGTTCCGCAGACGAGCTTTTCCGGAGATTTTGTAGGCCACCTGCAGTGAAAAGCACGTGTGATCCTGATCACACGTGCTTGTGACAGATGCCGCTGCGCCCTGTTAACTACGTCCCCGATAATGACGTCCGACTTGGGTCTCAATTATATTGAAACGAATGTCTTGCAATCTTGACCGCCAAGGAGGCGATCCGATGGATACGCGTCGTCCGGTGTCGCGGCTCTTTATTTTGATTCTCACCGTGATCCTGCTGACGGGAAGCAGTTACGCCATCCCGCCGTTCTCTCGGCAGTACGGTACTTCGTGTACCACCTGCCATCTGGACTTTCCCAAGCTCAACGATTTCGGCAAGGCGTTCAAAGACGCCGGGTTCAAGTTTCCGAAGGGCGACGAAGACTTTATCAAGGTTCCTCCGGTCATGCTCGGAGCCCCGGCGCAGAAGGAATTATGGCCGCACACGGTTTTCCCGGGAACGATTCCCGGACTGCCTCCCATTGGGTTGCGGTTCAATCAATTTTTCCAGGTAACCAGCGGCAACGCGAATAATTATTACCAATCAGGTTCTCCGGGGAGCCTGCTGCCGCCAACGGTTCCGCGCACCGATTTCGAGCCGGGCTACTTCAGCATCTTCATGGCCGGGAACTTTGGCAGCGATATCGCTTTCTGGGTGGATGACGACCTGAGTGTCTCGGGCGCCAATGCCAATGGTGGTCTGGGTGACGGCTACCTGAAGTTTGTCAACATCGGACGCTACCTTAAACTCCCAACCGATTCTTTGAGTCTGATGGTGGGTCAGTTCGAACTCGACCTGCCATTTACGCAGGCGCGGTCGATTAACATCAGCCCATACGACATTTACACCCAAGCTAACATCGGGGTGAGCAATACGCAGAATGTGAACAACGTGTTTTCCATGCAGAAAGGCGTCCAGGGGGTCGAACTGAGCGGCGGCCATCAGTATGGCGGCTACCATTATTCGCTGGCGGTTGTGAACCAGAACACCAGTAACACCAGTGCCTCGGTTCCCAATGTTTCCTCGCCGGCGGGTTTTTTCTCTGACTCCAATTACAAAGACGTTTACGGCCGGTTTTCCTACCGCTTCAATCTGGAGAAGGACCCGGCGAGCCGCCACGATATTCAGGCGGCCGGCGCCACGGGACCGCGCGACCATACGTACCTGACTTTGGGTACGTTCTTTTTCAAGGGTCAATCGGTGCAGCGCTTCGGTGGCTTGACCAGCGGAGATGCATCCACCGTGCTTAGCGCGCGCGAGCCCTTTTACCGCGTTGGCGGGGACTTTAGCTTCAACTACCGCACATTCAACCTGTTTGGCCTGTATATGTATGGCCACGACAACGATCTGCTGCTGAACTCCGGCTATACCGGATTCCTTACGGGTACGCCGGCCAAGTTCAATGGCGGCTTTCTGGAGGCTGATTACCTGGTTCTGCCCTGGCTGATGACGATCATGCGTTACGACCGCGTTCAGTCTTCGGCGGATTTCCTGAACGGGGCGGGCTCCGGGAATTACTATTCGCCGATCGGGACCTCCCGCGATCGCTTCACCCCTGGCGTTCAATTCCTGATTCACGCCAATATCAAGACGTCGTTTGAGTACCAGTTCCGTCCGCAACAGGCTCTGACCTATGACGCAAACGGGAAGCCTATGAACCCGTTCCGTACCAATACTGCTGTCGGTGCTTTAGAATTCGTTTACTGAGGAATGGGATGTCTTTGAACGAAGTACTTGCCAACGAAATGAGGAGAGATCAATGAAGAGAACTTTGATGATGGTAGTGGCAGTGGCAGCAATGATGAGCGTGGCCGCGAGCGCGGGTACGATCAGCGGAAAAGTCTCTGGGGTAAGCGGCGAGTCGGTGGTTTATGTGGACGCCATTGCGGGTAAAACCTTCCCGGCGCCTGCAGCGAAGCCAGTCATAGACCAGAAGGGCCTGATGTTCGTGCCCCATATCACAGCCGTGGAACAGGGAACGACCGTTGAGTTTCTCAACAGTGACAAGGTTGCCCACAACGTGTTCTGGACTTCGGTGGGCGGCAACAAGAAACTCACCCACAACCTGGGTACATGGCCGCAGGGCGAGAAACGTCCGTTCAAGTTTGATAATCCCGGCGCGGTGCCTCTTCTGTGCAACGTTCACCCGGAGATGTCTGGCTACATCTTTGTCTCTCCGACCCCGTACTTCGCAGTGACCGACAAATCGGGCGCCTATAAAATCGACAACGTTCCCGATGGCAGCTACACGGTAAAGGCGTGGCATGAAGGCGCCAAGGACCAGTCCAAGCCGGTTGCGGTGGCGGGCGACACCAAAGCCGACTTCACACTCAGCAAGTAACGAAATCGGGAGCGGGCGGCCACGTCCGCTCTCGCTTTCTTTAGGTTAGCGCTTCCGCACGAAACCGAACGCAATGGGGATTGCCGTCTTGCTGAAAAGGTTCAAAGACAAAAAGGTCGACAGGGATTGGCTGAATACCAATTTCCCCTGCATGATGGCGTGTCCCGCCCATACCAACGCGGGGCGCTATGTTTCTCTCATTGCGGACGGGCGATTTGAAGACGCCTATAAGATTGCCCGTGATCCCAATCCTTTAGCCAGTATCTGTGGAAGGGTTTGTGCCCATCCGTGTGAAACGGCCTGCCGCCGCGGCGATATCGATCGCCCCATTGCCATCCGCGCTCTCAAGCGTTTTCTGACGGAACGGCACGGCCCGGAATCGAAGTACCCTGTCGATATCAATGCCGGGCGAGGTCAGAACAAGCTGCCCTTCAAAGTCGCCGTGGTGGGTGGGGGGCCGGTTGGACTCTCCGCAGCTCACGATCTGGCGCTCATGGGTTACTCGGTCACGATTTTTGAAGCTGCCCCAGTAGCCGGCGGAATGCTCTATCTGGGCATTCCCGAATATCGCCTGCCCCGCGACGTTGTGGAAGCGCAGGTGCGCGAAATTCTCGCCACCGGCGACATTACGCTTAAGCTGAATCAGGCCGCCGGACGCGACTTCACAGTCTCAGATCTCCGCCACCAGGGTTTTGATGCGGTACTGGTTGCCGTGGGCGCCCATCGCAGCCGCGATCTTACCATTCCTGGCGTGGATCTTGACGGTGTTTACAAAGGCATCGATTTTCTGCTCAACGTAAATCTCGGCTATAAGTTCACCATCGGCAAGAAGGTGATTGTAATCGGCGGTGGCAACGTCGCCATGGATGTGGCCCGCTCGGCGGCTCGCGAAGTGGTCAAGCAGCATGTTGCCGGAGTCGAAGATCTCGAGCCCTCGCTCGAGAGCGTAAGCGCGGTGGCCACGAAAGAAATGGTGGACGTGTCGCTGTCGGCTCTCCGCTTGGGTGCGCAGGAAGTTCACCTGGTCTGTCTCGAGAAGCGCGAAGAAATGCCGGCGGCGCTCGAAGAAATCGAAGAGGCCGAAACCGAAGGTATCATCATGCATCCCGGCCTCGGGCCGAAGCGCATGATCGGCAGAGACGGCAAGATCGTCGCGCTCGAAACGCTGAAAACGAAATGGGTGTTTGATGAGAACCGGCGCTTCAATCCTGCGTTCTACGAAGGCAGCGAAACGCAACTCGAGTGCGACACCGTCATCATGGCCGTGGGGCAGGCGCCCAATCTGGACTTCCTTAAGCCCGAAGATGGCGTGGAGAAGTCTCCTCGCGGCCTGATCGCGGTGAACCCGCAGACGCTGATGACCTCGGCAAACGGAATTTTTGCCGGCGGCGACTGCGTCTTCGGCCCCCGTCTGATTATCGACAGTGTCGCTGACGGCAAGCGTGCCGCAGTTGGTATTGACGAGTTTCTCCGCGGGCAGAAGCATGCCGATCCCATCATCGAAGTCGAAGTCTTCAAACGTCACAGCATGCCGCTGGAGTTGCTCGATCTAGTGCGCCCCGATATTCCGATGCTGCCCCTCGAACGCCGCACCGGAGTCACCGAAGTCGAAGTCGGCTACGATGCTGCCTCCGCGATGGAGGAAGCTCAGCGCTGCCTGCATTGCTGGGTGAACACCGTATTTGAAGGTGTCCCAGAAGACGGCAGCATGTGCATCCTGTGCGGGGGTTGCGTCGACGTATGCCCGGAAAATTGTCTCGAACTCGTATCGCTGGGCCGCATTCAGTTCGAGCCCGAAACCGTGCAGCAGATCCGCGAACATCAGGAATTGTTCGGCGTGGAGTTCGATGAGGTGGCGGCCGACGATCTCGGCGTGGTCACCGGCTCCGCCATGTTGAAAGACGAGACACGCTGCATTCGCTGCGGGCTTTGCGCCGCGCGCTGCCCCGTCGGTACCATCACTATGGAGTCCTACAACCTGATATCCGCCGAGAAAACAGGATTGATTTCGATTGAATCCATCGATGGGCCACTCCGACCCAAAGCGCCAGTTACGGCAGGAGGAGCAAAGTAAACCATGTCCGAAGAGAAAAGAATCACGCCGGCGGAGACAACCGACTTCAACCGCCGCGCCTTTTTCGTGAAGTTGGGATTGGGGTCGTTGAGCATCGCCCCTGCTGGAACGGCGGCGTTCTCCTACCAGTTTCTCTCGCCGAACGTTCTATACGAGCCATCTCCCATCGTCAACGCTGGCAAGCCGGAAGACTACGCGTTGAATTCGGTGACGATTGACGTGAACGCAGGAATTTATATCATCCATGCAGCGGAAGGCTTTTTTTCGCTGAGCGCCGTTTGTACGCACCTTGGCTGCATGACCGCGTGGAAACCGGAACTGGGGATCATCGCGTGTCCTTGCCATGGCAGCAAATTTTATGCTCTGGATCCTAAGAAAACGCCCGGCGAAAAGATCGAAGGCCCGGCGCCCCGGCCGCTGCCCTGGCTGCAAGTTTCGCTGAGCGATGAGGGAGATCTGATGGTCGATCGTTCCAAACAAATTGAGCCCATGAAGTTTGTGAGGGTGTGAGCGTGGCGAAGACAATCACCGACTATTTCGACGAGTTACGCGGGACGCGGGTCTGGCGCTCGGTATTTCGCAGCGGCACTGGTTCCAGCACGCTGCACCGTTCGCTCGCGATTCAGCAGAACGTATTCCTGCACTTGTTTTCCACCAAAGTGCGAACCCGGATGCTCAGCTTTAGCGCGACCTGGTATCTGGGCACTCTCACCTTCGGAACGTTTCTGATCCTGGTCTGCACCGGCATCCCGCTGATGTTCTATTACCACCCTTCGGTGCCGCAGGCCTACGCCGACACCAAGGACTTGCAATTCGTCGTTTCCTCCGGCATGTTCCTGCGCAACCTCCACCGCTGGTCCGCGCACGCGATGGTCTTCCTGGTTTTCGCGCACCTGTTCAAAGTCTTTTATCGTGGCGCTTACCGCGCACCGCGCGAGTTCAATTGGGTGGTCGGCGTTGTGCTTCTCTTGATTACCTTATTCCTCAGCTACACGGTATACCTGCTGCCGTGGGACCAGTTAGCCTTCTGGGCAATCACTGTTGGCTCGAACATTGCTTCGGCAGCCCCGGTCATGGGAGCGAAGATGCGCTTCCTTATGCTCGGAGGTAACGTCGTCAACGCCAACGCGCTGCTGCGCTTTTACGTGTTGCACTGCATGATTCTGCCGTTGATTGCGATCCTGTTTATTGCGGTGCACTTCTGGCGTATTCGCAAGGATGGCGGTCTCTACGTTCACCAGAGCGAGCCAAAAACGCTGGCAGGCAATGCCGTCTCTGCCGCGGTAAAGGTGGCGCAATAGCATGGCCGATCCAAAAGATTTCGTAGCCGGCATGGACTCGAATGCGCGCAAGTCCCCGCGCCGGGTCGTCTTTGTCACCCGAAGAACCTCGGCGCAAGTGAAGGTTACCGACGAAGATCAGGTGCAGACCTATCCGGAACTTTTGTTCCGCGCCATCGTCGCCATTGAAGTGCTCGCGATGGCACTGGTCAGCATGGCGCTTTTGTTCAACGCGCCACTCGAAGGCATTGCCGATCCCTCACATACTCCAAACCCTGCCAAAGCGCCCTGGTACTTTCTCGGGTTGCAGGAAATGCTGCACTACTTTCCGCCGGTCGTCGCTGGAGTGCTGGTTCCGGGCTTGGTAGTGATGGCGCTGATCGTGATTCCATACTTCAATATCAATATTGAAGCGGACGGCTTGTTCCTTAAGGATAGAAAACGCCGCGTCACGATCTTTTACATCGCCGCGGCTGCGTTCTCGCTGTTCTTGCTCTACTTTGATGTCATCGTGGCCCTCGTGCCCACGTTGATCGTGGTCGGTTTCATGATCCTGGCGGTACAAAGTTCTCCGCAGTCGCCCTCGGCCTTTCGGCGTTATCTGGCCGCTCGACCTCTTTCTTACTGGATCATGACCTGGTTCCTTTTTGAGTTGGTCGTGCTCACGGCGATCGGCACTTTCTTTCGCGGCCCAGGCTGGTCCTGGGTGTTGCCCTGGAGGAGCTAACTTGCAGTCATCCTCGCAATCATCCAACAAGACGCTGTCGTCCCTCTGGCAAACATTATTTGGCCATCCGGTTCGCGCTTTCGGCACCGTCAGTCTGCTGCTGCTGATCCTGATGGCGATTGCCCCCGCCAAGAATCATTTCAGCGAGTGGCGCCACTATCAGAACAAGTATCTTTCGCTGATTCGGGGCCGCGGAGACGCCGTTACTCTCGAACGCCATTTCCACGACCACGAGGGCATCCAGCAGATTTGGCTGCCGCAACTCGGAGTTGTCGATCGCTGCACAACCTGTCACACCGGATTGAAGGAAGCCAGCCTCTCCGACGTGAGCACACAACCGTTCCGGCGTCACCCGGTAATCCCGCATACGCTCGATCAGTACGGCTGCGTAATGTGTCACCGCGGACAGGGCCCGGCAACCACCATGGAGGAGGCCCACAGCAGCACCGCCGCGTGGGAGCAACCGATCCTGCCAGCTCGTTACGTGCAATCGTCCTGCGGCCAGTGCCCCCACTCCCCTCTGACCGGAACGCCGCAACTGAACGCGGGCCGCTATATGCTTGGGCGCTATG
>VFSW01010749.1_pt1 | contig 12937 bp, 17 predicted proteins | sample 5358111 | NCBI WGS metagenome assembly VFSW01 (sample SAMN11554181, study PRJNA540505) | mine drainage metagenome | isolation source: sediment from site ElyBrook_90M | place: USA: Ely Copper Mine, Vershire, VT | collected 2017 | reverse complement strand
CGCCCGCGCCGCAGGCGCAGTGGCTGTTAGCCCCGCGCTTCAGCGTGGGGTTGGAAAAGACAAAACCTCGTCTGGAGTCCCGGAGGGACGGCGCTCACACTCCGCGCCCTTCAACCTCTTTGCGAGAACAATGCAGCAACAAAAACCCGGGAGCGACTCCCGTAAACGTCGAACTTCTACTGCCACCCCGGCAAAGCCGCGCGTTCTCCCAATCAAAATAGACGAGAGCCTGATCCACTGCGAGACGTTGGCCTGTCCCCATCCCCGGCACCGCATCGGAGCTTTCTCAAGGTTTCAGAAATCCTGCCCCGGCCGAATCCACATCGTTCTCAATGAAAACAGCACGAGCACAACCAACATCTCCAGAATAGTCATCGCGCCCGCGCTCCTGAGGTCCGCGACATAATCAGCATCTCTCTCAACATGGGCATGGCGCAGCCAAACTGGGGAAACAGCGCGGCCGCCTGAGGAGACAGCCTCTTCTTCTTCACTGCGGCCGGCATCGCCGCCCCTCCCTCCGGAACAGCCCGCTCCGCCCCTTGCTGAATCCGATAAGGATGCACGCTCACCCTGGCCAGAAAAAACCACGGATACTGGGTCAGCTCGATCCGCTTCACTTCCACCGCGTTGGCGTCCGCATCCACCCGCCGAAGAGCCAGTTTCAGCGCGCTGGCTATCGCCTCCTGCGATGTCTCGCCCACCCCGCTGCGCTGCGCCCCATCGGCGGTCTTGACGAAGTTCCACCCGCGTGTCTGAACCTTCTTTACCAGCCGCGGCTTCCCGCCGGCCCGCATCCGGTTCCATCCCTCGCGAAACTCATCCGTAGCCACCTTGAAGCCGGCCGGCAACTCGGCCTGCGCGCGCAAGAGCACGTTCGATTCAGCAATGGTGCACATGTCGGCAGCTCTTTCTTCAGCAGTTGAGTCCTTGCGCGCTGCGAGCCGCGAGCGATGAGGAGTTTGGCCCTCGTTGAGATGAATGCGGCGATTCCCGCCTGGCGCCCATCCGCTCATGCCAGGGCGGGTTTTCGATCAGCCGCAGCAATGCGGGCACACTGCTGGCCTTTTCATAAAAGGCGTCGGCCGCAACCCCCGAGGGCACCTCGTTGCCACTGAAGCCGCCGCTCATGGCGATTGTCTGGATGGCCGGAAACTGCCGCCGAACCACCGCAAGCAACTCGAAGCCGGACATGCCCGGCATGTTCAGGTCGCTGAGCAGAATATCGGGGGGTTCCTTCGCGATCTCAACCAAGGCCGAGAAGCCGTCCTCGGCCGTCCGCACCCGGTAACCGATCTCCGTAAGGATGCCGGACAACAACATCCGAATGCTGCGCTCATCGTCGACAATCAGAAGGCTTGCTCTTGTCTCGGGCATCTCTCACCTCGCCAGTTGCCTGAACCGGGGGAATTGGAGTGAGTATCCCATCCTGTCAATTGCCACGCTGTTCAATTTCGACCAAAGCAGGCAAAAAGGCCGTTGGCCGGCTCCGGCGGGCGTCGGTTAAACGCCCTCGAGATCCGGCTGTCGCGCGTCGCCGTCGGGCAGACGATCGTGCAGAACCACGTTCAGCAGAGACTTGTGAACCGTGATTTGGCCGTTGTATTCAATAAGCCCTAGCTTGCGGAACCGGTTCATGAAGAAGCTCACCCGTGACCGCGTCGTGCCGATCATCTCCGCCAGCGTCTCTTGCGACACTTTGGGAAGAAGCTGCGCCCCCTCGCCCGCCTTGCCAAACTCCGCCATCAGCAGCAGAATCCGCGCCAGCCGCTTTTCGCTCGAGTTGAAAAGCTGATCGACAAGGTCGGCCTGGACGCGCATGCTCCGTTCCAGCAGGAACCTCAGGAAAATGTCGGAGAAATCATGTTCCTCATGCATCACCCGGATCATCTCTTCCCGCCCGATCTTGAGCGCGGTGCATGGGGTCATCGCAGTGGCCGTGGACAGGCGCCATCCAGCCACCCCTGCCAGCGCTCCCTCGCCCAAAAACTCGCCCGGCGTCACCAGCGCGATCGTCGCTTCCTTGCCGGCCTGCGAAACCACCGTGATCCTGGCCCGCCCCTTTTGCAGATAGAACACCGAATCCGCGACATCGCCCTGCGTGAAAAATGCCGCCTTGGCCGCGACCTTGACGATCCTTCGCCCCAGTCCTGCGGTCGTCAGGAAGGCCGAGACATTGAATGCCGGCTTGTGAAGCTCAAGCATCGGGGGTAGACTCCTACCGGCTGCAAGTCTCGATGTGGGGCGCTAGCGGGGAATCCGAGACTGCATCGCCATCTGGTTCACGCGTGAGTTGCAGCGATGACAGGCGTCATCGAGAAGAGCCAGGAACTTGGGCCGTCAAGTGCTTCACGCGCGGTCGAGCGGATGTCTCGCCCGGCTGCATACTCCTTGCAGCACTGTAGCTGATTGCAGCACTGTAGCTGAGATTCCCACTCGGCGGCACATCCAAACTGTTCAATTTTGCCCACTTTTTCAGAAATATTTCAAGCCCCCCCGCAGACAGAAACCCGCCGCCTCCCGATCTATCTCCCATCGCCACCACCCATCCCCATGATCGAAAAGCAGTTATCCATGCGGACGCCTCCCTCATTGCTCCTCCAATCTGGCCCGCGCGTGTGCTGTGATCCCTATTGCTCAGCCCCAGCACCATAACTCGGCTAACGTTGAAATTACCTTGTGTGCCCCAAACTCGCGTAGAGCAGCTGACGCCGCGCATAGGTAGAAAAATGGAGAATTTCATGAAGAAGCTTATGACGTTAGTGGCAATCCTGGGCGTGACCACCTTTGCCTGGGCGGGAAGTGATCGCGAAGCAACAAAAGACCGGCTGGATCATGCGGGCACCGTCCTGCACGAGATCATGTCTGCGCCGGACAAAGGCATTCCGGAAGAAGTCCTGGAACACTCCAAGTGCATTGCCGTCGTGCCCCACATGCTCAAGGGCGGCTTTGTGTTTGGCGCTGAGAACGGCCGTGGCGTCGCCACCTGCCGCACCGCAAACGGCTGGAGCGCTCCGGCGTTCTTCACCATCACCGGCGGAAGCTGGGGTTTGCAGATCGGCATCGAAGGCGTCGATCTGGTCATGGTCATCGAGAACGAAGACGGGATGAAGCACCTCATCAACAGCAACTTTGAGCTCGGCGCGGACGCCTCGGCGGCAGCCGGCCCGGTTGGCCGTCACGCCTCCGCCGATACCAACTGGAAGCTCAGTACCGAAGTTCTCACCTACTCGCGCGCCCACGGCCTTTTTGCCGGACTCACCCTCAACGGCGCGGCCATTCGGCGCGACGACGATTCCACCGACGCCATCTATGGCCATGACGTTTCAACGCGCCATATTCTGGACGGCGGCGAAGCCGTTCCGGCCGCGGCCAATTCGTTCCTCGAAGCAGTCAGGGGCGCCAAGGCCCAGGCCGTCGCCTCCAACTAACCGCTCACCGGCTGGGTGTTCCTGGCCTCGCACTTGAGGCCGGGCACACCTCCCCGCCGGCAAGTCCTGGTACGAGTCAACCGCAAAAAAACATGCGCCCGGAACCGCCCACCAGTCTCCGGGCGCACTTGTCTCAAATGGAGAGAACTCATGCTCTGGACAATCTTTGTCATTCTTCTGGTCCTCTGGCTGCTCGGCTTCACCCTCCACATCGGTGGCAGCCTCATCCACATCCTCATCGTGATAGCAGTCATCGTGCTGATTTTCAACCTGATCAGCGGCCGCCGCGGCCTGTAGCCCAGCCCCCCGCGCACAGCCTTCTCAGGCCGGGACCCCGGGAGCAATCCCGCCGGGGCCCGATGCCTCAGGCAAGCGCCCCGCGCCTCCACCCGCGCATGGATTCCCCGCATGAACGGGTCGTCGCAGCGGATGCGACAGCCGGAGTTGCTCGGTTCCATCACTCGCCCGCTCAGCTTCGATCCACTGTGGAACCGGCAGATTCAAGCCGTGGAGTCCACCGCGTGGCGCACCCTCACCCGGCGCTCGCACCGGTGGGCAGTTGCAGCCGGCTCCGCCAAAAGCCTTCTTCTGCCCGCCTCAATGCCCCCCGGCAGCCTCCCAGGGGCGCGCTGGCGAAGCCTCCGCGGCTTCCCGGCCTTTCAGCCGGTCGTACTCGTAGAGGTCGCTGGTCGTGCCCAAACCCTCGTTGTACAGGCTGATGGCCCCGGTCAGTTGGCTCAACTCCTCGCTGAACAGGTGAATCGCCTCCAGTTGCGTCGCGGTCGCCGGAAGCTCGTACTTCGAGGTCTTGAGGAACTTCTGGTAGCCGCGGTCCACGAGCCGCGCCACTTCCCCGCCAAACATAGCTCCCGGCCGCTCCCAAAAGGCCACCGGCGCGTCCTGGGCGGGTACCAGCACCGCACCGGCCCCGTGCTTGGTCACCAGCACTCCCCCTGCCACCCCGGCAAAGGGCGCAACCTCAAAAGAATTGGACCGCAGGATCTCCACCGTCTGGTCAAAATTGGCATTTCGGGACTTTCGCGCCATATTCTTATTCCATTATGCGAGGATAATTACAAAGGGAAACGGCAGAATCGCCGAATAACTCCAGTCTCGCTACCCCATATCTCGAACAACCGGAGCGCCCACCGCAATTCGCCATGGAAATCAGCCCCAATCCCGGCTCCTCCTCCGCCCGGCGCTGCGGCCGCCGCATCGGCGAGCGCCCATGAGCATCCTCCAGCTTTCCCGCGTTGTCCTTGAGGCTATCCGCGCCCACGCCGAGCAGGCCTACCCCCACGAGTGCTGCGGCGCACTCCTCGGCCAGCCCATCGCGGATGGCTGGAAGGTCCACTCCGCCGTTCCAGCCGCCAACGCAACCACCGGCTCCGCCCGAAATCGTTACGAGATCTCCCCCCTGGAACTGGTCAAAATCGAGCGCGACGCCCGGCGTCAGGGCCTCGGCATCGCCGGCTTTTACCACTCCCACCCCGACCACCCCGGCCAATGGTCCACGACCGACCTCGCCGAAGCCCACTGGCTCGGCTGCTCCTACGTCATCACCGCCGTCTCGGCGGGCAAAGCCACACAAACCAGTTCCTTCCTCCTCGCCGGCGCCAGCGAAGAAGAAAAGCACTTCGAACCGCAACCCATCCGCATCGAGGAATACACCCCTTCCACCGCGCCCAGTGAAGGCCCCGGCTCGGTCTGAGACGGCCCAGGACGCGCCTTTGTTAACCTGTAAGAGAAGCCGTTCCCTCCCGCTCGGAGGCCAGGGCGGCAGCCGCCACAAATACCCCTATCGCTTCCCCGGAGTACGAAGATGGACGCACTCAAAGAAACCGCCGCCCTGCCCGAGCTCTCCACCGACGACCTCGCCCGCTACTCCCGCCACCTCATCCTGCCCGAAGTCGGCATGGAGGGCCAGCGCCGCCTCAAGGCCGCGCGCGTCCTCTGCGTCGGCACCGGCGGCCTCGGCTCGCCGCTCGCTCTCTATCTCACCGCCGCCGGCATCGGCACCCTCGGCCTGGTCGACTTCGACGTCGTCGACGCCAGCAATCTTCAGCGCCAGATCATCCACTCCACCAAGGACATCGGCCGCAAGAAGATCGATTCCGCCGCGGAAAAGCTCTCCGCCCTCAATCCGGCCATCAAGATCGTCAAGCACGAAACCATGCTCTCCAGCGCCAACGCCCTGGAGATCGTGAAGGACTACGACATCGTCGCCGACGGCACCGACAACTTCCCCACCCGCTACCTCGTCAACGACGCCTGTGTCCTCCTCGGCAAGCCCAACGTCTACGGCTCCATCTTCCGCTTTGAGGGCCAGGCCAGCGTCTTCGCCACCGAGGCCGGCCCCTGCTACCGCTGCCTCTATCCCGAGCCGCCGCCGCCCGGCCTCGTCCCCAGTTGCGCCGAAGGCGGCGTCCTCGGCATCCTCCCTGGTCTCGTCGGCGTCATCCAGGCCACGGAGGTCATCAAGCTCATCCTCGGCAAGGGCGACTCGCTCGTCGGTCGCCTGCTCGTGGTCGACGCCCTCAACATGCGCTTCCGCGAACTCAAATTGCGCAAGAATCCCGACTGCCCGGTCTGCGGCGCCAACCCCACCGTTACCGCGCTCATTGACTACGAGCATTTCTGCGGCATCATCCCCGAAACCCCTCAGGAGAAGAACGTGAAGAACGGCATTCCACAAATATCCGTAAAGGAACTCAAGGCCCGCCGCGACTCCGGCGATGGCCCCTTCCTCCTCGACGTGCGCGGGCCCTAGGCGTACCAGATCGCCCAGATCGGCGGTACGCTCATCCCCCAGAACGACGTGCCCCAACGCCTCGCCGAAATCCCCCGCGACCGCGAGATCGTCGTCCAGTGCCGCAGCGGCGCGCGCAGCCAGCGCATCGCCGAGTTCCTCATGCAGTCCGGCTACACCCAGGTCTCGAACCTCGCCGGCGGCATCCTCGCCTGGGCCGACGAAATCGACCCTAAAATGCAGAAGTACTAGCCAGGGATATCTGAAGTCTTCCCCTGTCCTTCGTCTGCCCGATGATCTGGCTGTCAAGGCGAGAACACAGCAGGGCGCGCGGGCAATCGCATTTGGAAGCCGCGGCAGTAGTACGGACTTCGCATCATGGCTCGCGGATGCCGCGGCACGTTTCCCTGCTTCTGCATCCGCGATGAAACGCTGGCCCCGATAGCGATGCGCGTGGCCTCGTTCTTTCCCTTTCAGGCCATCTGCTCTCTCTACCGCCATCACTTCATCGAGAAGGATTTCGCGGGAAGATGTGTTATCGCAAGCGCGACAACACCTTCCTGGCCGTCTCCGGACCCCTTCCCCTCCGCAGTGATCCGCAAGAGGCTCGATTCAGCCGCAATTTCCTATTCCGGCAAATAGAGCTTGCCCGCAATGTTGAAGGCTGTGTTGAGCCCTTGCGCGCCGGTGTTGGGCTGCCCGCCGCCGACCGACACCGTGTAATGCCCTTCGGCGATGATCGGCTCTCCCGCATCCGTCACCATGCTCAGGTCGCGCGGACGCAGGCGAAAGCGAAGCGTTTGCGAAGCTCCCGCCTCGAGATGCACGCGCTGAAAGCCCCGCAATGCGCGCAGCGGCGCGCCGGCGACCTTGGGGAATTCGAGATAGAGCTGGGCTACCTCGTCGCCCGCGCTCTTGCCGGTGTTGGTGACGGTAACGGTGAAAGACGCCGGGCCGCCGGCCGGAACCGGATCGGTGGGCCCGGTGAGGTTGCTGTAAGTGAAGCTGGTGTAGCTGAGGCCGTAGCCGAAGGGATAGAGCGGCTCGCCTTCGAAGTAGCGATAGGTGCGGCCCTTCATCGCGTAGTCCTCGAAGGGAGGCAACTGGCTGACGTCCTTGTAAAAGGTGACGGGCAGTCGGCCGGCGGGGTTGTTCTTTCCACTCAGCGTTTCGGCCACGGCTGAGCCGCCTTCTTCGCCGGGGTACCAGGCGTCGAGGATGGCGTTGGCGTGTTCCTTGGCCCAGTTGACGCCGAGAGCGCTGCCGTTGGTGAGGACGACGACGAGCGGCTTGCCGGTGGCGGCCACCGCCTCAAGCAGCGCCTGCTCGGGCTTGGGTAGGTCGAGCGAGGTGCGGTCACCGCCCTTGAAGCCGGGCTCGTCCACCTTCATCTCTTCGCCTTCGAGGCGGCTGGTGATGCCTGCCACGGCGATGACCACGTCGGCGTTCTTGGCGGCGGCAACGGCGGCGGGGTCGGGGGTGAGATCGGCCGTGGACCAGCCATCGGGGCGCGGATTGGGATCCTTGGTGGCGAGGAATTTGGTTCCGGGGACGTAGGTGATGGTGGCTCCGGCGAACTCCTTGCGCAGGCCTTCAAGGACGGAGACGGTGTGAGTGGGGATGCCGTTGTAGTTGCCGAGCAGAACTTCAGTTTGATCCGCAAGGGGGCCGACGATGGCGATTTTGATGGCGGAAGCTTTCAGGGGGAGGACGCCGTCGTTTTTCAGCAGAACCATGGACTCGTTGGCCAGTTTGCGGGCGAGGTCGCGGTGCGCGGCGCTGTCCAACAGGCTTTCATCGATCTTCGAGTACGGCACCATCTCTGGAGGGTCGAACATGCCGAGCTTCATGCGCGCGGTGAAGAGGCGGGTGAGGGCGGTGTCGATGTCGCTCTCCTTGAGGTAGCCCTGCTTGACCGCGTCGAGATAGGGTTTGTAGTCGTGATCGTCGGTCACCTTCTCGGTGAAGTCGACGCACTCATTGTCCATGCCGCGGCGCAGGCTCACGGCCGAGGACTCGGCTTGTGTGGTGTTGTATTTGTGGCCCTCGTGGATGTCGAGGACTGCGCCGCAGTCGGAGACGACGTACCCCTGGAAGCCCCACCAGCCGCGGAGCTGGTCCTGGAGCAGGAACTGGTTGGCGCAGGCGGGCTGGCCGTTGATGGAGTTGTAGGCGCACATCACGGAACCGGCCCTGGCTTCGGTAACGGTGGCGCGGAAGGCGGGCAGATACGTGTCGAGCTCGTCGTGCTTGCTGACAAGGACGTCGGCGTTGTGGCGTGTGGGCTCGGGGCCGGAGTGCACGGCGAAGTGCTTGGGGGTGGAGATGACGCGGTAGTAGCGCGGATCGTCGCCCTGCATGCCGGTAACGAAGGCTACGCCCATGCGCGCGGTGAGGAAGGGGTCTTCGCCGTAGGTCTCCTGGCCGCGGCCCCAGCGGGGGTCGCGGAAGATGTTGATGTTGGGCGCCCAGAAGTCCAGGCCCTCGAAGATATTGCTATGGCCGGCGCGGACATCCTGCGCGTGTTTGATGCGGCCCTCGGTGCCGATGACGATAGCCATCTGATGAATGGCCGGCGCGTCGAAGGTGGCAGCCAGGCCGATAGGCTCGGGAAATTCTGTTGTCCCGTTGACAGCCACGCCGTGCAGCGACTCGCTCCACCAGTCGTAGGCGGGCACGCTGAGCCGGGGAATGGCGCGCGCCTGGTTGACCAGTTGCGTTGCCTTCTCTTCCAGCGTCATGCGCCGGACGAGGTCGGCGGCGCGCTGCTCCGGAGGCAGGCCGGTGTCGAGATAGGCGGCCTTCGGCGCCTCCTGCTTCGGCGCTTCCTGCGCCGGACTGACGAAAGGACCCGTGGCGACGGCGATTGCGAGCGCGGCCAGATGACTTGCAAACTTTTTCATTGCATCCCCCAACGGGCGGCCGCACGGGATCCTTCAGGATTTGGCGAGAGGAGTTTTCCGGAACCGCTCTACGGAAGGCAAAGTTAAAGCGCCGGGAGGCGAATGTCAAGCGCGCGAGACGAGAAAATGACTGAAGTAAATCGCCTTATCGGGCGTTCTCAGTAGCCGCTTCGTCCCGGGATGCTGGATACAGTGAAATGCCGCCGCCGGAATCGTGCCGGGTACATTTTTCTCTCGACCCAGGATTCAATCGAATCCTGCCGCAGGGAAGGCTGTTGCGCGAGGGATGACTGACGGATAGCGACCAACCGCCCAGAACACAATTCCGGGTGTTGTGTCAGTTTTAGAAGTGCCACAAACTGGCCACCTTGCCAAGCTGGCAGGGAGCACAATCACCGACATGATCGCCACGGAAACTAGGGCATCGAGCTGGGTCGTTTTGATTCTCCTATCTGCTGTCGCCGTGATTGCAGGCGCCCAATCCTCAACCCGAGACCCAAGGCTGGCGCAGGATGCGCAGAATCGCGCTTATTGGATCGATCCATCCGCTGGCCTGATGTGGGCGGCGAGGGACAACGGCAGAGACGTGAGATGGAAAGGTGCGGTGAAGTACTGCCGTAATCTTCGGTCAGCCGGGTACTCGAACTGGAGGCTTCCGACGCTTGCTGAGTTGGGGACGATATACGACCCCAACGCCAATGCTCCCGGATGATCTGGTCCGGGGAAAGAAAGTCCCTTTACTTATCACGTGAGGGGCAATCTGTTCCTGACAGGTGATGAGTGGAGCAGTGAGCGCAGATATGATAATCGCGGACATCCTTCGGGGTACGAGTAGTACTACGATTTCAACGAGGGAAGGTCAGATAATGATCCAAGTGCGTTCCCCTACTCCTCTTCCCTCATGCGTGCGCTGTGTGTGCGCGGCTCCGGAGATTGGGCTTGAATCGTGATGGCGTTCGAGTGACCGGCAATTCGTCTCCGACTCCATTCCCGGAACTGGGTTCTTCCAGACCAATGGCACTCGCCGCCCCGTCCATGCTGGATCATCCCACAGGTTTGCTCTAAGCTCTCTGTATGGCAAAGCGGACACCGTATCGAGCAATAACCAAGGGAATAGCGGTAAGCGTTATCCCCACTTACCTTGAGGCGCAATCATCGCCTGGCAACTCGCAGTATTTCTGGGCTTATCGAGTGATCATCGAGAATCAGGGACAGGAAACGGTACAGCTACAGAGCCGGCACTGGATGATCACGAATGCGCGCGGCGAACTCACCGAGGTGAAGGGTGCGGGTGTTGTCGGGGAGCAACCGGTTCTCAAGCCGGGAGAGAGCTTTGGATATACAAGTGGCGCGCCTCTCAACACGCCGTCGGGGATGATGGGCGGGGCTTACCAGATGGAGAGTGAGAGCGGTGAGCGGTTTGATATTGAGATACCGACATTCTCGCTGGATGGTCCAAATCAGGATGTAGTGCTGAACTGAGAATTCGGAGATCCCGCCGGTTAAGCGGCTGCCTGGAGATTCCTTTTAAGTAAGCATTCCGTCGCGTTTGCGGCGCGGAGGGTGTTGCTGTGCCTCTTTACGCGATTGCCGGGCGGACTGATCGCGTTCAGCACAGAGCTACCGATAGTACGGCGGGTACGGCGGGTATGGCGGGCGGGGATAGACGATCCAGGGGGACGGAGCGACGATGGCCCAGATCAGCGCGACGATCCAGCCGATGAAGGTCCAGCCCAGAAAGAGGTTGAGCAGGGTGATGGCGGTGCGCTCGTGCAGCTGGCGGCCGCCCGCGATGATGGCGGGCAGGAAGTAGAGCGCGATTAAGAACGCCAGGTGGATCATGGATGAACACCTCCGCTGCGGCGGCCCGGCATGGCCAGGGTGCAGCACCAGCTTTGAGAGCAGCGCTCCGCCGCTCAACATTCTATACGGTGTAACCTTTTCGAGAGTTCCCCCGTAAAGCGAAATAGAGGCGGCAGATGGCGGAGGGCGTGGAGACCGGCCAGGGCGATCCGGAAAGCCAGAAGCACTTGCTCGCGTTCCGGCAAGGCGATGTGGATGCCTTCGAGATGCTGTTTCGCCTGCACCAGCGCGCGGTGTACGGCTGGATTCTCAGCATGGTGCGCAACCCGGCCACGGCCGAAGAGCTGACCGTGGAGACCTTCTGGCGCATCTTTCGGGCGCACGCGCGGTTTGATCCCGCGCAGGGATTCGAAGGCTGGGCGCGGCGCATCGCCACGCGCGTGGCGCTGGACTGGATGCGAACGGCGCGGGCTGAAAACGAGCGGAGAGTTGAATTTTCCTCCGAGCCGGCTGCTGCGGAGACCGAGGATGCGGCGGTGGCAGCGGAGATTCGCCACAAGACGGCGCTGGCCTTTGAGCGGCTGCCGGCAAAGCTGCGGATTGCGGCGGTGCTGGCGGTGGTGGAACAGGAACCGCACAAGACGATAGCCGAGGCGCTGGGAATCTCAGTGGCGGCGGTGAAGGTGCGCGTCTTCCGTGCGTTGCGATTGCGGAGGAAGGACTTGGAAAGGCAGGGGATCTCACCATGAATGGACACCATGAAGAGCGAGTGAAACAGTTGCTGCGCGAGGCTCTCGCCCCGGTGGAGGCAGAGCCCGAAACCCACCGCGACCTGTGGCCGGCGGCGCTGAAGCGGCTGGACGAAAAGCCAGCCATGCCGCCCTGGTTCGACTGGGCGCTGCTGGGTGGGCTCATTGGGCTGGCGGCGTTCTTCCCGTCGGCGATCCCGGTGTTTCTCTACTACCTGTGAACCGGGCGCATTGGCCCGACAATAACGTCTTTGAGAAGGAGGAAGCCATGAATACCCATCCCTATCTTCGCGCCTACCTGGCGGGAGTCTTTATTCCCACCCTGGTGCTGCCGCTGCTGATGACCGTCTTCATCGTGGTGCGGCTGGTGCTGCGCGTACCTGTTCCCATTGAGCAGGCGATGATCTTTCCCATGGCCGCGGTGCCGTCGCTGTTTGGGCTGTGGAACATGCTGTGGCTTGCTTCGCACGGCCGCACCGGAGCGCCCATCGGGCTGCACGGGGCGGTGCTGCCGCTGCTGATGGCTCCGGTGGGCGCGCTGGTGGCGCATTGCCTGGGGGTGCTTCAGTTTGGCGCGAGCAGCGTGGTCTGGTTCCAGGCCTGCGCCGTGCCGTATGCTGTGATCGCGCCGTGCTTCCTGGCCGCGATGGCCGGCTACTACCTGGTGTGGAAGTACATCGTGGGCTTTTTGAACCGGGTGCTGGGGATTGCGTGAGGGGTATCGCGGCCCGTGCCACAAGCGAGGAGATGGTGATGAACTTCCGGACGCTCGAATGGCTTTTCCCGGTTGTCCTGACTCTTCACAACACGGAAGAAGCCATTTGGCTTCCGGCTTGGTCGAAGCGGGTGGGCTTCTGGAAGACCCCCGTCTCGCCGGGCGTCTTCCGTTTTGCCGCTGCGGTCTTGACGGTGCTTGCCTTCGCTGTGACGTGGCTGAGCGCGGAATCGGGCAGGCAGAGCATCTGGACCTACCTGGCTGTTGGATGCATGGTCGCCATGTTAGCCAACGCCCTGGTTCCGCACCTCGCTGTAACCGTAGCGCGGCGCAGCTACATGCCAGGGGTCGCAACAGCCTTGGTTTTGAATCTGCCGGTTCTCTCTCTGCTGCTGGTGATGGCTCTCAGGGAGGGATTCGTCACGGGCGGGAAGGCCGCGGCCTATTCCATCGGCGTGGCCGGCTTGCTCGTGGCGGCTATCCCAGCGCTCTTCAAGATGGGAAGAGCGCTGAATCTGTCAATACCCCCGGCAGAGCCGCATAAGCGCTAACTTGTTTGTTGCAATGGTGGCGTGATTCTGATACCGTTG
>VFSW01010748.1_pt1 | contig 12937 bp, 12 predicted proteins | sample 5358111 | NCBI WGS metagenome assembly VFSW01 (sample SAMN11554181, study PRJNA540505) | mine drainage metagenome | isolation source: sediment from site ElyBrook_90M | place: USA: Ely Copper Mine, Vershire, VT | collected 2017 | reverse complement strand
GGGTAAATACGAAAATCAACACTGTTTTTCAACCGATTTGTCCATTGCGCTTTATACGGATTGTAAGAACCAAAGTCCATTATTTCGATCTTATCAGAAATTAAATGATCGACATACAATTCGACCAGTACCAATTCTGGAGAATATGTTCGATAATCGATATCGTACGCTAAAAGTTGTATGACCACGTTCTTGCCAAAAGTAAAACTAAACAAGTGCGCAAGTTGGGCTCCTCCTGCCAACAATGTCCACAATTCGACCTCGTTCTTGGACTTTAATTGATGTGCAACGTCGAGATAGAATTCGCGGTACTTCTCTTCATTGAACATGCTTGGCGTTTCAGTCGGATTCCACCGCTTACGGTGAAATTCAAAAAATACTAACATGTCCGACTTAAATTGTTCTGCAGTTGAAGAAAGCCTTAACGAGACCCTACCAAGGTTTCGCTCCAATCTTCTGACCTGGTAGGCTAAATTCTTGCTCTTTTTCTTGTGCTCCTCCTTCCATTCAATTGTACGGTCTATCTCCAAAAACATACATTTTTCACTTGTTGTCAATTTTCGAAATGGGTAATCAATGAGCCGATTAATTAAGAATTCAGTTGTCGTTGATGCCTCTGGAATATGCATCAAATGAAGAACATCCCAAGACCCTGAGCTTTCTAGCAAATAATCAAAGACATATGCCAAAATATCCTCAGTATTTTTTCCGATAATAAGATCTTGATAGTTAGACTCTGTGGCCGCAATTAACTCAAGCCAACGAACATCCATTCCCAATGTTTTTGTATGAGTAAGCTTTAGAGGCGCAACCGCCACGATGATATTAGCTTCCCTGATGATCAAAACAAAAAGCTCGGCGTTCTCATTAAAGTGCCTCCAGTATGTGATCTGCCATTCCCAAGTTAACTCAACTGTTTGTGTTTCGCTTTTTTGCAAAAGAGCGTTCCACTCATCTCTGACAGACTCTAGAGAACTGATATCTTGAACTCTTTCTATATTCAGTGGCGCTTTTACCATAAGAGCAATTTCCTGATGCTTCCATTCAAGGTCTTTTTGAACAAGATCGCTTTTCGATAAACATCCAACGTCTGTTCAATTGAAATCTGCTGCATAGCCATAATCCAATTTTCGGCATTCGTTCCCATGCGGCGGCGTAAATCACCGTCGAGAAGCATTCGCACAATTGCATCAGCGAGCTCTTCTACGTTCATAGGTCTAACCAGAAGACCTGTAAAACCATCCTCGACATATTCATTTAAACAACCCACCCGTGAGGCTACAACAGGTTTTCCGAAACTATAAGCAGTCACCAAAACTCCACTCGTCGAGGCCGAGATGTAGGGAAGAACCACCAAAGCGGCCCTTTGAAAGAAAGTCGCCATCAGATCGCCCGGCACAACGGCTTCATTGATTTCGAACTTGCTGTCATCTTGAATCATCTTTCGGCACCGATCCAAATCGTCCCCATGCGCTGAAATCAAGATACGGGCTTCAGGTACCTTTTGCGTGATCAACGGCTGCGCCCTCACAAGATACTCCAGCCCCTTTTGAGGGTGTGCACGACCGAAAAAGAGAACTGTCGCAGGCTCTTCCGAAATCGAAGGGTTTCGCCATTTGACAACTCTAGTATGCATACTCAAGGGTACGTAAGCAATTCGATCCGCAGGAATCCCAAAAATCCGTCTTACAACTTCAACTTGACTTGTACCATTCACAATCACCATATCGGATCCAAACGCAGCTAATTTGTTCGTTCCCCAGACCACCGAAGCCGGCAAACGTTCGCCAGTATTTGCAACAGGCACGATAATGGTCGTGACTACGGGGATGTCTTTCAATAACAAAGCCAGCAAGGCAAACCACACTTCTCCGGGATTCAGGAGCAGATGAACGACATCGACTCCATCCTCACGCATCATGCGCACAAGTCCGCGAAAGAATGCAAGCGAACGCAGATCCCGCATACGCGGAGGTTGCAACAAGCGCACCCGACACGTTCTGGGCACAAGTCCAGCTCGGTATATATCCTCGACTGGCTGTTCAGAATCGCCTATTTCTTCCAAGGTTTCTATATAGTCCAAATACAACGTAACTGCCTCACCCCTGGCTTGGAAACTATTGGCTAGGTCAAGCGCGTAATCTGTCTGGGATCGTGTAATAAGTCCGATATGCATATCAATGTCTCTGATCTTCTACAAAATCCTAATTATCGAATGTTAATCATAGTCAAGCCTTTTCAGCACCGGTAAAAATTTGGTATCAAGGCGATCAATCGTCTTACGGTCTAATTTCTCTTTATAATCGCCAGGCATTCCTTTGCGAACGTGGTGATGAACATCTTCCTGTTTTGGCTTAAGGCGCCCTGCCTCGTTTAATAAGATTTCGAAAAGTTCATCGCCAACTTCAAGTTCGCAGTATTCAAGAATTTTTTTCAGCCATGCACCAAAATCGGATGTCATTTCTTCATATTTTGTAACAAAAACATGGGTATAACGATCAAGCAAAAGCGTAATGTAGCGCTCATAATTAAAATAGAGTCTATCGCATTCGCTTAGGACGTACTCGTCAATCGTGACATTCCGGGCTTTTTGCCGCATTTTCATGAAATCTGCATATTTGTTTCCCAGCTTGGACGGTTCTGAATGGCTAAACGCATAAGAATAGTATTCTGAAACCAGCACATCTCGCGGATCTCTGATCATCAAGACAACGCGATATCTCTCGAGTTCCGGAATGCCTTCGACCATGCCACCAAAAACGCTATATAGATAGCCAGCGGGTTTAAACAGATATTGATACAAATCCATCTCGCGAACAGAAAGCTGATCAAGGTAGGGAAATTTGGTGTGAAAAGCATATTCGGCCAATCCCACCGTGGTCATGCCATTTTCAGCCACGCAGCGTCTGAGAAGTTCACGAACATATTGGGTAGCTGCCTTATTCACAGAAAAATGAATAATGCTTGGATGGTCACCACTGTTTCGATATTTACCCTCTATGAGCTCCATTGCAGCACTCGAATGTTTCTGCAAATACCTTCTTAAGAGATAATTTCCGGTAGCCGGAAAATCCCATAAGAATGTTTTCAGTTGATTCTTTACCATTGAAGGTAAATCACTTTTCATCGACCAATCCCTTTCACAATCTTATAGTCAAACCCATTCCAACATCACCACATCAATTCACAACTTCATTGTATGCTTTCAAGGATTGCTCGGCGATCGCATCCCAATCGTATCTTTCCACAACCAACTTTCGTGCCTGATCCACAATTCTGTCATATAGCGCCTTTTCGGTGAGAAGGCGAATGATATGTTTCGCAAACTTATCAGGCTTATCTGCAATTAAGAGATGCTGGCCATCTACAACATCCAATCCTTCGCAACCAATCGTAGTAGAGACAACCGGCCGGCCCAACGCCATAGCCTCCAGAATTTTCAATCGCGTCCCTCCGCCCGCTCGCAGAGGAACAATACTCACCGTAGATACTTGATAGTACGGCAGTATATCCTCAACATAGCCGGTTACAAGAATATTCTTACCAGCCAATTGGACTACATCAGGAGATGGACTCGCTCCAACAATCCAAACCTGAATATCTTGAAATTCTTTTCGTACATAAGGTAGGATTTGGTTACAAAAATAAACCGCACCATCGACACAGGGCGCGTAATTCATGGAACCAATAAACAACAAAGCCGGGGGACCGTGGCTAACTTCCAAGCGCCGGTATTTTTTTGTATCCGTACCATTTGGAATAACATCAACCTTTAAGTGCGAGTTTCTACCCAGCAAAGCTTTTCGTTCTGTCTCGGACACCACAAAACAACGATCAAACTTCTGCGCATAGCTTGGCTCCCATTTGAACAATTGTCGGGCAAATATCCAAGTTCGCATGCTAGATATTAGCTTCCTTTCAATTTGCGAAATCCGTTGCGACTGGTCAAAAGCGACATTATGAAATGTAAGCACAGACGCACAATGGGCATTGGGATCAATGTTCTCTCGGTACAAGGCCAACCGCGAATGTTCGATCTGGACAATGTCAAATGCACTCTCTGATGTTAAACGACGAATCAAATCGGCCATTTGTTGTGAATAGAGCAACCTTAATTCAAGGGGCCAGCCTTTTAGGTAATACACAAGCATCTCGGGCAAACAGGTCAATGGATTGGGCCACTCATGATTGACTACCTTCACTTGACGGCAGAATTTCAATAAGTGCGAAATGCTCTCAACCAGCTCAGGTGTTTCAAAAAGGGCAAGCAAATATATTTCATGCTGTTGAGAAATACGCTTGATCAGGTTATAGACACGGATTGTATCCCCAGAAATCGGGGGATATGGCAAATAATCAGTAATCAGCAAAATACGCATTTCGTCTCCAGACGACACACATCCTCCCACTGGGCAACAAATTGCTGCCAAGAAGTTAAGCCTTGATTGATTACCGCATGCTTAATGGGAATCACAGTAAGCCTCAACTCTTCGAGTTTTCACGACATCGAACATATAACCTTCCATTCTGTCAACGACTTGTTCCAAAGTAAACCGCGAACGAATTGTAATAAAGGCATTATGACTTAGGTGGGCTGCCAAGCCCGGATCTTTAAGAAGAGTCTTGATGGCCTCAGCCAAATCCTGAGGGCTGTCAGGCGAAACTAATAGTCCATTCTCAGAATCGTTAATTATTTCCGGCACGCCGCCATTTTGAGCGGCAATAACAGGTAAACCCTGAGACATAGCTTCAATCAGAACCCGACCAAATGGTTCTTGCCAGCGAGATGTGAAGAGCAAGGCGTCCGAACGCTGAAACCGCTTCAATACTTCACTTTGGCTGAGCCTACCCAGAAAAGAAACTCTGTCGCTCACAGATAAATCATTTGTTAACTGTTTAAGGTAATCTAGAAAATCTAGATTTCCGTCTCCGATAATATCAAGATGCACTAAAGGATTCAAGAACTCTGCTTTGAGACTCGCCACAGCCCTTATCGCAATGTCTGGACCCTTCTCTGATTCTACCCGTCCACAAAACACCAGGCGGATTACTCCATCTCCTCTGGCTACAAACGGAGCATTTGGACGATTGATTGGATCCAGAAGAGAATGCATGGGCAAGCCACTCGGAACAACCTCCATTCCAGCCGCAGGAAAACCAGCCTGTAAATAATAATTCTTAACATATTGGCTGATACACAGAAGATTGTTCAGATGTAACTTCTCGATATTCCTCCCTCCGAAAACCAGAGAGCGATAAAGCTTTTTTGAGAATGATCCCTTTTCGTCAGCAAGTTGTTTGATTCGGGCAAGTGAATAGTCCTCAATGCGGAAACACGCTGGCAATCCAGCATCCTGTACAGCCAGTGCAGGACTTACCGTAAGATGACCGAGATGCCATAGATACACTATGTCAGGTTGGTTTGTCGAAATCACGCTACGCGTGAGCAGATAGTTTCTGCAAGACACCACTACCCTGCGTAGCAGAAGAAGCCGATTCATAAAGTAAACTGATTTCTTTTAACGGTCCCGATATCTGTTTTCTAAAAAAGAAGAATCAAAATCCAACAGTCGGTGAACTTTACCCTGGGCCGATTTTCGTTCCAGACCCCAAGAACTGGTTAAGACTGTTATCTCGTGCCCACGATCAACCAGAGCTTCAACACTATCCTTGCAATTTATTTCGTAGCCACCAACCTGATAGGGAGGATATAAATCACTAATTACCAAAATTTTCACGGTTCCAACCCCTTGTATGTCTCAAACACACGGGCAATAGCTTTGATCATTATTTCGGTCTCGGCGCGCACAAAGACAAAATCATCTTTGGTAATCACTGAAAAGAGAGCATTTGCCAGTAGGAATAAGACTAGTGCAACAATTTTGAAAAAAAAGGCATCGATTGGGATTAAGAAGATCAGTGCAGCCCACCCCGCAAAAATCACCAGTGGCTTCAAATACGCTAAAAGAACATGCGCATGAAATTTCCGAGTCAGAAATATGTAGTTTAGCGGATTGGTTGCTGCCGGCCCTGCAAGCCCGGTAATTCCTGCGCCAATGACCCCAAACAATGGAAGAAGCAGCCAATTCAATAAAAGGCTGACTCCAGCATGCACGAGGTTAATCTTAGCTGGTTTATCCGACTCCCCAACAGCCACTAACGACTTCCCTAGCAGATAGCCAATCAGATTCAAAACCAAAGCGACCATCAACAAGAAAAACACCGGCGCTGCAACAGCATATTTGTCCGAGAAAAGAAGCCGCATGATATCTTTACCAAAAAGCAATACGATACCAGCCATGAATAAACTGATGAACGTGATTAAACGCAGGGAGCTACGCAATAACAACTCCGCTTTTTCATGTTCATTAGCTGAATACAAGCGGGAAAATAAGGGGAAAAAAACAGTTGTATAGGCATCAAAAAAGGCCAACAGGCTATCCGGAATCTTGCGAGCAACCTCAAAATACGCGATATCCGCCACAGGTAGCATAGCCGCAATCATCAATGTATCTATGCGGCCATAGAAATAGCTCACTATGTCGTTAAGCTGAAGAGGAAAACCAAACTTGATAATATCCTTCATCAAAGAAATTTCAATTAGCAAATATTTTCTGACCGGTATGGAAACAAACATATATACGCCTGCAATCACATACGCAATCAAATATGAATACACAAGTATCGCCAAGTTGCTGATCGACAAAGGAATAAGGCAAAAAAGCAGAATGAGATTTAAAAAACTGGAAAGAATATCCCAGACCGCGATCTGTTTGAATCGCGAAAAACCTTGCAAGATCGATTGCATTGTAGAAGTAAAACTGCTCACAAAAAACATCATAACCACGAAAACAAGAGTGGTCGTTTCGCGCTCAACACCAAACAGTTTGAAGAGGAGCGGGGCAAGTGCCAAAGCTAGGATTGTCATAACTCCAAAGACCATCAGGCGCAGAGTTAAAAATGTATTCACCAATAATTCTTTCCGGTGAGCATCTTCTGAAATTGCGAGGAATCTAGGAATTGCGAGGCCGTATCCCAAAGTAGTTATTTGCGACAAAAAACCAGATATCAACCAAAGCAAAATATAGCTTCCATAAACATCAGCCGTAAACTTTCGCGTGGAAACTACAACTAATACCAAACCTAAAACCATCGTTATGGCGTTGGCAATTGTCAACCAAACAGTTCCGGACACAGCCCGCGAGGCACTATTCTTGTTGGTGTCGCTCTCTTTTAAGTTTGTCATTTATGATTACTCTAAAAACATCAAGAAGTGATGGAATGAATCCAACTCGGTGTTTACGTCAGCCAATAACATCAGAGCTAAATTGATTTAGCTAGCAGATTATACGAACTGCCCGCAACCGTGCCATCTAACAAAATTCATTGAGGCTGGGAATACAAACCGCTTTAATAGCCGTACAACTTGCAATGGCAATTCTCTTGAATCAATCAACTTTATTCAATGAACCCGCCAAATTTTCCTGGCTGAGTCGGAAGATTACCTCATTAATCCCTATCATTATTCCCAACAAAGGAGTCCAATAAGTCTCTGAGAAAATCGGGTTGACAATAGTTGCAGGTAATATACCAAACACGGCAACAGCAAAGGAGAGCACAATTGCCTTTTGGAACGGGTCAGGGATTCGTCTCCAATACATTAAACTGCGCAGAAGGAAGAGAAATAGAAACCAAACAAAAAACAAATAACCGACCAACCCGGTCTTTAGTATCGTCCACAGATGTCCATCGTGAATGTAGGCAAACTTGTCATAACCCAATATACCAAAATCGATGCGACTATCCCAAGGCCGATAATCCGCCCCAAGACCCAAACCGATCAACGGATGAGCAGCAATCTGTGGAAGCGCGTATTCTGTCTCCACTACGCGATACCTGAGACTGCTTTCATTAATGGTATTGGGGTCATATAAGGTTGCAAACCTTGTGACGAATCCATTTACAAAGCTCTGAGCCTGATCGCCCGCAAAGCTTAGAAGTGGAACAAGGATCAAGGTCGCAATTACAACCACCCAAATCGTTATATTAACAAATCGAATTTTTTCAGGGATCGAAGCTAAAAGAGCCACCAAGGCCAAGGCAAAAACCTCGGCAGCCCAAAAGTTACGGTTAAAAGTCAGAATTACCGCAATACCCAAGACAAAAAGTGATAAGAACCTGAAAATGAATTGAGACAGTATCTGGTCGTAGATCAAGAGAACAGGGTAGGCAATTAACGCCACAAGCACCAATGATTGACCAGGCGGAAGTATGCGAGTTACGCCTGGATCACTTGTACTGCCAGTGTATAAAGCCTCCACACGCCCAGAAAGTATCTGGATAAGCCCTCCCAAGAAGTACTGAACAATCATCATCAAAGCCACCAGCATAGAGAGCACAAAAATCCCATTTAACAATCTACGCAAATGTTTTTCGTCGCGGATCAGATTCGTTACAATGAAGAAAGTCAAGTACAAATTCACTGCCCTCAACTCGCCTAAGCTCTGATTGAAAGTCACCGTTCCATGAACAATAGCTAAAACGGTGGAGAATATCGCAACGCTGTAAAATGCTAAAAGCGGGAAATCCAGTGGGGTATGATTCAACGAAAAGCCGGGCTCAACCCAAATACGCAAGATGAGGACAGCAATGGGGATGAACAGGAGAAAATCCGACACAATTAGGTGACCAATACCAATCGGAAGGCTGGGCAGCGTGTTCTCATCGAAAACTGTAGCGAGTAACAACAACAAACCCAGGAGGGCAAGCTCAGGCCATAACCATACTATCACCAAGTAAACGATTGCGCCCATTCCAATAATCAAAAAGTAGGCGGGGAGCCATACACTTAGCAAACCCAGAAGCACGCCAATTCCGCAAATCGCTATAGCTTGCAGCGGAATTGGCGCTTGTTTGAAGAATTGGTAGCGCATTCGATTCTCTCCATTCTCTTTTGTCAAGTTCTATCCATGACGCTTCAACGCATTTCATAAAAGTCTTTGACAGAATCCACTACAGACTTGATTTCTTCTTCACTGATCTCGGCATACATGGGCAAAGAAAGTATCTGTGAAACAGCTTTTTCAGTAATTGGCAAATCGCCCTGCTTATATCCCAGGAAATCCATAGCCTTTTGCATATGCACAGGAATCGGATAATGGATACCTGTAAAGATACCCTTTTCTTTCAGAAAAGCCTGCAGTTCATCACGATGTGACGCACTAACAACATATAAATGATAAACGGGCATATTGTTGGGATCTTCTGTAGGAATAAGAACCTGCGTCCCTTTCAGTAGTTTATTATACAGATGTGCATGCTCGCGGCGTTCTTGATTCCAGTGCGCAAGATGAGGCAACTTCGCCCGCAACACCACAGCCTGGATCTCGTCCAAACGTGCATTAAAGCCAATCAAATCATGGTGGTACCGAATTCCAGAGCCATGATCACGGATCTTACGTATCTTGTCGCCAAGCTCGTCATCATTTGTGCTGACAAAACCACCCTCACCATACGCTCCCAAGTTCTTTGAATAATAGAAACTAAAAGCCGCTGCATCCCCTAGACTTCCAGCTCTGCGACCTTTATATTCCGCACCGTGCGCCTGACAAGCATCCTCGATCACTCGCAAGCCGTGACGGGCCGCAATCTCCATCAAAGGATCCATATCAACAGTCTGTCCGTACAAATGCACAGGCAAAATCGCCTTTGTGCGAGGCGTAATTTTCTCTTCAACCTTCGAAATATCCATTAGATAGGTGCGAGGGTCAATATCGACAAAAACCGGCTTGGCGCCAGTCAAAAGAATAGCTTCAGTTGTCGCGATAAAAGTGTGAGATACGGTAATAACCTCATCTCCAGGGCCGATTTCACAAGCGCGTAAAATGATATTAAGAGCTGATGTTCCATCACTCACACCAATACCATGAGCTGCTCCGCAAAATTCCGCGAATTCCGTTTCCAACTTTTGAACATTTTCCCCCAGGAATAGATGCATTCCATCCAACACTTGCTCTATTCCCGAGAGGATTTCATTTTTCAAAGGAGCATATTGCTTGCGTAGATCTACGAATTGGATATTCATTGTTTATCTCCTACACTTTATTTATGAATCTGATCACATGGGCGGGGTTACCAACAACCACCACACCCGACGGAACATCATGAGTGACCACGCTTCCTGCGCCAACGATTGCACCCTCCCCAACAGTCACGCCACACAAAATCGTGGCATTACTACCAATTGAGGCGCCTTTCTTTATCAAAGTAGGTGTGCAAATCCAATCATCCTCGGTCTGAAGTTGTCCCGCATCGGTAGTAGAACGAGGATATTTATCATTAATAAACATCACACCATGCCCTACAAATACTTCATCTTCAACTGTAACGCCCTCACAAATAAAAGTATGGCTGGAAATTTTTACTCTGTTTCCGATACGAGCTCCCTTTTGAATTTCCACAAAGGTGCCAATCTTAGTATCGTCACCGATCTCGCAACCATAAAGGTTTACGAAAGCATAGATTCGGACATTTTCCCCAAGTTTCACATCTGGGGCGATACGAACAAAGTCAGCAGCTACCATTGGATCAACTCGTGAGTAGAGCTTTTGGCTATCGAACGCTGGGCAGCTTCCAAAATCTTAACTACACGGAGCCCAGCTCGACCAGAGCTTCTTGGTTCCGTGTGATTCACGATACTCTCAATGAAATGACTACATTCTTGTAGCAAGGGTTCGGCATAACGTATGTTGGGAATTGTGATATCACCCGAACGATAATTGTATTGAAATTCGCCAAAGCCATTTGTGTAGTCAGGCGTCACAACGCCTTTATCGTAAATTTTGATTTTCCCCTCGCTCTCCATGTCATTGTAAACTGCCATTTTTCGGCTTCCTACAAGAGTGACGCGCCGCACCTTGCATGGATCCAGCCAGCTCACATGAACGTAAGCCGTAAGGTTATGGGGGAAAATCAGGCTCAAATAGGCAACATCATAAACGCCGGGTATCACGCATGGAATTCCCTGGGCGCTCACCGAAATAGGATCCTCGCCAAGCAGATAAAGCAAGATTGATATGTCATGCGGAGCAAGATCCCAAAGCACATTCGAATCGCGCTGAAAAAGACCAAGGTTCAATCGAGCCGTATCAATATAATAAAGGTCGCCCAATTCCTTGCTTTCAATATATTTTTTCATAGCCAGAACAGCAGAGTTATACTCAAAGGTATGTCCTACCATTAATGTCAAGCCTTTATCAGATGCTATTTGAATCAATTCCTCGGCATCCCTGCTATTTAGAGTTATAGGCTTCTCAACCAATACATGCAAACCATGTAACAAACAATCCTTTGCCACCGCAAAATGTGTTTTGGGAGGAGTGGACACAACAACCGCATCCAAACCCATTTTGAAAAGCTCCCGATAATCGGTAGTTAACTCAACCCCCGGATATCTGGCCTTGGCGCGCTTCAATTGCTCCTCTTTCTGGTCAGCAACAGCCACCAATTCAGAGGTGGGAAGCTCGTAAAAATTCCTGGTCAGATTCGGTCCCCAATACCCATAGCCAATCACGCCTACTTTTATTGCGGTCATAAAAAATCCTCCTTTTAGGAATTACGCAGCTCCTCTTGCCAAAAGAATTACAAGAGGGGTCTTGAGAATGATTTTGAGATCAAGCCAGAAAGATTGATGCTCAATGTATTGAATATCCAATAACACTTGCTGGTCAAAATCGGCGGCCGAGCGAGCCATAACCTGCTGAAGGCCCGTTATCCCGGGCTGGGCTTCCAAACGTTGAAGATGCCAATGTTTGTACATCTCAACTTCATAAGGTATCGCTGGTCGAGGGCCAACCAAGCTCATATCACCGCGTATGACATTCCACAATTGCGGTAATTCATCCAAGCTTAACTTTCGTAAGAACTTCCCGGGACGGGTAATTCTTGTGTCACGCACCAGCTTACGAACTTCAGTGGCTTCGCCCTGCAAAGTATCCATTTGTTCGTGATTATTCTCAATCAATGCTTTTACATAAGCTTGGTGAATGGCGTGATCAGCATTAATGTGCATGGTCCTAAATTTACAACAAGGAAAAGTTGTTTTTTTCCAATACCTTGCTTTCCCACGACCTTCCTGCCTTGCACCAACACGCTCTTGGATAAAAAATATAGAACCGGGAGAATACAACTTGATAGCCAAGGAAATGAATAGCATCAGCGGGGATAAGAGAATCAAAAGAAAAAGAGCGATCACAAAGTCGATTATACGTTTCGATATGTAATATAAACCACGACCTTCTACTGCCAGGCGAAGGACGCTTGGATCGCTTTTTTGTATTGAATCTAGTTGGGCTTCATTTTGCATAATAAACCTTTGGGGCGCTGAACGCGCTATTTCCGGGAACCTATAGGCAGATGCCGGACGGAAAGCATCTCCAAGAAATGCAACATTTCATTTGGGCAACAGTATTCCGGTTTTTACTTTCAATACATCAGCAGCTTTGCGAAGATTGCTAAGATATATGTCATTATCCTCAAACTGATTAAATTCCTCATAGTTACCGCGCCAGATCTTTAAGGCAGTCGGCTCACTACACCCACGCTTTCTCATCTCCCCTATGAACTCATCACAGGACATGTTAATCCTCGCAGCCAATTGTTGTACTCTACTGCTCATAGATGATCCTTAAGAAAACCAAATTTTCGGAAACTTCATAGCTCAGCTTTTTGATGCCAGCCATGCAAATCTAGTTTAGCAAAAATTCATATCGAAATCAAATTAATAATATATTTAAAAGCCCATTTCCTGTTGAGGTTAAAAAAAGAGGCTTTCCATAATAACATCTATCTAGTATTACATCAGCACCCCATTCGCTGTGCAGTTCGGGTGTTTCGCTCATATTAGACTGGACTTGATCGTACATCCCAGTGACCGCGT
>VFSW01010747.1_pt1 | contig 12938 bp, 8 predicted proteins | sample 5358111 | NCBI WGS metagenome assembly VFSW01 (sample SAMN11554181, study PRJNA540505) | mine drainage metagenome | isolation source: sediment from site ElyBrook_90M | place: USA: Ely Copper Mine, Vershire, VT | collected 2017 | reverse complement strand
GCCAGCGGCGATCCGCAATGGCGTCACCTGACAGCCATGGATCAGTACTACCAGAATGGTCCGCTGCCAACGTGGATTGGCTGGTACGTGCAGCAATTGCCGCACTGGTTTCAGGCTTCGACCGTAGTGGCGACGCTGGTGCTGGAACTGGTGCTGGTGTGGATGCTGTTTCTGCCGCGCAAATGGCGCATCGTATGTTTCTGCATTGTGACGCCGTGGCAGATCGGCGTGATTCTGACGGCCAATTATGCGTTTTTGAATTACATTGTGCTGGCCCTGGGATTCCTGCTGCTGGATGATCGCTTCCTGATGCGCTTCGTTCCGGCTCGCTGGCGATTTATTGTTCCTGAAAGCCACAGCGAGGCCGCGGCCGATACCGAGGACAACGCAGACAGCGCGCCGCAGGAAGAGCCGGCACTCGTGCAACCATCGGGCGTTCGCCGGCACCTACGGCCCGTTGGATTGGCTTTCACCGCCGTGATCCTCACCTGGATTTTCTACGCGACAACGGCGCCGATGCTGCAGATGTTCTGGCGCAGCGTTCCGTTGCCGACCGCGCCGCTGATGGCGTTGCAGCCGTTCCGCATCGCCAATGAATACGGGCTGTTCGCGGTGATGACGCCCAATCGATATGAAATTGAATTTCAAGGATCGGATGATGGCCGGAACTGGGTTGCCTATCCCTTCCGCTACAAGCCGCAAGCGCTCAACAAAGCACCCGGAATCTACGCGCCCTACCAGCCGCGGTTCGATTGGAACCTGTGGTTCGCTTCGCTAGGCTCGTGGACGCAATATCCCATCGGGCCGCGAACGGAGGAGTTGCTGCTGACCAACGACCCCGCCGTGCTGACCTTGTTCGCTGGCAATCCATTTCAGAATCATCCTCCGCGCATGGTGCGTGCCGTGTTGTGGCAATACTGGTTCACGACCATCGACGAAAAGCGCGCGACTGGAAACTGGTGGCGTCGGCTGCTGTTGGGCGCCTATGCACCCACGTTAGCGATTGGGCCGGATGGAAAAATTGGCATGGTTCGTGAGAATGGCCCGGACATGATGGCTCCCCCGCAGTAGAGTTCAATGTATGGGCAAGCGCGATCACGACGCTCGGCACAAAAAGGCATGCGTGATTGGTGCCGGGCCCAACGGGCTGTCGGCTGCGATTGTGTTGGCGCAGGCAGGGATGCGCGTGGAGGTCTTCGAGGGCGAAGCGCAACCTGGCGGCGGTGCGCGCACCATGGACTTGACGCTTCCGGGATTTCATCATGACTTTGGCTCCGCGGTGCATCCCATGGCCGTTGGATCGCCGTTCTTCAATTCTTTGCCGCTCGCGGACAATGGTCTGGAGTGTATTTATTCTCCGACTCATTTTTATTAAATGTTTGTGGTAGGAACGTGTTTTACACTGGAACGCAATATGAAGGATGCGGAACGAGTGTTGCAAGAAGATGGCCGCGCCTGGCGCAGCCTGATGGCGCCGCTGTCGAAGAATTGGCCTGCATTTGCCCAGGATGTTTTGCGACCCTTGCTGCGAATTCCAAGTCACCCGTTTCTATTGGCAAATTTCGCCGAGGATGCGCTGGCTCCAGCAACTTTCGTTGCGCGGCGGCGATTTCGCAATGAGAGAACACGCGCGCTGTTTGCGGGTCTCGCGGCGCATTCGTTCCTGAGTCTGAACCAACCGCTCAGCGCATCGTTCGGTTTGGTGCTGGGGGCTGCGGCGCACGCGGTTGGTTGGCCGATTCCTCGAGGAGGCGCGCAGGCCATTACCGACGCGTTATCGGCGCATCTGGTTCGCCTGGGCGGGAAGATAATCCCCTCGACACGCGTGGAAGACCTCGAACAGGTTCGAAAATATGACGTCGTCTTGTGCGACATTACGCCGCGGCAGTTGTTGCATCTGTCACAGGGAAAGCTGTCGCCGGGATATCGCAAGCGCATGGAAGAGTTCCGCTACGGACCAGGAATTTTCAAAGTGGATTATGCTCTTTCGTCGCCGGTTCCGTGGAAGTCCGCCGATTGTTTGCGCGCCGCGACGGTGCATCTGGGTGGAAGCATGGCGGAGATTGCCGCTTCTGAAGCTGCCATGGCAAGCGGTGCGATTGCGGAGCGGCCATTCGTCTTGCTGGCGCAGCCGACGTTATTCGATCCGTCACGCGCGCCCGTAGGCAAGCACATTGCTTGGGCGTACTGTCATGTTCCCAACGGCTCGAGTTGCAACATGCTGTCGCGAATCGAAGCGCAGATCGAGCGCTTTGCGCCTGGATTTCGCGAGTGCGTTCTGGCACGGCGCGCTTCCTCTCCCGCGGACCTGCAATCCATGGATGCAAACCTGGTGGGAGGAGATATCAGCGGAGGCGCCTCGGATTTTCGCCAATTTTTCTTTCGCCCGACGTGGCGGCAATATGCAACTTCCGACACGCGGATCTATCTCTGCTCGTCTTCTACGCCGCCGGGAGGTGGAGTGCATGGCATGTGCGGCTACAACGCCGCGAAACTCGCGATTCGACGTCTTGGGGATCGTTGATGGGGAACGGCTGAGAATGTTCTGCCAAAGGTCTCAGACATCGCCTTGCCAAGTTCCTACGGGGTGGAACCCGTGCGACGGATTTCAAGCACTGCGGTTGTTTCGCCCGCAGCAAAAGGAATCGTGGTGTGGGTGCGCATCTTGTCGCCTTGCAGCGCAATTGTTTTTCCGCTGCTCCAGTCCGTCATTTCGAATGTGCCGTCGGGATATCCTGGAATGCTGAATTTCGCGGAGGCCGCGCCGCTATCGTTTCGGAACAGCACGACCATCCCTTCTCCGGTGCGCGCCAGCCGCGCGAATCCATCCCATCGATCGACCCGCGGCTGCCGCCACGATCCAAGCGGAAAAAACGAATCGGTCATCGGGACCGCACCGCGTAGCTTGATATAGCGATCAATCCAATCCTTGTAGTGTTGGCTTTCTGCGGACGATTGCTTCGTCAAATCCCCCAGGAAAACTGGGCCCGATCCCATCTCTGTCGCAACATGCTCCTGCCATGGAGGAGTTTCCGCCTGCAGATTTCCAATCAACATACTCTCCACCGGAATCGCCATGCCACGCTGATACAGTAGCGTTCGCACCTGCAGCGGCCCCGCCTCATCGCCAGACTGGTCGCGCACGTTGCTCATCCAATCGAGATCCGCAACTTTTAACAGGCCGTAGTCGATCAGGTGTTTTTCTCCCCATAGCTCGAAGGTGTAGTCAATCAGCACATTGGGAAATCGCTGATGCAGTGTCTCGGCGATTAGCTGCAGCGCTTCGTAAATGCGCTCCGCGGACTCCTGGTGGGTTTTATGTTCGTGACCTTGCTCATAACATCCGGGCTCTTCGCCATAAGCGTTGAAGACTGACGTCAAATCCAGCTTCACGTAGCTCAGCTTGTTTGTCTCGACTAGATCTGAGATGCGTTCGATTACGTCGTATTTATAGGGAGACGCGAGGCACATCACGACTCCCATTCCTTCCGCAGCCTGCGACTGGCGGGGTTGACCATTTTCATCGCGACAGGCCCAGTCCGGATGCTGCACGTAGACCGTCGCCTTGCTATTGATGAGAGCCACTGGAGCCCACAGTCCGTGCTTCATGCCGAGCGCGTCCGCCTGCGCGAACACAGGCTGCAGGCCCTGCGGAAAATGCTCTTTATTGACGACATTTTCTCCGTAGGTCTGTTGCCAGCCGTCGTCCATCGTGAATAACGTAAATCCATCTGCACTCGCCTTGGCGATCAGGGTTTTCACCAGCGAAGCGTTGATTGTCCGCTGCCATGGCTCCCATGTGTTGTAAATCCATTCCGGCGGCGTCTTTTCCTGATCGTGTGCGATGCGATCGCGAACGTAGGAAGGAATTCGCCAATGCGGATCCTCGGCTGTTCCTCGCTGATACAACAAAACGGACGCTCCTGCAGAGGTAAACGTCTCGTGCGGCGCGAGCGTGCGATCAAACGGGAACAGATCCGTGTCGTACATTGCCGCAAAGCTGGTCGACCATCCATCACCTACTTCCATCCGTTTCATATATCCCGGAACCTCGCTCAGAACGGCAAAGCCGATGCCGGTTTTGGCGTCCTCCAACAGAACGGCAACGTCATCGACTCGTCCGGTGAAAAACGTTTCGCGCGGCTGCTCGCCGTACCCTCCATACGCAACTAGATTGTGTCTCGGCCCGGGAAATAGAACTCCGCAGGAGACAGCCAGATGGCGCAACGTTGCAGGCACGGGGCCGGTGTTGGAGATGGTCAGGTACTGGCGAATCGCCGGTTGTCCCTTACCCAGTTCGTAGTGAACCGTGACCAGCACCGGTGCATGTCGGCCGGCAAACGAAAGCGCCAAGGTCTTCGTTCCGTCCAGGAGCGTGCCTTCATGGCTCGTCGTCAGCCGTACATCCGTGGCTTTGCCGGAGACAACCTGTTGATCGAAGCCGACACTAAATTCGTCGCATGGCGGATGCAGCGATGCTTGCGTAATGAATTCGTGGTTCGACTGCAGGTCGGTCCACTCCGTTGCCTCCAAGCCGTAGTTATCCGTGAATTTCAAGACTTTTCGAACAACGCCGTTGTCCAACGTCCATTGCCGTTGCGGTGAAACATTTTGCGCAAAAGTAATCGTGGTCGATGCAAAACAAAGGAACAGAGCGAGATGCAGCCGGTAGACTATTTTCACAGCTTCCCCTCTACGAACACATGACAGGCAAAATGACCGCTGAACATCTAGTGATTGACGCATCCACTCTCCACCTAGCTCACTCCGCTGAATTCCGATCGTGGCTCAAGGAAGAAGTATGCCCTTGGCTCGTTTTGGCCACGTCGGCGACATCTGAAAGCATTCCGCGTATTTCACGCCGCACTGCAGTCCGCGGAATCGTCCTACGCAGTCGATGAAATCCAGGTAGGTCATCTTGTATTGATCTTCAAGCCATGAGGATTGACTCTTATGGCAGGCAAGCATCGTCTTCTTCATGTCGAATGTACTGGTGATGTCGACATAATGCTGCGGGACAAAATCGATTCCCGCCATGGTGTCAAAAAAGTAGATTTCCGGGATCGTGTCGCACGGTGGAGCTTCGGTCTTGATGTTCGGAACGGTGATCATAATTCGAACGTCGCCGACAATTTGCGCTGCCGCACGGTGGTCCGGGTGATAGTCGTTTGGAGAATGCGTCAGAATCACGTCGGGACGGGCCTGACGAATGACATTCAAGAAATCCAGCCGCGTCTGCTCCGTGGAAAACAGGAACCCGTCGCTGTAAGGGTGCATGACAAGAAATTCCGCTCCAAGGACGGCCGCGGAGGCCTTGGCTTCCTCTCCCCGAATGGCAGCGATTTGTTCTTTTGGCAGTTTGGCGGAGCCGCAATCCCCGCTCATCGCGACCGCCATGGTGACGTGGTCGCCCCGAAGTGCGTATTTGGCCAGTGTGCCGGCACACTGTAGTTCCAGGTCATCGGGGTGAGCGCCGATCGCTAATACTCGCAAGGGACTGTCTCCTGATCAAAGTCGCGCTCGATGGCAGGCACAGGCAACACTTTCGTCCCACGGGTCGATGCCTATGTTCACAATATAGGAAATGTAAATCTCTTGAGGGGGAAGTCTGGCCGACTGGATGCCGGCCATGTTGACAAGAATTATTTCTTTTTGCGGACGCGTTTTGTCACAGGCGCAGTCGATCCGCGAGCAATCAACGTAGGCTTCATCAGGTGGCTGTCGCCGTAGGGCTGGGTTCCATCTTCGCTGCGATGGGCAAGGTGCTTCAGGATGTAGTCGGCCGCATACTCTCCCATTTCTCGCATGGGTTGCTGAATTGTCGTCAGTCCTGGAGTGCTAAGCGCGGACGGTGGGACATCATCGAACCCAATCACCGAGCAGCTTTCCGGTACACGTCGACCTGCCTCAGATAAAGCGCGAATCACGCCATAAGCCGTGAGATCGTCGAAGGCCAGAATCGCGGTGAATTTTTCGCCGGACTGAATCAACTCATTCGCCACCTTTAGCCCGCCGTCAAAGCTCGAACTGGAATCCATCGTGCCCGGCAGGTCGCGGATCAGGGCGGAGTTCAGACGAAGTCCCACATCCGTGGCGAAACGTCGAATTCCCTTCCAGCGCATGCGGCTGTCGGCCATGCGGCGCGGCCCGCGCACGAAGGCAATTTCGCGATGACCCAGCTGGTACAGATGTTCCATGGCCGCATATCCGCCGGCTTCGTTGTCCACCAGCACTGAGTTCACGGTCGGGGATTCCAGATCGCGGCCAACTACAAGCGTGGGAATGCGGCGGTCGTCGATATCCTCCAACACGGTGATGTCGAACAGCAGCCAGTTCGCAACCGTGATCAGGCCTTCCACTCTGCGTTCGATCATCATCTCGACATAGCGTTCCAGCTGTGCTGGTTGATTGTGTGCATCCATCACGATCGGGAGATAGGCCGTAGGCAGCAACTTGCGCTCCACGCCCTGCAGAATAAGGGTACAGAAGGGATCGGCAAGATCAATGACTAACACACCGATCATCTGACTGCGCTGGCTGCGGAGTGAGCGGGCAAAGATGTCGGGCCGGTATCCCAAGCGCCCGACGGCATCCAGGATCTTCTGCTTGGTCTTTGCGGGGATATAGCGCGCCAAGGGCGCCTCATTCAAAACAAGCGACACGGTGGACGGCGAAAAGCCGCTCGCTCGGGCTACATCCATCAACGTCACGCGTCTGCGGTTCGAACTGGTCTTGGCCATTTTCTTCCTGCTATGGTATTGGTTCGATTTAATAACAGTTCCAAGATTCCACGTCAACATGGAAAAATTGTAAGGTATAAGTATTAAAAAAACGATTTAATACTTGACATGCCTTTGCACGGAATAGTACAAACCATGCAACCGTTGCAACGGAGTTGAATGCAAGATCTTTCGGGGGAGTGCCGCATATGAACCACGATTTTCGCAATATACATTCGGTCTTAGCGTTGTCGCTGTCAGACAAGACCGAGAATTACGGTCGCTACGCTACCACTCATCCAGCAAAGCCCAAATCGACGCCAGCCAGACTTCTGGCCTGCATGGTTTCGATCGTTTGTGTACTGATTCTAGGATCGCTCTCCATCCCGCATCTCACCGCCCAGATCGCATCTGGCGGCGTCACCGGCACGGTGAAGGACGCGGCCGGAGCCGTAGTTCCCGATGCGATTGTGACCCTCACGAACACTGAAACGGGGGTCCAGCAGACCGCCCATACAACGGGTACCGGAAGCTATAACTTCACTGTCGTTCCCTACGGTCATTACACTCTGCTGGTGCAGCACCCCGGTTTTGAAGACGTGGCCGTTAGCGGGTTTGACGTTCACGTGCAAGTAGTGGTGACGCAAGACGCGACCATGCCCACCGGCTCGGCGCAGCAGAAAGTGACAGTGACCGCCTCGACGCCGTTGCTGCAGGCGCAGAGCGCCACCATCGGCACCACGATCGAGCACCAGCAAATCGTCGATCTGCCACTTCTCAACCGACATTTCGACACCCTGACCCAGATTGCTGCCGGTGCGACCACAGCCAACGTCAACTTTGGTGGATCGACCAATAGCGACTACTTCAATGTCAACGGCATGAATCCCTGGATGCAGGACTTCCGGCTGGATGGCATCGACAACAACGTTGAGCAATTTGGCGGTCCCGGACCGTTGAACGACAATCTGCAGGTCACGCCCCCGCCAGACGCGCTTCAGGAGTTTCGTCTGCAGCCTGGAACCTTTCCGGCGGAGTGCGGCCATTCCTCTGCCGCCATCATCAATGCCGTCATTAAATCGGGCACCAACCAAGTTCATGGCGACCTGTGGGAGTTCCTGCAGAATGCTGCGGCGAATGCTATTCCGTACTTTCAAACCACGCCAAATAATTTCCATTACAACCAGTTCGGCGGCACGGTTGGCGGCCCGATTTGGATTCCAAAACTCTACGATGGCCGCAACAGAAGCTTCTTCTTTTTCGATTACCAGGGGACCCGGGTCATCAATCCGAAGCAGTATAACGACAATGTGCCGACTGCGCTCGAACAGAGCAGCAATTTCACAAATTTTCAGGACATCATCACAGCAGACGGCAGCCAAACGAAAACCGACGGCCTGGGTCGCATCTTTCCCTATGGTGCGGTCCTCGATCCGGCCAGCACGCGCGCCGTCGCCGCGGGCGCCACGGACCCCGTTTCCGGGCTGCAGAACACCACCGGCAGTACGGTCTACGCTCGCGATCCGTTTTTTACCGGAGGCAGCATTGCCGGGATCAGGGACTTCACCCCGTACGCGTCCCAGCTGAACCAGATTCCAGCAGGAAGACTGGATCCCAATGCCATCAAGCTGCTGCAGTTGTATCCCCAGCCCACCGGGCCGGGGATTGTCAACAATTACATAATTTTTCCGAAGCAAACGAACAATACCAACCAGTACGACGTCCGCATCGACCAGTCATTTGGCGAACACGACACTCTATTTGGCGTTTATGACTGGAGCCATAATTTACAGAACGTTCCCAATCAGCTCCCGGGAATTGCGAATGGGGGAGCCTATTCAACCGGTACCATCGACATCCCGGTATACACGATCGCGCTGGGAGAGACCCACGTCTTTAGTCCGACCCTTTCCAACGACTTTCATGCTGGTTACAACCACCTCATCGCCCGGCAGATTCCCTTTGAGGCGAATACTATGGGCATTCCGGCGCAGTTCGGCATCGGAGGTGTTCCACAGGTTCCGAATAACGGTGGCCTGCCCTCCATTCAAACCGGCCTGACCCAACTCGGCCCCTCAAACTATTACCCGAATGTAAGCACCGTCACCTCCCTGGAGATCATGGAAAATGTAACCAAGATCTACAACAATCACACCTTTAAGGGAGGCGCTCAGTGGGACAAGTTTTATGCGAATTTGTTCTCGCCTCCATTCGGACGCGGAAATTTCAGTTATAGCGGACAATGGAGCGATGTCGTCAATGCGAATACGAGTCAATTTGGGCCGGTGGATATGCTGCTGACTCCCGCCGCGGCCACATACCCCAATGCTGGGGGTATCAGCGATCTGGGTGGTATGAGCGGGTTCCAGTTTTCCAATGCCGTTCCTGTCCGGGTCGCGCGCCATTACTTTGGCGCATTCTTCCAGGATGACTGGAAGGTAACGTCAACCTTGACTCTCAACCTGGGTCTTCGCTATGACTTCTTCCCGCCCTATTACGATATCGATGGATTTCAGGGGAATTTTGTTCAGAGCGGCAACGGAAATGGGTTCACCGGTACAACCGGTCCCTTTACCGGAGCGAATGGCCCTGTCGGAACCTACGATGTTCCCAAGAAGGGCTGCAACGTGCCGCGAGCGCCCCAGTTCGACGCTCTGCTGACCACCAGCGGCGTCACGCTGAACTGTACCGATAATTTCGCTACCGGTCTGGCGCAGAAGAAGAACTTTGCCCCGAGAATCGGCTTCGCCAAGCGCATCAAGGACAATTTCGTGGTTCGCGGCGCATTTGGAATCGCCTACGGCGCACTGTCGAACATCGGCGCGGGCGGAGACCTGATGTACAACTACCCGTTCGCCTTCCAGTTTGCTTATAACTCTCAAAATGCTTACACGCCATTCCTGGGGCCGGCCGGACAAGTGCCGACTCTGGAAAACGCCCTGACCCAGGTCAACACCCAGTCCGCAGTCAGCGTTACCAACCCCGTTGGCTTGAGTTTTAACTCACGCCAGTACAATTACCAAACTCCTTACACCGAAACCTATAACCTGTTCACTCAATATACGTTTACGGCGCACGATTCGCTTGAGGTGGGATATGTGGGCGTCGTGGGACGTCACCTGGATGGGTTTGCCACCGGCAACGCTCCGACGCAGATCCTGCCCAACGGTACGAACATTTATAACTACATTCCGTTTCCCAACTTTGCTCCCAACTCGTTCCTGGAGTTGACCAACGGCAAGAGTAGTTACAACTCTATGCAGGCTACGTACCAGCACGCCACCAGCTATGGTCTGACGATGAATGCCAACTACACGCTGAGCCAGTGCATGACGAACCAGACCTGCTATGTGAACACCATACAATCGTATCGCGCTCTGTGGTTGCCAGGGTTTGTGGCCAATGGGGACTATGCGATCTGCGACACAGATTCCACGCATGTCATCCACGTCTCCGGAGATTATGCGCTGCCGGTCGGACGGGGTGCCAAATTCCTGACCAATATGAACCGGGCAGAGGATGCGGTGGTCGGCGGCTGGGCCTTGAACGGCATCTTCACGTTTCAAAGTGGCGAGCCCATCACGGTCGGATGCCCGGTCCCAACTACTGCCGACTTCGGCTGTTATGCAGATAGGGTGCCGGGAGTGGACCTGTATGGGAACGGAGGGCATACAAAGAAGCAGTGGTTGAACCCCAATGCTTTTGCCGAGCCTCCGGCTGCGACTGCAATCGGACAGTCTGACTACTCGCCCCTTGGAGGCAGTCCCCTGATTGGGCGCGGTCCGAGATACACGAATCTCGATGCCTCGCTGTTCAAGACCTTTTCCTTGGTGAGGAATACGAAACTACAGTTCCGCGCAGAGGCATTCAACGCGTTGAATCATCCGCAGTTTGGACAACCGGTCAATACTAGCAGTTTCAATACGGATCAGGGCAGCGGCTACAATCCGGCTAACCCGAATCAGTTCAGTAGCCTGACGTACACACGCAACAATTCCCGGCAGATGCAGTTTGCCCTGAAGTTCCTTTTCTAGCTGGGAGGTTTCAATAGGTTGTTGTCCATCTGGCCGAGAACGGATTCAAGTTGTATTACTAACGCGTCATCTGAATAGAAACGCGAAGGCTCTCCATGCGCACTCATGGAGGGCCTTCAATTCTGCTATCAAGTGTGGCGCAGGCTCCCTTTGGCTGCGCGAAGAGGGGGTATCGTGGATATAGTGATCGATTCATGTGGAGGAAATCAATATGAGTAGTGATTTTTCGCGTCGCAGATTTTTGCAGACCGGCGCCATTGCTGCCGGAGGGCTGTTCGCTTCGAATACCAAGGCCATTGCCCTGGAAACCAAAACCCAATCGGCCCCGAGTAAGCCTGTAGGCGCGAATGACCGCCTGCGGTTTGCCATTGTCGGTGTCGGGATGGAGGGCTCAGCGTTACTATCGAACGCCATTGCGCTGCCCGGCGTCGAGTGCGTCGGGGCAGCGGACCTCTACGATGGACGCCATACGCTTGCCAAAGAAATTACCGGCAATCCTAACCTGCAGACGACGCGCGAGTATCGCGAGCTGCTGGATCGCAAGGATGTCGACTGCATCATCGCCGCGGTGCCCGATTTCTGGCATAAGCAGGTGGTCGTAGATTCCTGCCAGGCGGGCAAGGACGTCTACTGCGAAAAGCCGATGTCTCACACCGTTCCTGAAGGCTTTGCCATGATTGAAGCCGCCGAAAAAAATAATCGCATCGTGGAAATTGGATCGCAACGTGTCAGCTCTGCATTGGTCGGGAAAGCGAAAGAGATGTACCAGGGCGGCGCGATTGGAGAAGTCAACATGGTGGAACTGACGCTGGGGCGCAACAGCCCGGCGGGCGCCTGGTAATACCCTCCACCCTTCGACCTTTCGCCGTCCAATCTTGCGTGGGATACGTGGCTGAAAGATACCCCAAAGATTCCGTTTAATCCGGATCGGTTCGCCCGCTGGCGCTGCTGGAGTGACTATGGAACCGGAGTGGCTGGAGATCTGATGGTGCATTTGCTGAGCGGAATGCAAGCCACCTTGGGCTGGAATGAAGCCCCTCGTTCCGCACTGTCGCTCGGTGGAATTTTCCGCTGGAAGGATGGCCGCCAGATGCCCGACTTACAAACCGTTTTATTCGATTATCACGGCATTCCTGTCTATGTCCGGCTCGGCCTCAGCACAGAGACTCCGGAGACGGCTCGATTTATGGGTCCGCACGGAATCATCGATGCCACGGAATTCGGAATTCATTATTCGTCGCAATCCGGTAAGGACACGGCGCCCAGCTATTACGACATGAGCTTCCCGGAAAAGATGCGGGACGAATATGTTCGCGAGTGGCATGCCAAGAATGACCCACCGATCGGAAAAGAACCGCTGACGGCGGAGACAGCCTACAGCGGCGACGACTGGGACGACTACAAGCCGCATCTCTGGGCGTTCTTTGAGGCGGTCCGGAGTCGCAAGCCGGTTGTCGAGGATGCTGTCTTTGGCAATCATGCCGCCATCGCATGTCACATGGCGAATCAATCCTACTTCAGCAAGCGTCAGGTGTTCTGGGACGCGAATTCTCGCACCGTAAAGAGCTAGGACTTAGGCTTCAACGAGATAATTTGCCGGCTCATGCACGACCGCTGGCGCAACAACGGGATTCGATCTAGGAGACTTGCTGCAATGAACACTAAAGAGATACTGGGCAACGTTCTATCCATTGCCTTCCTTGCTTGTGGCTGTGCCTTTGCGCAAACGGTAGCGGCCAATGCGGCTGCTCCATCTGCAAATCAATCCAGCGTAAAGCCGTTCCTCGGCCGATGGGATATCACGTTGAAGACGCCCAAGGGAGAAGCCCCGGCCTGGTTGGAGCTTTCTGAGCAGAACGGTGAACTGAAGGCGCTCATGGTCGGCCGCTGGGGAGGTGTGTGCCCGGTTCCTAAGGTGGACGTGGCAGGGGGAGTGCTTACATTTGGCTCTCCGAAGGAAGGGGATTGCGATACCAACTTGGCTTTCAAAGGGAAGCTTGAACATGGCAAACTGACAGGTTCGGCAACTGGACCTCATGGAACTCCCTGGACGTGGACCGGAGTTCGTGCTCCCGAGCTCAACCGGACGACCCCTCGGGTGTGGGGCGCCCCCATTCAGCTGTTCAACGGAAAAAATCTGGATGGATGGCATGAATTTAGTGCCGGATATTTTCCCGTGGACGGT
>VFSW01010746.1_pt1 | contig 12939 bp, 10 predicted proteins | sample 5358111 | NCBI WGS metagenome assembly VFSW01 (sample SAMN11554181, study PRJNA540505) | mine drainage metagenome | isolation source: sediment from site ElyBrook_90M | place: USA: Ely Copper Mine, Vershire, VT | collected 2017 | reverse complement strand
CACGCTGCTCCCCGAGGCGCTCGAGCGCTGGCCGCTCGAGGTGTTCGGCCGCACCTTGCCGCGCCACCTCGAGATCATCTACGAGATCAACGCCCACTTCCTCGACGAGGTGCGCATGCGGTTCATGGGCGACGACGAGCGCGTCGCCCTGCTCTCGCTGATCGACGAGACCGGCGAGCGCCAGGTGCGCATGGCGAATCTCGCGTGCGTCGGCAGCCACGCCATCAACGGCGTCGCGGAGCTGCATTCGGAGCTGCTGAAGCGCGACGTGCTCGCGGACTTCCACGAGCTATGGCCGCACAAGTTCAGCAACAAGACCAACGGCGTCACGCCGCGCCGCTGGATGGTGCTCTCGAACCCGAAGCTCGCCGGCCTCGTCTCCGAGCACATCGGCGAAGGGTGGATCAAGGACCTGGCGCAGCTCAGGCGCCTCGAGCCGCTCGCCGACGACGCGGCGTTCCGCGCGCGCTGGCGCGAGATCAAGCAGCACAACAAGCGCGCCCTCGCCGCCCACGCCCGTGAGAGCACCGGCATCACGATCGACCCGGCGTCGATGTTCGACGTGCTCGTCAAGCGAATCCACGAATACAAGCGCCAGCACCTGAAGGTGCTGCACGTGGTGTCGATGTATCACGCCATCAAGTCGAACCCGTCGCTCGACGTGCTGCCGCGCACCTTCATCTTCGCGGGCAAGGCCGCGCCCGGCTATCACCTCGCCAAGCTGATGATCAAGCTGATCAATTCGGTCGGCGACGTGGTGAACCGCGACCCGGACGTGCGCGACCGGCTGAAGGTCGTGTTCCTGCCCAACTTCAACGTCACCAACGGCCAGTACGTCTATCCGGCGGCGGAACTGTCCGAGCAGATCTCGACGGCGGGCAAGGAGGCCTCGGGCACGGGCAACATGAAATTCTCGATGAACGGCGCGCTCACCATAGGCACGCTGGACGGCGCCAACATCGAGATCCGCGAGGAGGTGGGCGCGGACAATTTCTTCCTGTTCGGCCTGAGCACGCCGGAGGTGTACGCGCTCAAGGCGCAGGGCTACCGGCCCATGGACCACTACGAGCGCAATCCCCGGCTGCGCGAGGTGCTCGACCTGATCCGCAGCGGGTTCTTCACGCGCGGCGACGCGGAGTTGCTCAGGCCCCTGATCGACGGGCTGCTGTACCACGACCCGTACATGGTGCTGGCGGACTTCGAGTCCTACGTCGACTGCCAGGACAGGGTTTCGGAGGCCTACCGGGACGCCGAGCGCTGGACGCGGATGTCGATCCTCAACGCCGCGCGCAGCGGCAAGTTCTCCTCGGACCGCACCATCCGCGAGTATTGCGAGGAAATATGGCGCGTGAAGCCGGTGTCGATCAGCCTGCTGACACGTGCGGCAGCAAGAATCGCATAGTCCGGCGCAGCGGTTCGGCGGCACCCCACAGCAGCTGGTCGCCCACGGTGAAGGCGGCGAGGTACTCCCCGCCCATGGCGAGCTTGCGCAGCCGTCCGACCGGCACGGTCAGCGTGCCGCTGACCGCGGCCGGCGTGAGTTCGCGAATCGAGGCCTCGCGCTCGTTCGGCACCACCCGCACCCAGTCGTTCGAGGCGCGGATGATCTGCTCGATCTGCGGCAGCGGCACGTCGCGCTTGAGCTTGATGGTGAACGCCTGGGAGTGGCAGCGCATCGAGCCGACGCGTACGCAGATGCCCTCGATGGGCACCGGCGCGCCCTCGGTGCCCATGATCTTGTTCGACTCCACGCCGCCCTTCCACTCCTCGCGGCTGCGGCCCCCGCCCAGATCCTTGTCGATCCACGGGATCAGGTTGGCGGCGAGCGGCACGCCGAAGTGCTCGGTGGGAAACCCCGGGGCGCGCAGCGCCGCGCCGACGGCGCGGTCGATCTGCAGGATGCCGGCCGCGGGGTCGGCGAGCAGCGGCGCGGCCGCGCCGTGCAGGGCGCCCATCTGCTCGAGCAGCTCGCGCATGTTCTGCGCGCCGGCGCCGGAGGCCGACTGGTAGGTCATCGCGGTGATCCATTCGACCAGATCCGCGCGCAGCAGGCCGCCGATCGCCATCAGCATGAGCGACACCGTGCAGTTGCCGCCGATGAAGTCCTTGACCCCGCGCTCGCGCGCCGCTCGAATCACCGGCAGGTTCACCGGATCGAGCACGATGACGGCATCCTTCTCCATGCGCAGCGTCGAGGCCGCGTCGATCCAATACCCCTGCCAGCCGGCGGCGCGCAGCCGGCCGTGCACGGCCTGCGTGTAGTCGCCCCCCTGGGTGCTGATCAGGATGGGCAGGCGCGCGAGGGCCTGCAGATCGTTCGCGTCCAGCACCGGGCCCACGGCCCGGCCGACGTCGGGTGCCGCCGCGCCGGCCCGCGACGTGCAGAAGAACACCGCTTCGACCAGGTAGAAATCCCGCTCCGCGAGCATGCGCACGACGAGCCCCGCTCCGACCAATCCGCGCCAGCCGATGAGTCCGATGCGTGTCATGCGAGGATGAACTCCCGTGCCGGCGGTCGCCGGTTGTAATTCGAGGCCATGGCGTAGCCGTAGGCGCCGCAGGCGGCCACCAGCAGCACGTCGCCTTCGGAGCACGCCGGCAGCCAGTAGTCCGCGCCGAACTGGTCCGCGCTCTCGCAGATCGGCCCGACCACGGTGACGCGGCCGGCCGCCGGCTGCTCGAGCCGGCTCAGATTGCGGATCTCGTGATGCGCGCCGTACAGGGCGGGCCGGATCAGCGAGTTCATGCCGGTCGCGATGCCGACGTAACGCACGTCGCCCTTGCCCTTGAGCTGCGTGACCTGCGCCACCAGCACGCCGGCCTCGGCCACCAGGAACCTGCCGGGCTCCATCCAGAACGCGAGGTTCGGAAATCGCCCCTTGAGCCCGGCCACGCCCCGATCGAGCGCCCCGAGATCGAAGCGCACCTGGCCGGCCTGCTCGGGCACGCCGATGCCGCCGCCGAGATCGACCACGCGCGCCTCGGGGAAGCGCTGCGACAGCTCGGCGAGCAGCGCGCCGGTATCGGTCCAGTTGTGCACGTCGAAGATGCCGCTGCCGGTGTGCGCATGCAGCCCGACGACGCGCACGCCCGCGGTGCGGGCGAGCCGCTGCAGCTCGTCGAGTTCGCCGATCGGTATCCCGAACTTGGAATACGCGCCCGCGGTGCGCACGTGATCGTGATGGCCGCGGCCGACGCCCGGATCGACGCGCACGAACACCTCCCGGCCGCCGAACAGCTCGGGCCAGGCTTCGAGCGGGTGCAGGTTGTCGAGCGTCAGGCGCACGCCCTTGCGAAGCGCGAATTCGTACTCCCCGCGGGGCGCGAAGTTCGGCGTGAACAGCACGCGTTCGGGCTCGAGCCCGGGGATCTCGGCGAAGGCGAATTCCAGCTCGCCCTGCGAGACGCACTCGATCGTGAGGCCGGCGGCGTACAGGCGGCGCAGGATGTCGGGGTGCCAGTTCGCCTTCATCGCGTACGCCCAGCGGTCCACCGAGCCGACCCCGCGCACGGCGGCCACGGCCGCGTCCAGCGATTCGAGGTCGTAGACGAACGCGGCGCCCTCGCGCGCGGCGAGCTCGAGCAGCCGCGCACGCTTGGCCGGACGCTCCCACCAAGAGGCCGGTGCGCGCGGCCCGGCGGGTTTGCCCGCGTCGAACAGCTCCTGCCAGGTCGGCCCGAGCACATTGTCCGAGCCGATGCGCTGGATCAGGCGCTCGTGCAGCTGCTGCACGAGACGGTCGCCCTGCGCCTCGTCGATGACGAAGGTGAAATTCAGGTCGTTGGCCGCCTGGGTCACCAGGTAGATCTTCTGGTCCTGGAACAGCTCGAAGGCGCCGCCGAGCTCGTGCAGGATGCCGCGGATGTTGTGCCCGAGCAGGCTCAGCGAGGCGCATGGCCCCAGGATCTGCACCCGGCACAGCACGGCGAGCGCGTCGGTCAGGCGCTGCAGGGCTGCCTGGTCGAGCGTATTGGCGGCCGGATCGAGCGACACCGTGACGTTGGTCTCCGAGGTGGACACCAGGTCCACCGACAACCCCTGCCGCTTGAACACCTGGAAGGCGTCGGCCAGGAAGCCGACCTGATGCCACATGCCGGGGCTTTCCATGGACACCAGGGTGATGCCCTTCTTGATGGCGATGGCCTTGACCTGCGCCGCGCTGTCGGCGACGTCCGCCGAGACGATGGTGCCCTCGAGCCCGGGCGCCTGCGTCGCATAGACGTGCAGCGGGATCCGGTACTGGCGCACCGGCAGCACGCAGCGCGGATGCAGCACCTTGGCGCCGTTGCTCGCGATCTCCTGCGCTTCGTCGTAATGCAGAGCGCGCAGCAGCCGGGCCGTGGGTACGGCGCGCGGATTGGCGCTGAACATGCCGGGCACGTCGGTCCAGATCTCCAAGCGCGCCGCGGACAGTTTGGCCGCCAGGTAGGCGCCCGAGGTATCGGATCCGCCGCGGCCCAGCAGCACCGTATCGCCGTCCTCGTTCGCGGCGATGAAGCCCTGGGTGATCACGACGGCGTCGAGCGCGCCCCATGCCGCCACGAGGCCCGGATCGGGCGAGAAATCACAGGTCGCCGACAGCAGGCTCGCCTTCTCGTTCGACCCTGGGCGCCGCTCCGCGCGCAGCGCCTGACGCACATCCGTCCAGACGGTCGGAATGCCCTGCGCATTGAGGAACGCCTCACCGAGGGTGGTCGCGAGCAACTCGCCGCTCGCCATGGTGGCCGCGCGCATGCGATCGTCCACGTTACGCTCGTGGGCAATGGTCTCGGCCCGGTCCCGCAACTCCGACAGGAAGGCCTCGAAGCGCGCACCCGGCTCGACGCCGAGTGCGCGGGCGAGTTCACGGTGGACCGCCTCGATCCGGTCGAACGCCGCGGCATGCTGGCCGTCGAGCGCGGCCGAAATCAATGCCTCGAGCCGGTCGGTGACGCCCGAAAGCGCCGAGTGGACGATGACCGGCCGCATGCCGGAGGCCATGCGCTCGCGCAGCACGCCGGCGATGTTTCGCCAGTTCGCCGCGGTCGACACGCTGGTGCCGCCGAACTTCAGAACGACCCAAGGTCGGGAAGCTGCGCTCACGGCCGGCAGGCCACGCGGCGCCGGCTCGCCGATCCGGGGCGCCGGCGCGAATCGCGCACGCCGCTACTCCTCTTCGAAGACGTCGCGCAGTTGTCGCTCCAACTGCCGCTCCGCCAGCACGTCCTCGACCCGGCTCCACGCGGCCTTGCCCCGCTTGGGCTGGGGCGCCGCCTTGACGCGGCGCTCGGTGCGCTCGAGCACGGGATCAAAATCGTTCGACTCCTCGGCCTCGCCGAGGAACTCGTCGTCGAGGTCGAAATGTTCGTCTTCGCGTTCGCTCATTGGTAGAGAAAAGCCCTTGAAATCAACGGGATCGAATCGCCCGGCCGGTCAAAGTGCGGCACTATAACGGATTCGGGCGCGCGATCAACAGGAGTGACGATTCTGGCGGCCTCAAAGTTCAGGAGGCGCTTCGTCTCCGGGAAGATTCGCATCGATAACAAAGTGTTTTTTTTCATTTAAATTCAATGCAATACGAATACTTTCTCAATGAATACTCTCTAGTAATTTCTAGCATCTCGCTCTAGTAACTTCTGGCATCTTGGGCGCGTCCCAGCGGTCTCACGTGCCGGTCCGGGTGCGCGCCGCACTCGCCGGCAGCGCCCCTTGGGCGATGGCCCGGTTCACCGCCGACAGGATCGCGAGCAGCGAGGCCGTGATGATGTTCGCGTGCATGCCCGCGCCGAACAAGGTGCGCCGGGAATGGGTGGTGATCTCGATGTACGAGACGGCTTTGGCACCGCTCCCCTCGCCGCGTGAATGCTCCTCGTAAGAGAGCACGTCGAACGGCAGGCCGACCGCCCGGACCATGGCATCGATCGGGCCCGATCCATGGCCGTGCCAGGTCTCGAGGCGCCCCTCACTGTCCACCTGCAGCGTCAGGCGCTCGGTATCGGCCCCGTCGGTGGACGCGGACAACTGATGCGAGCGGTACAGGAACGGCGGGCGCGGAGCCAGGTATTCCTGCACGAATAGATCCCACAACTCCTTGGAGGTCAATTCCTTACCGGTGATATCTGCGGCGGCTTGTACGACCTGGCTGAACTCGATCTGCAGCCGGCGCGGCATCACCAGCTGGTAATCCCGTTCGAGCAGATAGGCCACGCCGCCTTTGCCCGACTGGCTGTTGACCCGGATGATGGAGTCGTAGGAGCGGCCGAGATCCGACGGATCGATGGGCAGGTAAGGCACGTCCCAGATCTCGCCCGGCGCCCGCGCCGCCAGTCCTTTCTTGATGGCGTCCTGGTGGGAGCCCGAAAAGGCCGTGAAGACCAGGTCCCCGACATAGGGGTGGCGCGGATGAATGGGCAGCTGATTGCAGCTCTCCGCACATCGGGCCACCTCGTTGACGTTGTCGAAATTGAGCTTCGGGTCGATGCCCTGCGTATAAAGGTTCAGCGCGAGGGTCACCACGTCCACGTTGCCGGTGCGCTCGCCGTTGCCGAACAAGGTGCCCTCGACGCGCTGGGCGCCCGCCATCACCGCCAGCTCCGCCGCCGCCACTGCCGTACCGCGATCGTTGTGCGGATGAACGCTGAGCACCAGGCTGTCGCGCCGCGCGACATGCCGGTGAAACCATTCGATCTGATCGGCGTACACGTTCGGCGTGGCCATCTCGACGGTGGCCGGCAAGTTCATGATGCACGGCCGGGCCGGCGTCGGTTCCCAGACCGCGCTGACCGCATCGCAGACCTGCACCGCGAAGTCGAGCTCCGTGCCGGTGAAGCTCTCGGGACTGTACTCGAACACCCACTCGGTGTCCCGGCGCCGCTCGGCATGCTCGCGCACACAGGCCGCGCCGCGCACGGCGATGTCGACGATGCCGGCGCGGTCCAGGCGAAATACCACCCGCCGCTGGGCGACGGAGGTCGAGTTGTAGACGTGCACGATGGCGCGGCGCGCGCCCGCGAGGGACTCGTACGTGCGCGCGATGAGCTCGGGACGGGCCTGGGTCAGCACCTGGATGGTGACGTCGTCCGGGATCAAACCCTGCTCGATGATCTCGCGCACGAAGTCGAAGTCCGTCTGTGACGCGGCGGGAAAGCCGACCTCGATCTCCTTGAAGCCGATCTTCAGCAGCATGTCGAACATGCGCCGCTTGCGCGCCGGGTCCATCGGCTCGATCAACGCCTGATTGCCGTCGCGCAGGTCGACGCTGCACCACGTCGGCGGGGCCTCGATCACCCTGCTCGGCCAGGTGCGATCGGCAAGATCGATGGGTGTGAAGGCTCGGTACTTGGACGATGGATCACGCAGCATGACGTTTTCTCGCTGGCTTCGGCCGGTCAGTGGGGTCTATTCGAGGGTTCGTTCGGTCTTGTCAGCGCCGACCGATGGCGCGAGATGTTGCGCCTAGCGGCGCAGCAGCGGCGAGAGCGCGGGTTTGACGGCGCTGCGCGGCAACCATTCGAGCATGCGAGCGATGAACTGCATACTGGCGGAATCTATCACCCAACCGCCGGGCGGCGCAATACCGCCCGCGGCGCCGCGGATCCCGTGCATCCTCAGCCGTAGGAGCGGCTCTTCCAGCGCGCGCCGCCGCCGAACCAGCGCTCGAGCGCGGACCCCACGGTCGCCGCCATGTAGAACCCGGCGATCAGCGGCAACGCCAGCGCCCACGCGGGACTGCGGCGATAACGGCGCAGCGTCGGCTGAAAGCTCGCCGCCGCGAGCGTGCAGGCCATGGCGCCCGCCAGCCGTCGCCAGCCGCCCGCGAACAGGGCCTCGAGAAGCGGGACCCACCAGACGAGGGCGAGCCCGGCCAGGGTCGCGAGCAGGAGCGTGGCCGAATGGTGCAGCTGGGTGAAGGCCGTGCGCGCGATCATGCGCCAGATGTCGGCGAATCCTCGGTACGGTCGAATCGACGCGGCGAGCCCCGAATGGCCGAGGAATATGGCTCCGCCGCGCTTCACCGCCCGTGCCAGCGTCACATCGTCGATGAGCGCGTCGCGGATCGCCTCGAGACCGCCGATGCGCTCGAGCGCGGCGCGCCGGATGAGCACGGTGCCGCCGGCCGCCGCCGCGACCCGGGAGGCCGGATCGTTCGCCCGGGCGAATGGATAGAGCATCTGGAAGAAGTACACGAAGGCCGGCACCAGCGCGCGCTCGGCGAGGCTCGCGCAGTTCAGCCGCACCATCTCGCTCACCAGGTCCGTGCCGGGCTGCTCGAGACGCGCCGTCAGTGCGGCGAGGTGCCGCGGGTCGTGCACGATGTCCGCATCGGTGAACAGCAGCACGGGCGCCTCGCCCGCGGCGACGCCCTGACGCAGGGCCCACAGTTTCCCGGACCAGCCCGCGGGCTTCGCCGGCGCGGTGACGATGGTGAGGCCCGGCGCGCGGCCGGCCGCCCCGGCCGTGCCGTCGGTCGAGCCGTCATCCACGAGTATCACCCGAAAGCGTCCCGCATAGCGCTGCGCGAGCAGCGAGGCGATCACCGGAGCGATGGTCTCGGCCTCGTCGCGCGCGGGCACGATGATGTCCACGTCCGGTGCGGCGCGCGGTTCGGCGGGCGGCAGTTCCGGGCCCGAACGCCAGAAGCGGCCGTGCGCGAACGCGAGGTACAGCCACACGGCGAGCGACAGCAGCGCGATCATGACCGATGCGGACGGCGCGCGGCCGTCAGACCCAGCCCTGGAGGTGCTGGCGCACGAGCCCGGCGAGCGCCTCGGCATGCCGGTCGTCGTCGTTCAGCGCGGGCACCCGGCTGAGCTGCTCGCCGCCCTGCTCGAGAAAGGCATCGCGACATTCCAGAGCGCACTCCTCGAGCGTCTCCAGGCAGTCGACCGCGAACGAGGGCGACACGACCGTCACTTTGCGAACCCCGCGGGCCGCCAGCGCCTGCAAGGCGTCCGAGGCACGGGGCTCGTGCCGGCAATGCGACCAGGCGCCTTCGGCCAGACCGAGGCGCGCCACCAGCAGGCGCGTGGTCCGTTCGGCCTGCGCCGGGTACGGATTGCCTTCGGCGGGGTGCCCGACCGGACTGCAGCGGTAGGCGAGCAGCAGATGCGAGCGCTCGCCGATCTCGCGCCAGTGCCGCTCGATGCGCTCGGCGAGCGCGTCGATGTAGCCGGGATGGTCGTGATAGTCGCTGACGAAGCGGGTCTCCGGAATCCAGCGCCAGCGGCTCAGTGCTCGGGTGACCACATGGAACACCGAGCCGGTCGTCGAGGAGCAATATTGCGGATACAGCGGCAGCACCAGGAGTCTGCGGCAATTCTGCTCGGCGAGCGCGTGGATCGCCGCCTCGACGCCGGGACGGCCGTGGGCCGTGCCGAGAGCCACCCGCGCGCGGTCGCCGAATTCGCCGGCGAGCGCGAGCTCGATCTTGCCCGCCAGGCGCTTCGAGTACACCGCGAGCGGCGAGCCGTCGGGCAGCCAGATCCTGCGGTATTTGCGCAGTGTGCTGATCGACCGGAACGGCAGGATGAACGCGTACTGCAACGGCAGCCGGAGCAGGCGCGGGATGCCGATGACGCGCCGATCGCCGAGGCATTCCCGCAGGTAGCGCTGTACGGCGAAGTACGAAGGAGAATCCGGCGCGCCGAGGTTGACCACGAGGACACCGATCCGCTCCGGGACCGACGCCGGCGGCGGCGGCACGGCGCGATAATAGGCCATCGACCGAATCCTCAAAGGTGGGCGGGCGCACAGTATACTGCCTGCCGCCCGATCCCCCGCACCCATCGTGTGGACGAACCGAATGACGTGGTTGACTCCGAGCGAACGCGAAGCCTTGTCGTTGAGCTTGAGCGTGGCGGCTCGCAGCGTGACATTCAGCCTGCCGGTCGCCATCGGGCTCGCCTGGCTGCTGAGCCGGCGGCGTTTCCCGGGACGCACGCTGCTCGATGCGCTCGTGCATCTGCCGCTGGTGCTGCCGCCGGTGGTGGTGGGCTACGTGCTCTTGCTGCTGTTCGGCGCCCGCGGAGCGCTCGGTGCATGGTTCGATCGGTGCTGCGGGATCGAGTTCATGTTCACCCGCAACGGCGCCGCGCTCGCCACGGCCGTGATGTCCTTCCCGCTGCTGGTGCGCGCCATTCGCATCTCCCTGGAGAACGTGGATCGCGGCCTCGAGGACGCGGCCCGCACGCTCGGCGCCGGCCCGCTCGACCGCTTTGCGACCATCACGCTGCCCCTGATGCTGCCCGGCGTGCTCGCCGGCGTGATCACCGCGTTCTCCGCGTCGCTCGGCGAATTCGGCGCGGTCATCACCTTCGTCTCCAACATACCCGGCGAGACCCGCACCCTGCCGCTCGCCTTGTACACGGCGCTGCAATCCCCGGGCGGCGAGGCCGCCGCCGCGCGGCTCGCCGCCCTGTCGCTCGGCCTGGGCCTCGCCGGATTGTTGACCTCGGAGTGGCTGGCGCGCCGCGTGCGGCGCCTGCTCGGTCGCTGATGCTCGAGATCGACGTCAGCAAGCTGCGCGGGGAGTTTTCCCTGCTGGCGCGGGTCTCGATGCCGACCCCCGGGGTGGCCGCGCTGTTCGGCCGCTCGGGCTGCGGCAAGAGCACCCTGGTGGAGCTGATCGCAGGGCTGCTCGACCCGGACGAAGGACGCATCGCCCTCGACGGCGAGCTGCTGCTCGACTCGGCGCGACGCGTGAACGTGCCGCCCGAGCGGCGGCGGATCGGCTGCGTCTTTCAGGACGCTCGGCTGTTTCCCCACTTGAGCGTGGGCGGCAATCTGGATTACGCGCGCCGCCGCGCGCGCGGTCACGCCTTCGTCGATCAGGACACCGTGGTCGGCCTGCTGGAGCTCGGCGCGCTGCTGCAGCGGCGCGCGCATCAGCTGTCGGGCGGCGAGCGCCAGCGAGTCGCGATCGGCCGCGCCCTGCTCTCCCAGCCGCGCCTGTTGCTGCTCGACGAGCCGCTTGCCTCGCTCGACGCCGGACGCCGGGAGGAGGTGCTGCCCTACCTGGAGCGGCTGCGCGACGAGTTGTCGATACCGATGGTGTACGTGAGCCATCAGTTCGACGAGGTTCTGCGCCTCGCGACCCATCTCGTGCTGATCGATCGCGGCCGCGTCCTCGCGCAGGGCGGCATCGGCGAGATGAGCCTCGATCCCCGGCTGCGCGACATCGTCGGACCCGACGCGGTGGGCGCGGTGGTCGACGGCGAGGTGATCGGCCTGGAGGGCGGCGGACTCGCCTCGGTGCGCGTCGGCCGCGGCGAGCTGCGGGTGCAGGCGCGCAACTTGAAGCTCGGCGCACGGCTGCGGGTGCAGCTGCTCGCCCGGGACATCATCGTGTCCACCGAGCGCCCGCACCACCTGAGCGTGCGCAACGCCCTGCACGGCACGGTCGCGGCCGTGACCTCGGACGATCTCGAATCGGATCTGATCGCCATCGACGTCGGCGGTGCGCAGGTGCTCGCACGGGTGACCAAGGCGGCCACCCGCGAACTCGCCCTGCACGCGGGCGTCACCGCCTGGGCGCTGGTCAAGTCGGTGTCGCTGCGCGGGCACTCGTTCCGGGCGCCGGCCGCCGGCTGACGGGCGGCGATCGCTAGCCGGCGCGTGTGCCCAGATGCAGGATGGCCACGATGTGGTCCTCCGGGCGCAGCCCCACCGCCGCCTTGACGCCCGTATCGTAGGCGGCGACGCCGGTCTTCCACATCACACCGTAGCCGAGCGCATGCGCCGCGAGAATGAAGTTCTGGGCGGCGGCGGCCACGGCGATCAGCTGCTCGATCTCCGGGATCTTCGGGTTGTCGCGCCGCACCGCGCAGCCCGCCACCACCAGCGTGGGCGCGCGCAGTTGCTTGGCGCGCTCGGCCGCGAATTGCTGGTCATCGAGGGCCGGCATCGCGGTCCGCCTGGCGGACGCGGCGGCATCGGCGAAGCGCTCGCGGGCGGCCGCGTCGAGCACGCTGAACCGCCAGGGCCGCAGACGGCCGTGATCGGGCGCGCGGGCGGCCGCCTCGAGCATCCGCCCGAGATGTTCGGCGCTCGGACCGGGCGCGGCGAGGCGCGCGGCGGAGGTCCTGGATTCGATCGCAGCGAACAATTCCATTGGTCGTGGCACCCCATAAATTTACAAATGCGACAGGAACCGGGTACGCGGGCGACTTCGGCTATGATCGTCAGCCGACGTCCGGCCGGACGGGACGCCCGGCGGCGCCCGTCGCGACGTTGGCGGCATCATACCCAAGTCTTTCGCAAGGAGCCCCGCATGAATCGTTTCGCATTGGCTTCGATGGCCGCGCTGGTGGGCGCGAGCGCCCTCGCGGCCCCGGTCACGTACGTTCTCGATCCGCATCACACCTATCCGAGCTTCGCGGCCGACCACATGGGCGGGCTGTCGGTGTGGCGCGGCAAGTTCACCGACACCACCGGCAAGGTCGTCTACGATAAGGCGGCGCACACCGGCTCGATCGAGGTCACGGTGAACATGAATTCGATCGACTACGGCATGGAGAAGATGAACGAGCACGCCCGCTCGGCCGAAATCTTCGACGTGCAGAAATATCCCACGGCGACCTACACCGGCAAGTTCACCCAATGGAACGGCGATGCGCCCACCGAGGCCCAGGGCACGCTGACGATGCACGGCGTGACCAAGCCGGTCACCCTGAAGATCCATTCCTTCATGTGCAAGCCGAATCCGATGACCAAGAAGGAAGTCTGCGGCGCGGATGCGTCCGCGGAGCTGAATCGCGCGGACTTCGGCGTCGATTATGGCAAGGCGTACGGCTTCAAGATGGACGTCGCCCTGCAGATCCAGGTCGAGGGCAGCCCGGCGGGCTGAAGACCGGCCCCGGAGCCGCCCGCCGCGTCGGAAGGGCCCCCCCGCGCCCCGCACCCGGCCCCCCACCCGCGGGAGGGCTGGGGGGCGCGGCCTACCCCACCGCCCCCCCCCCGGC
>VFSW01010745.1_pt1 | contig 12940 bp, 11 predicted proteins | sample 5358111 | NCBI WGS metagenome assembly VFSW01 (sample SAMN11554181, study PRJNA540505) | mine drainage metagenome | isolation source: sediment from site ElyBrook_90M | place: USA: Ely Copper Mine, Vershire, VT | collected 2017 | reverse complement strand
CCTCGGTCAGCTTCCAGCCTAGCTCCTGCCGGGTAAGCTTTCCTTTGGCCACGCTCCGAGGAGGATAAGTGCTGAGGGCGGCGGCCGCCAAGGACCACGGAAAGCCCGCGCCTAAAGCCCGCTCCCCATCGCCCAGGCGCGCTCCGGCCCCTGCGCGAGCCATGTGATTGGCAGCTTCGTCGTCCCCACCTGCACCGTCGTCGCGTCCCGCTCCGCCCACTGCGTCGGGGCCTGGAGCGCAATGCTCTTGTGGGCCTTGAGCGACCTCGCGGCCGCAGCGTCGAAGCGAAGCGCCACCACCCCGGCCGCGCTGAAGAGCGCCACGAGGGGGCTCGGGATGTAGGGGGCGAGGACGGCGCGCACCGTGTGGTTGATCTCGGTCGCGCGCTCGGCCAGATCGCGTACTTCGTCGAGCGTCGCGCAGACGACCGCCACGCCGGCGTGCCCGTTCTTGTGCGAAGCTTCGTCGAGCGCCGCGACCTCGACGAGCTCCAGCGTCTGCGCCGTGCGCCACGGCAAGAGGGGTGCCGCGGGAGGTGCCGCCTTGCCCGCCTGCGCCGGCTCGCCCCGATCCGCCTTGTTTTGACTACGCCGCAGCAGAGCCGCGGACGTGCCGTCCTTGCGGACGAGCAGCACGTCGTCGGTCGGCATGGCTCGGGGGATCGTGACGCGCACCGGCCGCTTGAACGCCCGCGGGTCCCCTACGTGACCGCTGGCGACGGCGAAGGCGAGCGTCTCGGGCGAGGCCACGAGGGGCCGGCGCTCTCCCCAGGCGCGCGGCTCGCTGTCGCTCGTGCGGAGCGAGAGGCCCGACTTCGGCGGGGCATAGAGGTCGCCGGAGACGATGCGCGCGTCCGGTTCGAGGAGGCGGGCGCCGGTGGCGATGAGGTCTGCCAGGGCGCCTTGCTCGGCGAGGACCTGGAGCATCTGGCGCGACGGAATCGGCAGGAGGAATTCGACCCGCGGGGGCACACGCTTGCTCTTGAGCAGCGCAGCGACGGCCATCAGGTCGCGCAACGTCGCCCCGCTGTCGCCGCCCAGGACGACTTGCCGGACGGGCTGCCCCGCGAGGTCGCGCACGACGCGAACGCGACCCTCGCTGTCGAGGAGCAGGGGGTCGACGGCCCCGAGGTCGATCGCGAGGACCTCTTCGCACGGAGCCCCCGCGTCGGGCGTGAGCGCACGGAAGGCCTTGGAGCGGCGCTGGTCCCGCAGGAAGACCTCCGTGCGCTCGTCGCTCACGAAGACGGCCGCCGCCGCGCCGATCTGCGGTGCGATGCCCGCGAGCACGCCGCGATCGCCCACGGACAGCGACCGCGCGCTCGGCCCCACGAACTCCACGACGACGGGAGCTCCGCGCGCCTCCTCCACGCGCCGGACCACCTCCGGCAGGCCCCGTCGTACGAGCTCGAGCGCCACGTCGCGCGGGCAGACGAAGGGCCGCAGCCGTCCGGTGAGCGACACCTGGACGCTCGCGGGTGCCCGCACGACGACCCTGCCGTGGACAAGCGCCTGCGCGAGCGACGCGGGCGGGACGACGAGCGCCATCATCGCCGCCCCTCCGACGCTCGCGAGGCGCGGTTCGGCGGTAACGCAGAGGCGCGCCGGGCTCGCGAAGCGCTCGAGGTGCACCGGCGCAGGGAAGCCGATTCCCGCGCGCGCCACGATGATTCCGCGCGCCAGGAGGTCGCTCGCAACGGCACCCGCCTCGTCCGCCGCCGGCCCGGCCGTCATGCATCGCCCCTCGTAGGCGACGGCGACCTCCGGGCGCGCCTTCTTCAGCCCCAGGGCGGCGGCCTCCGCGAGCACGCGTGCGGCCGACCGCACGAGGACGACTTGATCGACCTCGACCTCGACCATGCGTTCGGCGAGGCGAGGCGCGAGGCTGGGCGCGAACGTTCGATCGGGCGACCGCGTTGCGAAGATCTTCTGGGCCATCGTGCGGGGGGGATCCCCGGCTCGTACACGCATCGTCTCCGTGGCCGGCCGCGTGGGCGGACATGACGTCGGCGGGGGCGAAGGTAGACCGCGAACTCCGGACCGGTCAAGCAAAGGGCCCTCTGGCGAAGTTGACCCGAGGCTCGCTAGGCCTTTACCCTTGGGGGAAACCCATGTTCCAAGAAACCCTTCGCGAAATCGTCGACAAGGTGGAGGGCGGCGTCGCCGGTCTCATCATGGATTCCGAGGGGATCGCCGTCGACAGCTACGCGCGCGAAGGTGCCCCGTTCGACATCACGACGATCGGCATCGAGTTCGGCGTCGTGCTCGGGTCGATCAAACGCGCCGCCGAGTCGCTCGAGGCGGGCACGGCGCAGGAAGTCGCGATCAACACGGACAAGATGATCACCGTCATCCGCCCCTTGGGCGACACGTACTTCCTCGCCGTGGCCCTCCGCCCCGACGGCAACCTCGGCAAGGGCCGGTTTCTCATGCGGACGGCCGCGCCCAAGCTCATCGCCGAGCTCGGGTGACGGTTCACGTGAGGACGGCCGCTCGGGCGAGGAAGGTCCTCTGTCTTTCGGGCCCGAACCTCCAACTGCTCGGCACCCGCGAGCCGGAGATCTACGGCAAAGACACGCTGGCCGACATCCACGCGCGCCTGGTCCTCCGGGGGCGCGAGCTCGGTGCCGAGGTGGAGGCGCGCCAGACCAACCACGAGGGGACGCTCGTCGACTGGGTCGGGGGCGCGCCCGAGGCAGGGTTCGCCGGACTTCTGCTCAACCCCGGAGCGTACACGCACACATCCATAGCCCTCTACGATGCCCTCCGCGCCGTGGCCCTGCCGTGCATCGAAGTCCACCTCTCGAACCCCGACGCCCGCGAAGTCTTTCGCCGCCGCTCGCGCGTCGCCCCGGCATGCGTCGGCCGCGTCGCGGGCTTCGGAGCGGCGAGCTACGTGCTCGCACTTGACGGCCTCATCGATCACCTGACGCGGCACGGCGCGTGACGTTTGCCAGGTTTCGACAGTTTCCGGCAAGGCCGGGGACCTGACCTCCTTCCCTCGCGCGAGCATCCGTCATAGTGTCCGAGTCCGCATGGACATGGATCAGCTGCGGGCGCTGTTCGATTTGCTCGCCGAGAAGGACATCGCCGAGTTCGAGCACGAAGAAGGCGGAACGCGCGTGCGCGTCTCACGAGGAGCGAAGGCCGCCTTCTTCCACTCTCCCGTCCCTTCCCCCTTCGCCCAATCCGCCGTTCCCCCGCTGGCCGCGCCTCTCGCCGCGGCCGCCGAGGCGATCGATGCGTCCGGCCCGGGCGGCGACAGCGTCGACGTCACGAGCCCGTTCGTAGGAAGCTTTTACCGCTCGCCCTCGCCCGATGCGCCGCCGTTCGTCGAGGTGGGGTCCGTGGTGCGCGCGGGGCAAACGCTCTGCATCATCGAAGCGATGAAGCTGATGAACGAGATCGAAGCCGAGTGCGCGGGGACGGTGACGGAGGTCTTCGCCCAGAACGGCAAGAGCGTCGAGTACGGGCAGAAGCTCTTCCGGATCAAGAAAGCCTAGGGCGAGCGGCGGAGGCCGATGTTCAAGAAGATCCTCATCGCGAACCGGGGCGAGATCGCGCTTCGCATCCTGCGCGCGGCGCGCGAGCTCGGGGTGAAGACCGTCGCCGTCCACTCGGAGGCGGACGCGCGCGCCCTGCACGTGCGGTTCGCCGACGAGGCGGTGTGCATCGGCCCGGCGCCGGCCGCCAAGAGCTACCTCAACATCCCGGCGATCATCAGCGCCGCCGAGATCACCGCGGCCGACGCCATCCACCCAGGCTACGGCTTCCTCTCGGAGAACGCCGAGTTCGCGCGCATCTGCCGCAAATGCGGGATCACGTTCATCGGGCCGACGCCCGAGGCGATGCGCGCCTGGGGAGACAAGGTGACGGCGAGGAAGAACGCGGAGCGCTTCGGCCTGCCGCTCCTGGCGGGCAGCGCGGTGCTCGAGAACGCGGAGCACGCGGTGCGCGAAGCGAACCGCATCGGCTATCCGGTCATCCTGAAGGCGCGCGGCGGCGGGGGCGGGCGGGGGATGCGCATCGTGCGAAGCGACGCCGAGATGCCGGACGCCTTCGGGAGCGCGAGGCGCGAGGCGGAGACGGGGTTCAAGAACCCGGACGTCTACTGCGAGAAGTACGTCGAGCGCCCGCGCCATATCGAGTTCCAGGTGTTTGCCGACCAGCACGGCGGGGTGTGGACTCTCGGCGAGCGAGAGTGCTCGCTCCAACGGCGGCACCAGAAGGTCATCGAGGAGGGGCCGAGCCCGGCGATGACTGACGAGCTCCGCACCGAGATGGCCAACGTCATCCACAAGGCCGTGAGTTCGACCGGCTACACCTCGCTGGGGACGCTCGAGTTTCTCATGGACGAGAGCCGCAAGCTCTACTTCCTGGAGATGAACACGCGCGTGCAGGTGGAGCATCCCGTGACGGAGCTCATCACGGGGCTCGACCTGGTCTCTCTCCAGATCCGCGCGGCTGCGGGCGAGAAAATCACGCTGCCGGACGTCCGCCCGTGGCCGCTCCACGGTCACGCCATCGAGTGTCGCATCAACGCCGAGGACCCGAAGACGTTCGCGCCATGGCCCGGCCTCATCACGGAGTACGCGGCCCCGGGCGGCAACGGCGTACGCGTCGACTCCGGCGTCTACGGCGGCTGGCGCGTGCCCGCGGACTACGACTCGCTGCTCGCGAAGCTCATCGTCCACGCGCCGACGCGACGCGAGGCCATCGTGCGCATGCGGCGCGCGCTCGACGAGTTCATCGTCGGCGGGATCCGCACGAACATCGACCTTCACAAGGCGCTGTTGAGCGACCACGAGGTGATCGAGGGCACGATGAGCACGCGCACGGTCGACCGGATCACCGGGCGGGCGCATTAGAAGCGTTTGCCCGACGGGCTCCTGGAGTTGAAGGTTCTCGTGGCAGCGCGTAAAGGTCCGTGGGTGAAGCGCGCTTTCTTCGGGCTGGTGGCTCTGGCGAGCGGCGCCTTCGGTTGCAATTCCACGATCACGACGCTGATTTACACGCCCGTCACGGGCATCGCGATCGACACGGCGTCGCTCGTCTCGGGCATCGGGTGCGGCACCGGCGCGGGGGAGGTGTACAAGTACGCGGTCGTCCTCTCGTACGCTTCCGATGCGGGCGCGGCCGGCGGGGACGCCGGCGGGGGCAACGTCGTGATCTCCAGTGTCTTCGACTGCTTCGCCGACGGGCTCTTCTCGAACCTGCCCGTCTCCCCCGCGGGGAGCACATCGTTTACCCTGGCGGTGTTCGCCTTCGACGCCGCCACGTTCCCCCCGCAGCTGGCATGCTCGGGCGCCCCGGGCGGGCCCCAGGGCGTCCGCTGTCCCGGCGATACGCCGGCGAACGTCGCCCCCTTCGAGTCCATCGCGAACTGGACGACGACGTGCACGGCCACGCAGGTCGTCGGTGTCACGGTGCCGGCGGTATGCCAGCCGCTGGTGCCGAGGACCGTGGACGCCGGGGCGCTTGATTCGTCCGCAGACTCGTCCGTCGTCGACTGACAGCGTGGCGGAGAGGGGGAGGAGAGGAGCACCGATCACCAAATGCGCCGATGATCCTTCGGCGATCGCTGCCGCCGCGGTAAAACTTAACCGAGGATGGATCGCTCCGCTCGGCGCCCCCCCCTGTCCCGCCGCAAGCGCACGACAGGTGCCTTCGCCCGCGCCACCCCGAGCCCTCGAGGTCAGAGCGTGGGCGCCCCCCAGGTCGTCGGCCACGTCCGACGCGATGCCCTTCTCGATCGCCTCACCCTCTGCACCAGCCGCGCCCCGCTCACCTGGATCGTCGCCCTCCCGGGCGCGGGCAAGACCTCGGCCGTCGCACGCTGGATTCTAGACAGAGACCTCCCCGCGGTCTGGTATCGCGTGGCCCACGACGACGACGGCGCCCGCTGGCTCGATGCGCTTCGCGAAGGCCTCTCGGACCGCCATGCGCTCCCTGTGTGGTCGCCGGAGAACCAGATCGAGCCGCTCGAGTTCGCGCGCAGCCTCTTCTCGACCCTGAAGAACGACGCGCTGACGCTCGTCCTGGACGATTGCCATCGCGTCGGCGACGCTTCGGAGCTCTTCTCGCTCCTGTCCGTACTCCCCGAAGTCTGCGGCGCCGGAACTCGCTGCGTGCTCATCAGCCGCAGAGCGCCGCCTCCGGTCTTGTCTCGCGGGCTCGCCGCAGGGTGGCTGAGCGTGGTCGACGACCTGCGGCTTACCGACGAGGAGGCCGCACAGATTGCCGAGGCGAGGGGCCATCGGCCCGCGCTGGGCGAGCTTCGCTCGATGCTGCAAGCCGCCGACGGGTGGCTGGCTCACCTGCTTGCGCTCTGCCAGCGACCCTCCTCGCGGAGTCATTTCCGCGGCGACCACGGGGAACAGATCGGAGACTTCCTGGCAGCCGAACTCCTGGAGTCGCTGCCGGCGGCCGGGCGCGACCCGCTGCGCCGCCTCGCCGAGCTGCCGGAGATCCCGAAGGACGCGGGGGCGAGGCTGATGGCTCCGGAGGTCCGCCGGCTACTCGCAACGCTCTCCGCGCAGCGGTACTTCGTCGACGAGACCGACGATCATTTCCGGTTGCACGACCTTCTCCGGGACGCGCTGCTCCGTCGAAACGAGGAGAAGGACACGCCCGACGAGCTCCGCGCGGTGCGCCGCGAGCTCGCGACCCGCGTCCGGGAGACCATGCCCGAAGCCGCGATGCGGCTGCGCGCCGTCTCGGGGGACACGGCGGGGGCGCTCGAGCTCCTCGACGCGCACGCCCAGGAGTGGTTCCGGCGAGGCCTGCATCGCACCATTCAGACCTGGCTGCAGCAGCTCCCCGACCCGGCGGATAGCCGCGAGCGTGCCGCGCTCGCGCTCTATCGCGCGCAGGCGCTCCTGCCGCTCGAGCCCGAGGCAGCGCGCCCCGTGCTCGCGTCGGCGCGGCGTCTCTCGATAGAAGCAGGGGACTCCGAGCGCGCGTATCTCGCGTGGTCGGGCGAGGTCTCGAGCTACGTCATCCAGTGGGGCGCCGTGCACGGCCTCGCGGATCTGGTCGACGACCTGCAGACCTTGCACGAGGCGCTGGGCCCCCCCTCCGAGAGGCTGTCGCTGCGAACGAGCTCGGACGCGCTCACCGCGCTCATGTACGGTCGCCCGGAGGACAGTCGACTCGGGCACTTCGCCCGTCTCACCGCGCAGACGCTGGCCCACGCGCCGGATGCTGGCGTTCGTATCGGGGCTGCGGCGCAGCTCCTGATCTACAAGATGTGGTGGGTGGGCGACTTCCCGGGAGGTCGAGCGCTCTACGAGACCTTCGACGCCGAGGTCTCCGAGGGCGAGCACCTTCCCCCGCTCGCGAGGCTGCTGTGGTGGTCCTGCGCATCCATCGTGGATTGGCAGTGCGGCAGCGCCGAGGAGTGCCACCGCAAGGTCGAACGCGGCCTCGCGCTCGCGGAGTCGACGGGCGTCCACGTGCGTGACTTCTTCTTGCTCACGCAGGGCATCTTCTGCGCCCTCAGCTGGGAGGACTGGACGCGCGCCGAGCGCTACCTCGTGCGGCTCGGCAGGACCGAGCGCAATCACAAGCGGCTCGACGCCATGGTCCACCACTTCTTCCGCAGCTGGTACAGCCTCGCGCGAGGCGACGCGCGCGCCGCCCTCGCCCACGCCGAGAACGCCTGGCCGCTCGCCAAGGCTCTGGGGTCGACCTTCCACAAAGTCATCGTGCTCTCGGCGCTCGCGCCCGCGCGGGTCCATTGCGGAGACATCGACGGTGCCGAGCGCGCCTACCGCATGCAGCTCGCGCTCGCGAAGGCGGCGAGCAACCCCACCTTCAGCTTCATCGCCTTCTGCGCGGGCGTCGAGATTGCGATGGCCCGGGGTGACGAAGCGGGCACGGCCAAGCAGGTGGAGCGAATCCTCATGGTCAAGCACCTCGGCGGGTTCCACTCGGGGTGCGGCTGGCGGACTCCGATGATGCAGGCCGTGCTCTCGTTCGCCCTGCGAAAGGGGATCTTGCCGGACGTCGCGCGACTCTGGATAAAAGAGAAGAAAATCCCTCCGCCCGAGGCGCGCCCGGACGGCTGGCCGTTGCGAATCCGCATCGACACGCGCGGCGGGCTGACCGTCCATGTGGATGGAGGGGAAGCCTCGCCGCGGCCTGGGACGAAGACTTCGCGCAAGCTGCGAGAGCTCGTCGCGGCGCTTGCGACGGATCGGGCCGGGGCCACGCATGCCGATCTCGCCGACTGGTTGTGGCCGGACGCAGAGGGCGATCGGGCGGCGGCATCGTTGAAAGTCGCCATCCACCGCGCACGCCAGTGGCTCGGCCACGAAGCGATTCGTGTCGAGGACGGGCGGGCGTTCCTGAACCCGAGCCAGGTGGAGTGCGACCTCTGGCAGGCGGGCGGGTCGCAGACTGCCAACGCGGAGCGTGTGCTCTACGGCTTCGACGCGCCTCCGATTCGTGCACTGCGGCGGCGCCTGTCGCGCTCGTAACCCATCGGTAACTGCCGCGGGTCGATTGTCCTGCTCGTCGGAGGACCTCTTCATGAAGACAGGACGGCTTTTGAGTGGGTGGGGTGGTCGCGCGCTGGGCGTCGCTACGGCGGTCGCCGCATGCGTCGCCGGCGCGGGTTGGGGCTGCGGCGGGAGCTCGGGTGGCGTCACCTCCGAGATCGTCTGCGGGCCGGGTACCGCCCTGGACGCCGGAGAGTGCGTCGCGATCCTCGTCGGCGGGGATGCCGCCGCTTTCTGCGGACCGGGCACGACGCTGGCCGGCGGCGTGTGCGTCGCGACGTCGTCGCTGGATGCGCCGTCCGAGACGGACGCGACTGTGACCGTGACGTGCGGGCCGGGCACGATGATGAGCAGCAGCGGCGAGTGCGTCGTCGTGCCGTTGGAGGGCGGTGTCACCTGCGGCGCGGGGACGATGCTCACGGGCAACATGTGCGTGCCCGCGTCCTCCTCGGGGTCCGAGGGAGGGATCCAACCGGACAGCGGTGGCGCGACCGACGGCGCTTCGAGCGACGCCGGGGACGGGGGGTGCCCGACCGCGTGTGCGCTCGGCAAGGTGTGCGTGAGCGGCAAGTGCGTTTCGTGCGGGGCGATGGACGAACCCTGCTGCGCGCCGAGCATGTGCAACAGCAACCTCACGTGCGACACCACGAATACCTGCACGTGCGGCGCGCCCGGCGAGGCCTGCTGCTCGGCCAACCCGAGCTGCAGCAGCGGGAGCACATGCAACGGACAGAACATCTGTGCATGCGGCGCTGCGGGTGAGCCATGCTGCTCGGCGACCTCGGGGCAGAGCGCGTGCAGCGAGTCTTCCCTCTCTTGCGCCTCAGCGGCGACAGGGACGCCGGCAGGGAACTGCTCGTGCCTCGTCGGCTGCAACCAGAACGTCGTCCAGCGGAGCGACGGGACGATGTGGCTCGTGAGCACGTCGGCGCCTAGCGCGTTCACCGTCGACGGGACCAACCCGCTTCATGTGCAGAACTTCCAGGCCAACTACAGTCTGGGCGCGCCGTCCGGTCTGCACTACTTCTGCGCCGTCACCACGGCCGGCGGCGTCGTGTGCCAGGGAAACGACAACAGCAGCGGCCAGCTCGGCAGCGGCTCGACCAGCAACTCGGGGGTGACGATCCCCGTGACCGTCGTCGGCGGGGGCAACACCCCCCTGACGGGGATCACCAACGTCTGGGTCGACACTGTGTTTGGCAGCGTCGCCTGCGCGATCAACGCGCAGGGCGCGGCCTGGTGCTGGGGTGCCAACGGGAACGGCCAGCTCGGGAACGGCTCGACCTCCAACTCCCGTATCGCATTCCCGGTTCTTTCGAGCGGGACCCCGACCTCGCCGGGCCCGCAGTTCACGGGCGTGAAGTCGATGGCGGTCGCGAGCGAGCACGTGTGCGCGCTGAAGACCGACGGAACCGTGTGGTGCTGGGGTCTCAACTCCGTCGGGCAAATCGGAACCGGGACCACCAGCACGGCGCAGTACGCCAACCCGGTGCAGGTCACCCTCCTCGGCACCCACGCCGTCGACATCGCGACCACCTCCGGCAATAACCAGAACCTGTCGTGCGCGCGGACGGACGACACCGGGATGTATTGCTGGGGAACCAACTACTTCGGGTCTCTCAATATCGGAACCACCGACGGCAACCCACATCCCACCCCCATCCAGATCTCCTCGCAAGCCGACGGCGGGGGTGGACCGCTGCTCAATGTCAGCGCCATGTCGCTCTCGGGCGGCGGTGCGGTCTACGTCGTGCAGAGCAGCTCGCTCGCGGGCTATCCGAACACACTGAGCTGCTGGGACTGCGGCGGGTCGGGCGGCATCATGCCGGTCGTCGTCAACAGCGTCGCCGTGACGGGGATCCACGAGCTCTGCCCGCAGATGTCGACGGGCGTAAGCTACATCGATTCGCTCGGGCAAATGTGGTTCGACGATTTCTACGGGAACTCCAACTGCACCCTCCCCGCTTGCCCGTAGTGCGGGAAAAGGTTGGGGCGAGGCCGGGGTCTGGAGTCAGGAAGGAAGGGTTTTGGGTCATCGCCTGAACGACGGCCTTCGCCGTGCTGACGAGGGCGGGGACGGAGGCGGGAAGGTGGAGCGAGACGAGGGCGCGCTTGACGGCTTTGGTGGTGGTCCTGACTCTCCTGGTTTGGGTTTCCGGTCGTTGGTTTCGATTCCTTCTCTGCGAGCACCCAGGGACGTGCGCTTGGTTTGCGTTGCCTCGACGTAGCGAGGCAGGGCGAGGCGCTCGTTCTGGTTTTCGAGAGACGTTGTCCGGCTTCCGTCGACCCAGCGAGGACTCGAGCGACGCTCTCTTTGCGTCGTGCCTCGCCAGGTGTGCTTCGAGCGCCGCTTGCGAAAGGTCGGTCGTCGCGATGCCTCCCGGAGGCGTCGCTCGTAAAGGTTCGAGACGCTCCCCGCTGCCGGAGAGCGTCTCTCTGCTTCGATGGATCGACGCCTTCGAGACATCGGGCGAGGCGATCGAAATTCAGGTCGAGTCGATGAGAGCAGAGAGGCTCGCCCTGCTCTCTCGACGCACGGCGATGCGAACACGCGAGCGACGAAGCTAGAGCAGGGCGGCTCCCTGCTCGAATCGAGCGGCGTCAGGTTTGGATCGCGCCCGGCCCTGGAATGAAAGCGAGGATTTTTGCGCTGACGCGCCCTCGCCCTGCTCTCTTACCCTTGGGGGCCGCCTTCACGAAACTGCTCGAGTAGAGCATCCCAGCGACCCCATCCAGGAGCGTCTCGCCAGCTTCGATGGCCTCGGGCGAAACATAGCCCCAGGCGAGACCGGAGCCCGGCGGATCGCAACCGTTTCGGCGGCTCGTGCCTTGCACGACGGGGGACACCTCGTGCTTCACGAGGGCATGGAGGATGACATGAAATTCAAGGGCGCTATCTTGCCGGTGGGAATGATCGCGAGCGTCGCCGTGGCGGCTACCTGGACCACTGCATCCAGCGCCGACACGACGGTCGTCGAGCCGCCTGCTCAACCCGTAGTCGTCGAACGGTCGACCTACTCCGCCCCTCCGAACCGCGCGATGATCGGCGGAGGTCTGTTCGCCTTCGTCGGGGCGTACGTGCCGGGGGTGATCGTCGCCGCGGTGAACGACAATTCTTATGACAACCACCTCTACATTCCGGTCGCCGGGCCTTGGCTGGATCTCGCCAATCGCCCCGGGTGTGGCGGCTTGGGCCAGAACTCTTGCGGCCAGGAGACGGGGTTCAAGGCGCTCCTCATCGTCGACGGCGCCTTTCAGGGGCTCGGAGCTCTGGCGACGGTCCTCGGATTCGTGACGCCGGAGCAGCGAAGGACGGTGGCCCAGGCGGAAGAAAAACCAAGCGTCCACTTTGTCCCGGCCCAGGTGAGCCGGGACGGGTACGGCCTGGCGGCATTCGGGAACTTCTGAGGTAGGGGCAGTCTCCCGTAGCGGGAAGCCTGGCGGGACAGGCCCCCGCCCACTAGAGTGCCCGGTAGGTCTCCGGCTCCGCCGGAGACCGTCGATACCTGGGGTGTCCTGGAATGAGCATGCCGCCGCCGATGACGCTGGCGCTCCCGAAGCCCGGGCGCGCGCTTTGGGCGCTGATGGGGATCATGGCTGCGCTCGGGGTCTCGACGGCGCTCCTGATCCAGTTCGTCCCGGCGGCGGCGACGGCCTTTCTGCTCCTCACGTTCCAACGCCTCCACGCGTTCGACCAGCCGTGGCGGCTGGTCACGTCGGGGCTGCTGACGGACCCGCAGCACTGGTCGCACCTCCTCTATTCGCTCGTCGGGCTGTATTTCCTCGGGGCGCCGCTGGAGCGCCGATGGGGCACCTGGCGTTTCCTGCGCTTCGTCCTGCTCTCGATCGTCATCGGGAACCTGACGGCCCTCGCGGTCGCGGCGGCCGTCGCGCCGGGCGCGCAGGAGAGATTTCGTCCCACGCTGATGTTCGGGCCGATGGCCGCGATCACGGCCATCGCCGTGGCCTGGTCGCGCGAGTTCGCGGACTCGACGGTCAATCTCTTCTTCATCGTCCCGGTGCGGGGTAGGTGGCTCTTCTGGATCACCTTGGGTTTTTGCGTCCTCGGTCTCATCTATCCGGAGGGGATCGAGGAAGGCGTCGTCGCTCCGTTCGGCGGCGTCATCGCCGGCCTCCTCCTCGGCGGGACGCCGTCGCTCGTGCGCACCGCCTGGCTGCATACCCGGCTTGCCCTGCTCCGGCGTGGCTCGGGGAACCTGCGAGTGCGCGACGTGATCGCCCCGCGGGGAGAGCGCCGGCAGCGATCGGGGGGGCCGCCGCTGCGGGTCGTGCCGGGGGGGCTGGACGAGGTGCTGAAGAAGCGCAATCCGCCGAAGTACAAGCGGTACTTGAATTAGTCTGACCGCCGGCATGTGGACACACCGTCACCTTTTGGGGATCTATTCGCTGTCTCGCGCCGACGCCCTCGGATTGCTCGA
>VFSW01010744.1_pt1 | contig 12941 bp, 11 predicted proteins | sample 5358111 | NCBI WGS metagenome assembly VFSW01 (sample SAMN11554181, study PRJNA540505) | mine drainage metagenome | isolation source: sediment from site ElyBrook_90M | place: USA: Ely Copper Mine, Vershire, VT | collected 2017 | reverse complement strand
CGCAACCTCTGCGGCAAGTGTGGCCGAGCCCTCGATCTTATGCCGAAGCACTATCGCATTCGCGTACGAGTCAAGCATTCGAATCGTGTCAGCGAGCGTTTCTCCCGTCGTCATTCTCGAAACAGAAGGGTCTGCGAAGCCAATCACTCCTCCCCCGAGCCGTATCATCGACGTTTCAAAGCTCAGCCTTGTTCTGGTGCTTGGTTCAAAAAACAGAGTAGCCAAAATCCGATTCTCCAGAATCTTGGTGCCATTCTTCGCGTACTTTTTCATTTCATCCGCTTTGGTAAACAAAAGCTCAAGCTCGCTCCTCTTCCAGTCGAGCATTGAAATGAAATCTCTGCCCTTGAGAGAGTTATCTGTCATAAGAGAAATCGAGGAGAAACCTTTGTAAGTCGTGGTATAAGACTTTCTGATTCGGGAGGTTTTTCGAGGATGAATCTTCGAGTTCTGCCGTTGCCTCGGATCGCCTAGAAGTGCGATCTGCTTGGCTTCTTACAGTTTGATAATAAAAAATGGGCGGATACTCACCTCTCTCGGGATAATTGAATCGGACCTTTCTCTGGACGACGGCAAAATAGCAGCGATCGGAAATTCGAGCGGAAGCGAGTCATCCCACACAATTGACGCTGGGGGAAAACTCGTACTCCCAGGTTTGATCGACCCGCATGTGCATTTTAGAGATCCTGGGCTGACACAAAAAGAAGACTTTCTCTCGGGCAGCAAGGGTGCCGCGGCTGGCGGAGTGACCACTGTGTTTGACATGCCGACGACCCAGCCGGTCGTCACCTCGGTAGTGCTTTTCAATGAAAAAATTCAGACTGTGAAACCGAAGGCACTTTCGAACTTTGGTCTCATCGCCGCAGCAGGGGAAGAGAATCTCTCGGACATTCCTTCACTTGCGTCAGCTGGAGCCGTCGCTTTCAAGACCTACATGGTCTCGCCTCCCAAAGAAAGAACAAAGGAGTATCAAGGCTCATTCATCACAAGTTCCGGACAGCTGTACAAAGTCATGGAACAGGTGGGAAAGACCGGGCTTGTACATTGCGTGCACGCGGAGTCTGACTCTACGATAAACTGCCTCACCGAGAAACTTCTAGCTGAAGGGAGAAAAGACCCGATGGCTCATTATGATTCAAGACCAAACTTTACCGAAGCGGAAGCGGTCTATGAGGCCATACTTTTCTCCAAGGTTCTCCACACTAAACTACACGTGGTTCATGTCAGCACCTCTGAGGCCACTCAACTGCTCCGGGAAGCTAAAAACGATCAGGTGAATGTCTCGGCTGAAACATGCCCCCACTATCTTTGCTTCACAAGAGAATTACTAAACACAAAGGGTCCTTTTGCAAAGTACAACCCCCCGTCAAGAAACCTGCAGGACGTAAAGGGGCTTCTTGACGCTCTAAATGACGGAACGATTGACATGGTGGCGACAGATCACGCTCCCCACACTAGAGAGGAAAAAGAAAGAGGGCGGGAGGACATTTTCAAGGCGCCCCCCGGAACGCCTGGGGTTGAAACTAGACTTCCAATACTTCTCAGAATGGCCCACGAGGGACTGCTGAGGCTAGAAGACATTCCAAGATTGACGTCGGAGTCGGCGGCAAAGCGCTTTGGACTGAACAAGGGAACCATTCAGGTGGGCTCAGACGCTGACCTCGTGATTGTGGATTATTACGTCGAATGGACTATCAAGGCGTCGGAACTCCAGACCAAAGCGTGGGAAACTGTCCTGTTCGACGGGATGAAAGTAAGGGGCAGGGTAAAGTACACCATTTTGAACGGCAAAGTCGCTTACGAAGAAGGAGTGGGTTTTGCCAAGCCTGGAATCGGGGAAATGGTGCAGGCGGGCAGTAACTGATCAACATTCGTTTCATTGGAGATGCGGATAAGACTCTGCTTGATTTTCCCAGATCTTGTTGCCTCTCTTGAAGACGTGACGGGGTCGGCCGTGGTTTCGAAGTAATTCGCGGACACTTTTTTCCTTGAAGATGTTAAAGTCGGCCTTACCTCCGGGTTTGATTCCGTATTTGGCAACACCCAGGATCCTTGATGAGTTCTCGGTTGGCATCTTTATGATTGAATCAAGCTCCGAGAGGAGACTGAGCTGTCCGCCGTAGGCTAGAAGGAAGCCGTTTGAAAGCGGGTTAAAGTCCCCCATCGGGTTGTACGGGTCAACAATGTTGTCAGAGCCGTATGCCAAGTTGACTCCGGCATGGAGAAGCTCTTTGACGCGTGTTATCCCTCTACCCTTCGGAGGCTTGTCCGTTGTGCCACTCGTCATCATTGTGCAGGGATTCGTCACAACATTCATTCCGGCCGTCCTGATTAATTCGATCATCTTTGATGCATAGTCCTCCTCGTAATATGAAAGCGCGATCAAATGGTCGGCCGTGGACTTTCCCCCAAACCCGTGCTTTCGAGCTTGCGTTGCATAGTACTCGATGTTGGTTCCCGAGGGCAGCACGTCGCAGTGCACGTCTATCGGAAGTTTCTTCTCTTGAGCTAATTCTATCAATAGGTCGATGTGTTTTCTTGCATCCTCGCTTGAGAGTTCGGCCTCCGGCATTCCTCCCACGACTTTGCAACCTAGTTCCAGGGCTTTTCGAACAAGTTCGGGAGCCTGGGGGTCGCGAATCAAACCTTCCTGTGGGAAAGCCACCGCTTGAACGTCGAGTACGTTCTCGTATTTCCTACTTATCTGAAGAATTGCTTCCACCGAAGCAAGTCGAGCGATTGAATCCACATCAATATGTGTTCTAATTATTGTGACCCCATTTTGAAGTGCCCAGGGTATGGCTCTTTCAATTCGGTCTCTGACATTTTCCGCAGTGAATCGCTTCTTTGCGTTCTTGACAGACTCCCTTGCCTCTGGAATGGAGGTTGCCTCTTTGAGTTCCTCTCCCAGAAGAATCTTGTCAAGATGTACGTGAGGCTCAATAAAGGTTGGAAGTAAAAGTCCACCCTCAGCGTCTATTTCTTCAACGGCACTTTTTGCAATCGATCTAGCGACCTGCTTTATCGTTGCAGATTCTATTGATATTTCCCAGAGTCCGTCAAGATCGAGCAACCTTGCGTTTCTAACGAGAAGATCCATATGGCGCACGCCGCTTAGAAAGTGGTTTGTCCTAACCCAATATCATCTTGTGGCACGCCGGCCGAGTCACTTTGTGCGAAGGAGTCATGTACTTGTTTTCCTGTTTTTGCGAAGCTGCCTTCCACAAGCAATTAGAGCACACTCTATCGCCTCGGTTTCCTTCACTAGACTCATTGACTTTGTGCCTCCGCTTTTCACTTTCATCTCAGCAATCGGTGGAATGTGCATGAACCCGCAAAATGGTTTCGGTCTGAGCTGTTGACTATGGTAGAGCGCCGCGTACATTACCGTATTGCAACAATGCGTACCAGCCTGGTAAGAGACGTAGGCAGGAATCCCGGCTTCTGAGACCTCCTTCACTATCTGTTCCGCTGGATAGGTCGCTTTCAATGCAAGAGGGCCTGTTTTGATGACCTTCTGACCAATTGGGCTGTTCCCGGCATTATCGGGCACTAGCTTATCCCCAAACTTGCTGTTCATCACGTTTAGAGCAACCACTTCTACTTTGACCTTTGATATGTAGTCCCAACCAGCAGAGATGATTGCACGAGGCTTCACCTCGCGTATGTAATCATGAAGAATCTCAGGGAGGCGGTAGAAATCCTCTGGTAATTCACGCCCCACGATTTCAAATCCTCCAAGCACCTTTCCGTCAAGATGCTTGGCAATCATCCCCGAAGGATTGGTCCTTGAATCAAAGCCTTCAAAGCCCGTAACAAGAGCACGCATTTGCTAATTCGGCTCTCTTACTCTATGATAAGCATTATTGAGAGTAGGCCGCGCTCCAGTTTGAATAGCGGAAGTAGGCATCCCTCACGATATTCGTCAGCCAAAGGAACAGCTCAAATCGACTAAGCGGAAAATGAATTAGGAGATAACCACGGCTCCAAAGAACGCATAAATATTTGCGATCAGCTGCAATCTTTGCATTTTATTTATGGCACAGCAGCAACTCGGCGTTGCAGTGATCGGCGCCGGAAAGATTGGGACCTTCCGCGCGCGACTTTGCGCAAACTCGCCGTATGTTAAGAAACTGGTAATCGCTGACAAGATCCCCAGCAAGGCAAAGGCGCTTGCTGAAGCCTGCAAAGGAGCAGAGTGGACTGAAAGCCACGAGGAAGCAATTGAAAGAAGCGATATTGATGCTGTAATTGTTTCGACGGGCGAGGCGGAGCATTTTGATCCTACCTACCTCGCAGTGAAACTCAAAAAGCCGACGCTCGTGGAAAAACCGCTCGTCATGGACCTCGAAGAGGCCGACAAAATAGTCAAGCTTGCGGAAGATAACAATACGCCGCTGATTGTAGGCTACACCCAGAGGCTCAGAAGAAAATTCATGCTGATCAAGGACAGCATCGAAAGGGGGTACCTGGGCAATATTTCAACTGCCTTTGGGAGAATCGACGTGACTCAAGGCGTCGCGAAGGCGATTATCGAAAGGTCTCCCAACGTGACACCCACGATAGACATTCTCACTTACCAGATCGACATGATGCTCTGGTTCATTCAGAAAAAGCCTGTAAGAGTCTACGCACAGTCAAGCGACTTGATATTTGGCAAGTCAAAAGACGCGACTTGGGGCATTATAAACTTCAGCGACGGGACAGTGGCATGCCTTGGGACGAGCTGGATTTCTCCCGAGAGCCATCCAGCCTTCGTCGGGAGTATCGACATGCAGCTCATCGGGACGAAGGGGTCGATGTTCGTTAGCGACAGGCACGAGGACTTCCTTCTCTGCACTTCGGAGTCAGTTCCCTCGCCATACATACCAACGACCTCGGTCAAAGTAGCCTATCCAACTTCGGGCATGGCTGGTGAATGGTCGCTCGGCAGATTCACGGGACCGATGAGCTACGAAACGGAGCTTTTCTTTGAGCACGTGACTAAGGGAACGAAGGTGCCAAACGCTACCGGGAGAGAGGCAAGAGGTACTCTTGAGATGTGCCTCGCGATGGACCTATCCGCCGAGAAGGGAGTGCCGATAGACCTGCCACTCAGAAACTAGCAAGTCAAGAAGGGTGAAAGAATTGGCGAAGAAAGAAAAGTGGAACGAAGAACAAAAGAAACTCGTAGAACGATTCAAGGCAGAAAGAGGTTACTGGTCAGCGGGCTTGTGGCAATATGTACTCGAGTCTGACCCCGGTTTCTTCGAGCAGTATTTGAATTTCTCTTCCTATCCGAACAAGCCCGGAAGGATTCCCAAGAAGTACAAGGAGCTCATCTACATAGCAATCAATGCCTCAACAACGCACCTCTACGAGCCTGCCCTGAGGCAACACATGCGAAACGCACTCAAGCTCGGCGTGACGAAGGAAGAAATACTCGAAGTACTGGAAATGGTGAGCGTCCTCGGAATACACGCGTGCACCTTGGGAGTGCCCGTGCTAGCCGATGAGTCAAAGAAACTGAGGATCAAGTAGGCAAGAGAAAGGAAGTCCAGAGCGACAATCTCTGGCCTAAATTCACTTTGCTGTGCGCAAATAGGTAGTCCCTAGATCATTCCCAAGACAGGCCGCGCTAGGCCAAAGAAGAGTGGGATAAAGGAAATTAACTCAATGGATTCGGAAGCAGAGGCGATCCAATTCCTACCAATGGAAATAATCGAAAGTCTAATATCATAGAGCCTAAGTCTTGCGTTCCGTAATGAACAAGCGGAGAGTCGCAATCTCTCTTCCGTTACTTTTCGTACTCCTATTTGCTGGCATTCCCCAGTCACACGTAGGCGCCCTAGTTTCATCCGCGCAGTCGACTTCGTCGTGCCCGGCTGCAGATCATTATAGGATGACTTTCATTTCTCCTCCGAACAGCGTCAACGAACTTACAATGACCACGGGAAGCTCTTCGGCACCGCTGCTGTTCCTGCAGACTAGGAGTCCGCTTGGACCTGCCACTCCATCGGGCCAGATAGACACGAGCTATGCGCTAACAGATTGGATTTCACACAATGCGAACTACACAATCTGGGAGTACAACGTGATGCCTGGACTGACTTGGTCTGACGGCTCACCAGTGACAGCTCAAGATATTCTTACTTCATTCGGTCCAAAGTTTGCTTTCAACTCAAGCTATGACTTCGCGGGTCTCGGCCCGGAGGTGAAACAGGAATACGCTCTAAACAGTAGCACTGCCGTGTTCGTCCTGAATGCACCTGACGCCCAGTGGGATCAAAAGACAAAGGGCGATTACTATACTACAGTTCTGCCTGCTTCGCTCATTAATTCGCAGGGAGGAGGCACGACAAACTTTGGCACTGACAAGTCGGTGGGGCCCTTCTACCTCTCAGGCTATTCCGCCGGTCAATTCCAAGCGGTCATGTTGAGGAATCCTTACTTCCAACCTCAGCCCGCAATCTGCGAGGTGGACGTGAACTTTGTTGACTCACTTTCCGAAACTGCAACTTATCTACAGGCAGGGACAACTGACTGGGCGCAAGTGGAATATTCCAATGTCGCAGCTGTTATGGCAGCGAACAGCGCGCTGAAACTCTACGACGAGAAGGCACAAGCGATGACAGACATTGACTACAACGACTCGATTTACCCGTATAACATGACTACGTTCAGACAGGCACTCGCGTATGGTATCAATCAGAGCCAGATTGTGAACCAGGCGTTCGCGGGATATGGTGTCACTGCTTACAATGCAGAAGGAGCTGTTTCCCCTATTGCAACTACATATTATAATGCGAACCAGCAGGCCTATTCTTTCAATCCAACCCAAGCAACTACGCTGCTCGCTCAAGCCGGAATAACAAAAGGCTCAGACGGGTTCCTTCACTACGCTAACGGAACTGTTGCTTCACTGACTATCTGGGCGGACACCGATAACAATGCTGATCCTCTTGCAGCTAACATCGTAAAAACAGACCTTCAGAATCTTGGGTTCCAGGTGAACCTGCAGACTGCAGCGGCGGCGACAATCGTGGGTGACTATGGTTCCAACGTTGGAGGAATAAAGTCCTCCATGATACTTGCGACAGTCAACGTGCTTTACTTTGGCGAGCCATACACTGACATTCTTCCGGGCTGGGATACCTACTTCCTGCCGACGGTAGCAAGCTACACATGGCTCTACCCGGCGAGTGCTGAGGCTCAGTACACGAGCAATGTCAGCGCCTATGACGCGACTGCCAACCAGGCGCTGGATAACCAGTACCTGAATAACATTGAAGCACTCCAAGCACAATATCTGCCGTCGCTTCCGGTAGCGTATCCGGACAGACTTTTCGCGGTCAATACCCAGCACTGGACGAATTACCCGCCGGGCTCTCTGATGTACTACTCGTACAACTTCAACACGACGGGACTCGCTGACCTCCAACCCGTGTCCACTAGTTCTGGCCTCAGCCTCACCACTACAACCCTGACCATCATAGCGGTGGTCGTCATAATAGCTGTTGTGGCCGGGATTGCGTACACCACAATGAGAGGCCGTCGCACCTCGAAGGCGGGCAAGATCAAGACGCACGAGCCCTAATTGATTCGAGAGCGCTACATTCGTTCAGGGCGAGCTGAGAGTTTATCTCGGTCTATTTTTGCCCAAGTCATACATTGAGCGAGTTGTGACAGGCCGCATAGTGAGCTCTCGACTTTTCGAGCAATTCTGGCTCAACTCTCCCGCAAATCTCTGTTGAGTACTTGCATCGAGGAGCATATACGCAACCAGACTTTACCTCCATGCTTTCGTCGATCTCATGCACAAAGCCCGGCGCAACCTGAGTCTCGCCCGTCAAGCGCGGAGTGGACGAAAGTATCAACTCTGTGTAAGGGTGATGCGGTCTCGAAAGCGAGGCCTCCGTAGGTCCTAGTTCGACCAAGTTGCCTAGATAGATTATTGCTGTCCTGTCGCTCATGGCTTTGGCGCTCGCGAGGTCGTGCGTGATAATCAGTATCGTGAGATTTCGTTTCTCCTTCAGTTCCATCAGCAAAGACAGTATATTCAGCCTCTGCGACGCGTCAAGCATGGTGATCGGCTCGTCAGCAACCAAGAGTTTTGGGTCAGAGGCGAGCGCTCTAGCGATGCTTACTCTCTGCCTCTCGCCGCCGCTCAGCTCATGAGGAAGCTTGTACATCACTGACTCGGGGTTCAAGCCCACCTCCGATAGCAGCTGTGTCACGCGTTCTAAGAGCTTCGAGTGGTTGCTTTCACCTGAGAGACGGCGGAGCGGAATGGAAAGTGCCGTAAAAGCATCTTGTCTAGAATTCAAAGACTCGAACGGATCTTGAAAGATCATTTGCACCTCTCTGAGATAGTCAATGCTCTTCCGTCCTCTGAGGGAGCTGATGTCAACGCCTCTGTACAATATGGCGCCGGACGTTGGAGACGCAAGGCGCATTATGCACCTTGCAACCGTGGTCTTGCCCGACCCGCTTTCGCCAACGAGAGAGATGATTTCAGACTCGCGTATATCAAACGAAATATCGTTCACGGCTTTCACTGTGGAACTCTTTCCGAAAATTCCTCGCTGCCTCGTAAATACAACGCCTAGGTGCGAAACCTGCAAAAGCGGGGCCGGGTTGACTGATTCGTTCTGGCTCTCGGCTAGGCGTACTTGTGACACGCGACCCACCTTCCAGTTTCAACTTCTTTGAGCAGAGGTCTCTCGTTGCGACAGCGGTCGAAGACATATTTGCATCGAGTTGCATACTTGCAGTAGCTAGCTCCAAATTCTGACTCATTAGCCTCTTCGCGAGTAATCCTCTTCCCCCGCACCGCCTGCCGCCCCGAGTCGAGGGTCAAAAGCGAGCTCAGCAGCATTTCCGTGTACGGGTGAAGGGCGGTGAAAAGGATCTTCGAGGTTGGGCCTCTTTCAACAATTTCTCCCCGAAACATTACAGCTACCTCCTCGACAAGGCCCCTTAGAAGCGCAATTTCATGTGTTATGAAAAATAGTGAAAGATTTCTCTCCTTGACCTGGCTTTGCAGCAGAGCCAGGATCTGCTTTTGTACAACAACGTCCAGAGCCGACGTGGGCTCATCTGCTATCAGAAGTTTCGGCGACAAGGCTAGCGCCATCGCGATCACCACTCTCTGCCGCATTCCACCGCTGAATTCATGCGGAAAGTCATCTATCCTCCCCTCTTTGATTCCGACTTTCGCCAAAAGCTGCGCGGCTTTGTCTCTCGCCTCGCCCTTGGTCGCGTCAGTGTGCTCCCTCAGAACCTCTACGATGTGGCCCGATATTGTCTCGACCGGATTGAGAGAGTTCATTGCTGACTGGTGAATCATGGACACTTCACGCCAGCGAAATTTTCGCAGGTCAAAATCATCCATCTCTAGGATATTCTTCTCTGCGTATTCGATTCTCCCATGCGTGATCCTGCCGGGCGGTTCAATCAAGTTCATCAAGCTCAAGCCAAGTGTTGTCTTTCCGCTACCTGACTCGCCAACGACTCCCAGCGTGTGCCCAACTTTGGGCACTGAAAGAGTTGCGTTGTCCACCGCCAGCACGCGCTTGTTATCTCTCCCAGTATATTCAACACTGAGGTCAGAAATCCGCAGAAGGTCGGGCAAATTAGACCTTCAACCTCGGGTTCATTACTTCTTCCACAGAAAAGCCAATTAGAGCAAAAGCTGTCGCGAAGAGTGTTATCATGAGTCCGGGGGCCAGGATCCACCACCACGCGCCGTTGTAAAACGCGAACTGCTGGGCCCAGTAGAGGATGCTCCCCCAAGTCACGGTTTCCAGATTTCCGATCCCGAGGAACTCCAGCCCTGTTACGAAAACAATCGAGACCGAAAGAGTAAGGACGAAGTACGCAATCGCTATCGCTGCGACTTCTGGAACAATGACCCGCCACACTATTTCGAAACTCCCCATTCCGCTGATCTTCGCAGCCTCGACGAAGGGCCTCTCCTTCACAGAGAGGACCTGAGAGCGAATCGCCCGAGAGATGGGCGGCCAGAGCACGACTATCAGTACTACCGTGATCAGCAGGTTTGTGGGAGGATAGAGCAGTCCCAAGAGAATCATGAGAGGGAAGGCTGGAAATGTCATGATCACGTCAGCCGTACCTGTAAGGGCGGCCTCCGTCTTGCGGTAGTATCCGCTGAATACCCCAACAACAAGGCCAATGCCCGCGGCAGCAAGCGAACTTGCAATGGCGACGAGCATCGAAGCATAGGAACCCCAGACAACTTGGCTCGCGACATCCTGCCCAATGTATGTGGTTCCGAAAATATGGGCAGAACTCGGAGGAGCATAGTCCGGGCCAGAGGCAACATTAGGCGAGTAAGGAATCGTCAAACTGCCGATGACGATGAACAGTAGAAGTGCCACAATCATCACCACTCCCACCTTTCCCGAGCGTCTTCCGAAAAGGGTATGAGCAAGAGTGCTGATGAAGCCAGGCCTTTTCTTTTCTGCAGTGAGCGTCGTTGTGAAGTCCACTCTACCTCCTCAATCTTGGGTCGAGTTTCAGGAGAAGCAGGTCCCCAATGAGAGCTCCAACCACCACGACGAGGGTGAGATAGAAGAATGAGCCTTCTATGACAGGGTAGTCTCTGTTGAGTATCGCGTCAACGATGAGGTCCCCCACTCCAGTGTACCCAAAGACAAATTCTATGAGAACTACCGCGCTTATCAAGGTCGAAATCGAATAGCCGAGAAGCGATACCAGTGGTAACATGGAATTCCTTACCACATATTTTGTCGCAATCAATCTTCCTCGCAAACCCCTGGACTTTGCCGCCGTAACGTAGTCGCTTTTCAGAACCTCCTGGGCGGCTCCACGCAAGATTATGTAATTCTGACCGAAGACTACCAGTGTGAGTGTCGCAACAGGGAGTATCGCGTGAATAGTCACAGACCACAAGTAATCTAGTCCTGTTCCGGGGTTGAAGGCGATGTTGCCGAATGTGGGGAACCATTTCAGAGTCACCGCAAAGACCCAGATCAGGATCATTGCGACCCAGAACGCAGGCGTGGACATGAAAGTAATCGCGCTATACATGGAAGCAAATTCGATCTTGCTACCGCGTCTCACGGAACTAATGGCCGCCAAGGTGTACGAGATCAAAAACGAGAGAATGAAAGCCGCAGCGATCAAAAGTATCGTCCAACCTATTCTCACTCCGATCAAATAGGACACCGGCTGGGGGTAGAACTCGTACGAGACACCAAAATCCGGCGGCCAGCTTAGAAACACTCCTTTCATGAAAAGCTCGTATTGAATGTAGAGGGGCTGATTAAGTCCGAATCTCTGTTCAATCAGGATCACGGCTTGTTGCGGCAACTTATAGCCCGAGGCAAAAATGTTCGCGGCGTTACCGGGAAGCAACCTTGGAAGAAAGAAATCTAAGTGAACTGCAACGAAGAAGGCTACGATGGTGGTTACAATGCGCTTCTGGATGAAGTTCACGCCGAGGGAACGAATGGGCTGTGAAATAAGTCTTTAGAGAGCCGCAGGCAAAAGTGATCTTTAGAAAGTGGCCAACGAAACAACTGGCCAGTCAAATCATCAATGAAAAAAAGGAGCGCGTGGAAAGGTTACAACTCCTGAAGACTTCGGTCAATTTTTCAGAAGATTGTTTATGCGCGCAACACCGGGTTCCTCAAGACTCCTATTTTCTCGATTTCCGCTTCCACAATGTCGCCCTCTTTCAAGAATCTCCCAGTCGAGCTCGCGACGCCGCTTGGGGTTCCAGTGGAGATGATATCACCGGGCTCAAGTGTTAGGCCTTGCGAGAGGTGCGAGACGAGTTCTGATATCTTGAAGATCTGCATATCTGTGTCAGAGTTCTGTCTTACCTCACCATTGACTTTCAGGCTGATCTTCAAAGGGTATGGCTCGGGAAGCTCGTCTCTTGTGACAAGAAAGGGCCCCAGAGGACACGCCGAGTCAAGTCCCTTTCCTCTAACCCAGTTCTGTCCGAGGATCGAAGGAGTTCTCGGAGGCCAGCCCTGGAGATCTCTAAAGCTCACGTCGTTTAAAATCGTGTAACCGGCGATGTGATCATTCACCTTATCTTCTGGGATGTTTTTGCCCCTCTTCCCGATTAGGGCGGCTAGCTCTACTTCATAATCAACTTTGTCGGAAATGGCAGGAATCAGGATCGGCTCGTCAGGTCCTACGATAGCGTTTGAAAACTTGCCGAAGAAGTACGGCTCTTTCGGAGCGGAGACCTTGTCTTCCGTACTGTGGGACATGTAGTTCACGGCGGGACAGAAAATCTTCGAGGGGTTTGAGATCGGAGCCTTTAGTTTTTTCACGATGCCATGAGTATTAGGATCTTTCTCCGAGAGCGCAGTTTCGACAATCTCCTTTGCAAGTTTCATGCCAAGCTCTCCGGCTGAAAGAAAGCTCTTCATGTCGGAAAACCCTTGTGCGAGGCCACTGCCATATTGTTTCTCGCACGCTCCCGTGAGGTCGACCAATCCGGAATCAGTTAGGATGCCGAGCCTGCTCCTTTCAAAGCCGTCCTGAAAAGTCGCGATGCGCATTTGGCTTTCCCTTTTTTTCTGAAAAATAAAAGTCTTGTTCGCTCCCACGCGGGGGGGTACAGTATCTGTTTACTCTATCACAAAGCGATTCCAATTGCGCCTGAGCTATGATCGTGTTCTGATAAACACGCGTTCCATGATGAACGATCTAATATTGATTCGTGTAGAATGCACACTAGGCAAAGAATAATTTTGCTTTCTAGAACCGGTTATTCCGTGAACTGTCTTTGCTCGACCTGAAGGGGTACCGATCGAAAGCTTTCATCCAGGATTGTGAAACTATCCACTCTGAAAGAATCGCAAAAAAGAGGTTAGGTCACGCTCAAGAGCTCTGTCTCTCAGACTAAAACCACTGGCCTCTTTTTGGGCTTCTATCTGAATCTGCACACTTGCACTCCT
>VFSW01010743.1_pt1 | contig 12942 bp, 4 predicted proteins | sample 5358111 | NCBI WGS metagenome assembly VFSW01 (sample SAMN11554181, study PRJNA540505) | mine drainage metagenome | isolation source: sediment from site ElyBrook_90M | place: USA: Ely Copper Mine, Vershire, VT | collected 2017 | reverse complement strand
AGGTCCTCGAGGGGTTCGGCGGCGCCACCCGCGCGGCCTGCCGCGAGCTCGCGCCGCGCTCGACCGAGGAGCTGATGGCCGCGGTCGCCGCAGCGCAGGCCGAGGGGCTGGGGTTCGCGCTCCGCGGCGCGGGCCGGAGCTACGGCGACGCCGCCCTCAACACGCGGGGCCTGGTGATCGACGTCTCCCGCCTCGACCGGATCCTGAGCTGGGACAAGGCCGCGGGCGTGGTCGAGGCGGAGCCGGGCGTGACCATCGCCGACCTGTGGCGCCGCGTCCTGCCCGACGGCTACTGGCCCGCGGTCGTGCCCGGGACGATGGCCCCGACGCTCGCGGGCTGCGCGGCCATGAACATCCACGGGAAGAACAACTTCCGCGTGGGCCCGATCGGCGACCACCTCCTGGACTTCGACCTCTTGACCGCCGAGGGCCAGAGCCTGCGCTGCAGCCGCGCGGAGAACGCGGACGTCTTCCACGCCGCGGTCGGCGGCTTCGGGACCCTGGGAGCCTTCACGCGCCTGCGGCTCTCGGTCGCGAAGGTGGAGAGCGGCCTGCTGCGGGTCGAGCCCCTGCGCGCGCGCGATCTCGCCGAGGCCTTCGCTCTCTTCGAGGAGCGCACCCCCACCGCGGACTACTTCGTGGGCTGGCTCGACGGCCTCGCGTCGGGGCGCGCCCTCGGCCGGGGCGTGCTGCACGCCGCCTACAAGCTCCACGCCGGCGAGGCGCCCCTCGGCGCCGCGGAGACGCTGCGCGCCGACTTCCAGGACCTCCCGGCCCGGCTGTTCGGCCTCCCGAAGAGCCTCCTGTGGCGGCTGATGCGCCCCTTCTTCAACCGGCCCGGCATGTGGGTCGCCAACACCGGCAAGTACCTCGCCTCCTGCTTGCAGCCGCGGGGCTCGAGCTACCTGCAGTCCCACGCCGCGTTCCACTTCCTGCTCGACTACGTCCCCAACTGGCGGCTCGCCTACGGCCCCCAGGGGCTCATCCAGTACCAGCCCTTCGTCCCCCAGGCGCACGCACCGCGGGTCTTCCGGGAGCTGCTCGCGATGTGCCAGGCCGAGCGGCTCCCCCCGTACCTCGTGGTCATGAAGCGCCACCGGCCGGACCCCTTCCTGCTCACCCACGCCGTCGATGGCTACTCGCTCGCCCTGGACTTCCCCGCCCGCGGGGGCGAGCGGCTGCGGGCCCTGTGCCACCGCATGACCGAGCGCGTCCTCGACGCCGGCGGCCGCTTCTACTTCGCGAAGGACTCCGTGCTGCGCCCCGATCAGGTGGCGCGGGCCTTCGGCCCCGAGCGCCTCGCGACCTACTTCGCGCTCAAGCGGCGGCTGGATCCCCGGAACCTCCTCGGCAGCGACCTCACGCGGCGGGCGCTCCCACCGGCCGCGTTCAGCGAGGCCGCCCGCGCGTCCACCGGCTGAGCACCCGACCGGTGCTCCAGGCGCCGCGCAAGAAGCGCCGCCCCGCGTTCTCCAGCGTGCCGCCCCAGAGGCCGCTCTCCACGATCTTGACCTCCTCGCCGCGCGTGAGGTGGGCCTCGATCCACCTTTCGATCTCCGCGGCGATGTCGGCGCGCCGGATCTCGGCCAGGACCTCGAGGTTCACCAGGGACCAGGGGTCGAGGTTGAAGCTGCCGAGGAGCGCCACCTCCCCGTCCGCGACCACGGCCTTGGCGTGCAGCACCGAGGGGGTCCACTCGTGGATGCGCACGCCGGCCCGGATCAGGCTCGGGTAGTGGAGCCGGCCGAGGGCCCGCGACATGGGCACGTCGCTCTTGCCCGGCAAGAGCAGCCGCACCTCGACGCCGCGGCGCGAGGCGGTGCGGATCGCGCGCAGCATGCGGCTGTCGGGCATGAAGTAGGCGTGGGCCATGAGCAGCCGCGTGCGGGCGTTGGCGATGACCTTGAGGTACCGGCGCCGCACCGCCCGCGCCCCCGCGGTGGAGAGGACCAGCCGGAGATCGCCGAGGGTCGCGGTCTCCTTGCGCCGCAGCAGCTGGCGCGCCAGGGCGTGGGCCGCCAGGCCGCGCAGCTCGAGCGCGAGGTCCGCCCAGCCGTTCGGCCCCGCGAACTCGTCGGAGATGTTGATCCCCCCGAGAAACCCGACCTCGCCGTCGACCACCATCAGCTTGCGGTGGTCGCGCTGGAGCCGCCCCAGGAACCCCGTCGCGAGCGGGTTGTAGACCGCGGCCTGGCACCCCCCATTGCGCAGCGCGGCCGCGACGTCGTCGGCGGCGTCCGTCCCCCAGGCGTCCACCTGCACCCGCACCTCGACCCCGCGCTTCGCCGCCGAGGACAGCGCGAGGATGAAGGCCCGCCCGGTCCGGTCGAGGTGGAAGCTGTAGACCTCGAGCGTGATGGTCGCGCGCGCGCCGTCGATCGCCGCGAGCATCGCGGCGAACGTGGTGTCGCCGTCGGCGAGGACGCGCAGCCGCGATTCGGGGGGGTTCGCCATCGCCGTCACGCGAATGCCTCCACGTCACCGCGGCGGCCGGAGGGCCCCCTCACCGCCGCCGCCGCGCGAGCAGCGCCGCCGCCACCGCGAGCCCCCACAGCCCGGCCGCGCCGGAGCCCTCGCGGGCGCTCGCGCAGCCGCACCCGCTCGCCACCGGCTGCCCCTTGCGCACCGCGAGCGGCGTCGAATAGTTGCCGGTGTTGCGCGCGTCGTGGTGGTAGCCCTCCCACTCGATCTTCTGGCTCGCCAGCCCCTGTCCGTGCCACACGAAGAGGTTCCCCTCGCGGGTGATCTCCGCCACGTCGAGCAGCCCGTCGCCGTCGAAGTCCCCCACCGCGGGGGTCGAGGTCATCCAGCCGCCGGTGTTCTTGGGCCAGCCCGCGGGCGACGTCCCGTCCGCCCGGTAGGCGGTCAGCAAGTAGATGCCGCTCCCGGAGACGATCTCGTTCTTCCCGTCGCCGTCGATGTCCGCGATGGTGTAGTTCATGAAGAACTGCAGATCGTTCGCCTGCGCGGGCATCCCTGGCAGCGGCGCCGACAGGAAGCCCACGCCCGAGGCCTTGTAGTCCCGCGCCACCGACCAGGCGTTCACGCCGTGGCTCGGCGTGACCCGGCTCGTGCCGTCGAGGCCACCCAAGAGGAAGTGCAGCCCCAGCGTCCCGTCGACGAAGTCGACCTTGCCGTCGCCGTCCACGTCGCCGAACGCGCCGTTGTTGATGGGCACGTAGTTGGGCACGTCCCGGAACGCGGCCTTCGAGCCCGCGAGCGATACGTCGACCTGGCCAAGGAGCGTGCCGTCGCCCTTGAAGAACTGCGGCGCGGCGGAGATCCCGTTGACCTCGACCTCGAGCACCCCGTCGCCGTCCAGGTCCGCGAGCGCGGCGGCGTTCGGAACGCCGAGCCCCACGTCGGGCAGGATGTCGTTGCGCAGCCCGCGCGGGTTGACCGGCCACCCGGGCAAGAACGGCCCGCCGGCGTGGGCGTTGCCGTCGCCCCAGAGCGCGTACGCGCGGCAGTCCGCGGTGCCGTAGACCTCGTTGGTCCCGACGACGATCTCCGGCTTCCCGTCGCCGTTGATGTCCCCCACCGCCGCGGTGGTCATGATCCGGGCGTGCTCGACCAGGTGCTGGCTCCCGCTCAGGCCCCCGTCGGGATCGTACACGCTCACCGGGAAGCCCGCGTAGGGCTTGCCCGCGGCGTCCCACACGTAGACCCAGCCGTCCTCGCCGGGCTGGATGATCTCCAGCTTCCCGTCCCCCGCGAGGTCGTAGAGCGTCGGCGCCGCGAAGAAGCCGCGGCCGAGCACGTAGGTCACCTGGGTGCCGTCGGCGAGCGTGGTGTCGTGCGTGCCGTCGAGGAAGTGGGCGGGATCGGCCGACACCGGGAAGCCCGGGACCAGGCTGCCGTCCACGTTCCAGGCGTAGACCTGGCCGTCGCCGGTGGAGGCGACGATCTGCAGCTGGCCATCGCCGCGCAGGCTGCCCACGGCGGCCGCCGAGCTCACGGCCTGCCGCGGCCCCGCGTCGTAGCCGGGGAACGCCGGGTGGGCCGCGACGTCGGTGAGCGGCTGGACCGCCACCGGCCAGCCGGGCAGCTCCCCCCCGTCGGGCTGGAAGGTGTGCACGCGGCCATCGCTGGTGGCGATCACCAGCGTGTCGTGGCCCGCGTCGTTCAGATCGACGAAGTGCGGCGAGCTGTCGCCGGACGTGCCGAGCTGGATCGGGAACCCCTTGAAGAGCGTGGCGTCGGTGTGGACGAAGAAGCTCTTGCGGAAGGTCCCCTTCACGTCGCCGATCGCGCCGCCGTAGTGGGCCACGGCATCGACCACCACCGTCGCCGTGAAGGCGTCCGGCGCGGTGGAGGTCTCGGCCGGGTTGGGCAGGAGGTTCTTCAGCGAGAACGTCGCGAGCGTGCCGTCGGTGGCCTTCGAGAGGCCGCTCTGGCTCGCCGCCAGCTGGAAGTCCGCCGGCTGGGGCGAGACCCCCGGCGCCACCCGCACCGTGAAGTCGTAGGTCGGCGCGCGGTCGGCGGACACGTGGCCCGCGATGGTCAGCGTCGGCACCTGCGCCGGGTCGAGCGTCTCGAACCAGGCCGGAGTGGTCACGTCGACCACCGGCGGGATCTGCCCGGCCTTCACCGCCGCCACCGCCGCGCCGCAGTCGTTGCGGCCGTAGCCGAAGTAGAGGTCCCAGCCCGGCCCCGCGGGGTAGACCGTCGGGTCGGTCAGCGACGCCGGGACGTCGATGTCCTCCGCGGTCATCCACATGAGCTGCATCACCTCGCCCGCCGCGAGCGGGGGCGCGCCGGGGTTGAACTTGAGCATCGCCGCGTAGATCAGCCCCGCCTCGCCCGCGCTCTTGCCGGTCGCCTCCGACGAGCACGCCGTCCCCGGGGTCGAGAGCACCAGGTGCGGGCCGCCGTTGGTGCAGTTGTTGAAGAGCACGAACGAGCTCGCCGCCTCCTGGCTCACGTCGAACTCGACCGCGTGCACGAGCAGCGTGTGCTCGGCGTTGCCGGGCCACATGTGGTGCACGCTGTCCTCGTCGGCCGCGCTCGCCACCACGATCGCCCCGTGCGCGTAGGCGGCGTCGATGGCCTGGCGCATGAACGGCGTCGCGTTCAGCGCGCCCAGGGCCTCCTGGATCACGCTCGCCCCCTGCGAGAGCGAGTACATCACCCCTTCCGCGAAGTGATCCGCGTCGGCGACGAAGCTGTCGCCCACGCGCACCGCCATCACCGTGCAGTCCGGGCACACCCCGATGTCGCCGATGCCGTTGTTCCCCTCGGCGGCCGAGTCCTTGGCCTCGCCCGTGCCGTGGCCGTAGCCGACGTCGTCGTAGGGATCGTTGTCCCCCCAGTAGAAGTCCCAGCCGCTGATGTCGTCGACGAAGCCGTTGCCGTCGTTGTCGACGCCGTCGGAGAAGATCACGATCAGATCCTCGGGATCGAGCAGGCCGTTGCCGTTGGTGTCGCCGTGGCAGTCGGGGTGCTGCGGGCAGACGTAGCCCGAGATGCGCGGGTCGGTGACCTTGTCGATCGTCGGCTGCTCGTGGCCCGTGGCCGAGGTGTAGTCCTGGACGTTGAAGACCCCGTCGCCGTTGCAGTCGTGGCTCGCGCACGCGCCGCCGTCGGCGAGCTGGGGCACCGGGAGCTCGCCCGCGTTCAGGTACCACTTGTTCACGAGGTCCGGCTCGGACCACTTCGCGCCGCAGTCGTGGACCGCGATCAGCACCCGCCGGTCGCCGGTGGTCATCGTCCAGGCCACGTCCGCGGACATGCCCGGGCCGTGCATCGCCGCGCGCTCGGCCGGGCTCAGCGTCTCGGCCAGGCTGAAGGGGGTCGCGGCGGCCGGCGTGCAGGGGTCGGTGGTGTCCGGGGGGTAGAAGCCCCAGAGGTTCCACTGACCGTTCTTCGGCCGCCACACGAGCCCCCCGTCGACCCCCGCGTCCGGCGCGGCGCCCGGGCAGGTGGTCTGCTCGAGGTAGCCGTAGCTGGGATCGTTGGGCCAGTTCTCGGGGAGCGCGAGGTCCGCGCGGGTCGCGTTCGGGTTCGGCCAGGCGGAGAGGAGGAGCGCGGCGGCGGCAGGGAGCAGCATGAGACCTCGCGGCGGGAGTGGTCGGCCCTCTTTCGTCCCCCGGGGATGCCGGGGTTGTCAAACGGGGGAAGCGCCCCGCCGCAAGGTGGCGAGGGCGAAGCTGACCTCTGCTGCGCGAGAGGCCGCGTCCACTCCTCGTGGGCCGCTGGCTCGACGACCTCGCGGGCCCCTTCATCGGCGACTGCGGCGCTTCTTCGAGGCGCGAGGGTGGCCTTCGCGCTCTCAAGACGCCCTCCGTGGCCGTGCGCGGCGCCTTCGTCGGCCACGAGAGGGTCGTGGGAACGCGAGGGAGCGCTCTTGGGCCTCACCCGCGCCCCTTCGCGACCTCCTCGAGCCCTTCGGTCGCCGACGAAGGGGCTCTGGTCGCTCGCAAGCGCGCCTTCGTCGGGCACGGACCCCCGTTCGCAGGGCCTGAAGGGGCCTCCGCGGGCGACGAGCGCCCCCCCGGAAGCCAGGAAGGCGGTCGGGTCGGGTCTGAGCGTGTCGTCGCAAGTCACAAACGCGTCGTCGGAGCTTACAAACGCGTCTTTTCAAGCTCCGACGACGTCTTTTCAACCTCCGACGACGTCGTTGTGAGCTGTAACGACGTCCTTTCAAGCTCCGACGACGTCTTTTGGGGTCGCGACGACGCGTTTGGAAGCTCCGACGACGCGTTTGGAAGCTCCGACGACGCGTTTGGAAGCTCCGACGACACGTTTGGAAGCTCCGACGACACGTCCGAGGGCTCCGACGACGCGCCCCAAGGGGGTTGCGCCCGGCCCGGACGGCGCGACCGACCGATCGGGCGTAGAATCGGGGGTGCACATGAGCTCACGCGGGCGACACGTCGGGCTTCTCGCGCTCACGCTGGGCTTGCTGGCGCGCGCGACTCGGGATCTGAAGCCCGGCGTCGGTCAGCGCAGCAGCACGCTGACCGGCGTGGGGCTGCCGATCGTCGCGCCGTTGCCGAGCTCCCCGTGGGCGTTGTCCCCCCAGCACATGATGGCGTTGTAGAGGAGCGCGCAGGTGTGGGTCTCGCCCGCCGCGACCTGGTAGGCGCCGCCGGCGAGCCCCTGCACCTGGACCGGGACCGGGCTCGCCGTCGTGGAGCCGTTGCCGAGCTCCCCGCTGGCGTTGTCCCCCCAGCACCAGACCTGCTGGTTGACCGTGACGCAGGTGTGGTTGCCGCCCGCGGCGAGGTCGAAGCTGCCCGAGGTGAGCGCGGGGAGCCCCGTGACCTGCACGGGCACGGCGCTCGCGACGTGCGTGCCGTTGCCGAGCTGGCCGTAGCTGTTGTCGCCCCAGCACCAGACCTGGGCGCCGACCAGGGCGCAGGCGTGGAACATCCCGGCCGCCACGCGTTTCGCGCTGGAGATCCCCTGCACCTGGACCGGGACGCTGGAGCTGCTGGTGGACTGGCCGTTGCCGAGCTCGCCGTGCAGGCCGTCGCCCCAGCACCAGACGGGCCCGGTGAAGGTGGTGCTCCCGGCGGGCGAGAAGACCGCGCAGGTGTGATCGCCCCCCCCAGCGAGATTCGCCACGATCCCTCCGCCGAGCGACGCGTGGATGAGGATCGGGACGTCGCTGTCGGCGGTGGAGTTGTTCCCGAGCTGACCGAAGCCGTTCTGGCCCCAGCAGGCGTCGAGGCCCGGGCTCAGGTACGACAGCGCGCAGGTGTGATAGTAGCCGGCGAAGACGACCGCCATCGCGCCGAGCCCGGAGACCTGCACGGGCTGCCCGCTCGGTGCCCCCATCTGGCCGTCGCCGAGCTCCCCCCCGCCGGTGGCCCCCCAGCCCTCCCCGGCGGTGGCGGGGCCCGCGCAGGCGGGGGCGTCGCCGGCCGCGAGGAAGTCGGCCGAGGCCAGTCCCACCTGCACGGGCACCGGGCTGTCGACCTGGCGGCTGTCGCCGAGCTGCCCCGCGTAGTCGGCGCCCCAGCACTGGGGCGGAGCTCCGGAGAGCGCCGCGCAGGAGAAGCCCCCGCCCGCGACCAGGTTGAGGGGCTCGATGCACTGGCCAGCGGAAGTGCAGACGTCATAGAGAAAGCAGCCGCCGCAGCTCCCGCCGCAGCCGTCGGAGCCGCACGCTCTCCCGGAGCAGTCCGGGGTGCAGCAGCCGCCGGAGACGCAGACCTGGCCGGAGCCGCAGACGCTGCACGCGCCGGCGTTGAGGCCGCAGGCCGCGGAGCTGTTGCCGGTCTGGCACACGCCCGCGGCGTCGATGCACCCGCCGCACGCGCTGCACCCGCGGTTGACGCAGGTCTCGTCGAGGGAGCACACCTGGCACTGCGCGCCGCTCTCACCGCACGCCGCGCCGGCGTCCCCCGGCTCGCAGGCCGCGCCGTTCAGGCAGCCCGCGCAGGTGCCGCCAGAGTCGGGAACCCCCGAGTCGACGCCCGAATCGAGGCCGGAGTCGGGGAGGCCCGAATCGACGCCCGAATCGAGGCCGGAATCGGGGCTGCCCGAGTCGACGCCAGAATCGGGGCCGGAATCGGGGCTGCCCGAGTCGACGCCGGAATCGGCAAGCCCCGAATCGACACCGGAATCGGCGATGCCGGAATCGATCCCCGAGTCGGGCACGCCCGAATCGAGACCGGCGGCGACGCCTGAGGCCGACCCGCCGTCGGCGGTGGGGGAGGAAGGCGAGCAGTGGGTGAGGCCGAGGGCACAGGCCGCGGAGAGGAAGAAGACGAGCTGGGATCTCATGGGCGCTCCTTCGCCCTCAAGTAACCATCCAGGCTTCCGGGGCTTTGACCCCTATCAAGAACATGGCAAGGACGCGGCAATTGGCCGCGCCTCTGGTATAGATAGAAGAGTTCGCCCCGTCTCTTTATATAGCCCCCATGCGTCGCTCCTCCCTCCCCTCGCTCCTTCTGCTGGCGCTTGCCGCGTGCAAGACGGGCGGCGCCGCCGAGCCCGAGGTGGCCCAGCCGCCGACGCCGGTGGAGCTGGGCCAGGTGGCGGTGGCGGACATCCGCGAGACCTCGGACTACATCGCGACCCTGCGCTCGCGCCGGTCGGTCACCCTCCGCCCGCAGGTCGACGGCCAGGTGGCGCGCATCGCGGTGCACTCGGGGGAGGCGGTCCGCAAGGGCCAGCTCCTGATGCAGATCGACCCGGCGCGCCAGACGCACACCGTGGCGAGCCAGAAGGCGACCGCGGCGGCGAAGGAGGCCGCGCGGGCCTACGCGGGCCAGGAGTACGCGCGCGTGAAGAACCTCTACGCGAACGGCGCCGCGAGCGAGGCGGAGCTCGACCAGGCGAAGAGCGGGTACGCGTCGGCCGAGGCCGACCTCGCGGCCCTCTCGGCGCAGGTGCGGGAGAGCGAGGTCCAGCTGCGCTACTTCAGCGTCGCGGCCCCCGAGGACGGCGTCGTCGGCGACGTGCCGGTGCGCGAGGGGGACTACGTGACCCCGCTCTCGGTGCTGACCACGGTGGACCAGAACCAGGAGCTCGAGATCTACCTCTCGGTGCCGGTGGAGCGGGCCTCGGCGCTCGCGCTGAACATGCCGCTCGAGCTCACCGACGACACGGGCAAGGTGGTGGGCCAGAGCCGCGTGACGTTCATCTCGCCGCAGGTCGCGGAGGACACGCAGTCGGTGCTGGTGAAGGCGGTGCTCCAGAACACGGGCGCGGGCGACGCGGGGCTCCTGCGCACCTCGCAGTTCGTGCGGGCGCGGGTGGTGTGGAGCGAGCACCGCGGCCCGGCGGTCCCGGCGAGCGCGATCAAGCGCTTCAACGGCCAGACCTTCGTGTTCGCGGCGGTGAAGAAGGGCTCGACGCTCACCGCGGAGCAGCGGCCGGTGACGCTCGGGCCGGTGGACGGCGCGCAGTACCCGGTGCTCGGCGGGCTCGCCGCGGGCGAGGGGATCGTGCTCTCCGGGCTGCAGAAGCTGCACGACGGCAGCCCGATCGCGCCGGTCGCGCCCAAGACGGAAGGGACGAAGGGGTGAGCCCGCTGCCGGGCCATTGCCCCTAAGGCCCATGTTCGTCGAGCTCTTCATCCGGCGGCCGGTCCTCGCCACGGTCACCGCGCTGCTGATCGTCCTCGGGGGCGTGATCTGCATCCCGCTCCTGCCGGTGGCGGAGTTCCCGAACATGCGGTCGCCGAACGTCTCGGTGGAGGCGACCTACCTCGGCGCGAACGCGCAGACCATCGAGACCGCGGTGACCCAGCCGCTGGAGCAGGCGGTCAACGGCGTGCTCGGGCTCAAGTACCTGCAGTCGAGCACCAGCACGAGCGGCGTGGAGATCAACGCCACCTTCGACGTGGAGCGCGATCAGGACCTCGCGGTGCTCGACACCCAGACCCGCGTGAACCGCGTGCTCGGGGTGCTGCCGCCGCAGGTCCGGCAGCTCGGGGTGCAGGTGTCGCGGCAGAGCGGCGCGTATCTGCTGACCATGGCGCTCGAGGCCGAGCAGGGCAAGTACTCGACGGCCTTCCTCTCGAACTACGCGGACACCACGATCGTCCCCGCGCTCAAGCGCCTCCCGGGGGTGGCGAACGCCTTCGTCGAGGGCGAGCGCAAGTACGCGATCCGGGTGTGGCTCGACCCGCTCAAGCTCGCGGCGCGCAAGCTCACCGCGCGGGACGTGCTGAACGCCATCGCCGAGCAGAACGTGCAGGTCTCGGCGGGGGTGATCGGCTCGCAGCCCGCGCCGGCGGGCCAGGCCTACGAGCTCCCGGTGCGCGCGCTGGGGCGGTTGACCAGCCCCGAGGAGTTCGCGGCGCTGGTGCTCAAGACCGGCGCGGACGGCACGCTGGTGCAGCTGCGCGACGTCGCGCGAGTCGAGCTCGGCGCCGAGGACTACTCCTCGGTCGCGCGCTACGAGGGGAAGGAGAACGTGGCGGTGGGGGCCACGGTGCTCGCCTCGGCCAACGCGCTGCAGGTGCGCGACGCGATCCTCGCCCAGATGAACGCGCTCCAGAAGTCGTTCCCGCCCGGGCTCACCTACAAGGTGCCGTTCGACTCGACGCGCGCGGTGTCCGCCTCGCTCACCGAGCTGATCCGCACGCTGCTCGCGTCGATCGGGCTCGTGATCTTGGTGATCTTGTTCTTCCTCCAGAGCTTCCGCGGGACGCTGATCTCGGCGATCACCATCCCGGTCTCGCTCGTCGGGACCTTCATGTTCGTGAAGCTCTTCGGCTTCTCGATCAACACCCTGACCCTCTTCGGCCTCACGCTCGCCACCGGCCTGGTGGTCGACGACGCGATCGTGGTGATCGAGAACATCGAGCGCCACCTCGAGGCCGGGCAGAGCCGCGCCAACGCCGCGTCGCTCGCGATGCGCGAGGTCACCGGGGCGGTGCTCGCCACCTCGCTGGTGCTCATCGCGGTCTTCGTGCCCATGGCCTTCTTCCCCGGGTTCACCGGCCGGCTCTACAAGCAGTTCGCGCTGACCATCGCCTTCTCGGTGGCGATCTCGACCTTCAACGCGCTCACCCTCACCCCGAGCCTCTCGGCGCTGCTCCTCACGCACGAGGGCGAGAAGCGCGGGCTGTTCGGGGTGGCCCAGCGCAGCCTGCGCCGGCTCACCGCGCTCTACGAGCGCTCGCTCGCGGGGATCGAGCGCCACTGGCCGTGGGCGCTCGCGCTGTTCGCCATCGGCCTCGGCGGCACGGTCTGGCTGCTCCAGACCCTGCCGCGCACCATCGCGCCGCAGGAGGACCGCAGCTACTTCATGTGCGGGATCCAGGGGCCGGAGGGCTCGTCGCTCGAGCGCACCCTGGAGGTGGTGAAGCAGGTCGAGCGGGTCATCGCCGCCCAGCCCGAGCTCGAGGGGATCTTCATCTGGGCCGGCGGCGGGGCGGCCAACAGCGCCTTCGGCTACGTGTCGATGAAGCCCGTGGAGGATCGGCCCGGCGCCGACCACGCGGCGATGGCGGTGATCCGGCGGCTGCGCCAGGAGCTCGGGGCGATCCCCGGGGCGCTGGTGAACGTCTTCCCGCCCGCCCCCATCGACGGGCTCGGGGAGACCGGGGGCTTCACGCTGCAGCTGCTCGATCAGGGCAGCGAGTCGATGGCCGCGCTCACCACCGCGAAGGACGACCTGGTCGAGGCGGCGAAGGCCGACAAGCTCCTCGACAGCGTGTTCTCCGACTTCGCGGCGAACGACCCGCAGCTGGTGGTGGACGTCGACCGCGCGCGGGCGAAGGGGCTCGACGTGCCCTTCGACGAGATCGCCGACGCGCTGCAGATCGAGCTCGGGTCGGCCTACGTGAACGACTTCGAGATGAACAACCGGGCCTACCGGGTGTTCGTGCAGGCCGACCAGCAGTTCCGGGCCGAGCCCAAGGCGGTGAACCAGCTCTACGTGCGCACCGGCAGGGGGACCATGCTGCCCCTGCAGAACGTGGTGAAGCTGCGCGAGGAGGCCGCCCCCACGGTCATCAACCACTACAACCTCTTCCGCACCGCGGCGGTCTCCGGCGACGCCGCGCCGGGGGTGAGCTCGGGCACCGCGCTGCTCGAGATGGAGCGGCTCGCCCATCAGGTCTTGCCCGCGGGGATCAGCTTCGAGTGGACGGGCATCGCGCTCGAGCAGCTCGCGTCGCAGCGGACCGTGGGGGTGATCTTCGGCCTCACGCTGCTCTTCGTGTTCCTGGTGCTCGCCGCGCTCTACGAGAGCTTCATCTTGCCGGTGATCATCCTGGTCGCCGTGCCGCTCGCGCTGCTCGGCGCGCTCGGCGCGCAGCTGCTGCGGGACCTGACCAACGACGTGTTCTGCCAGATCGGCCTGGTGATGCTCATCGGCCTCGCGAGCAAGAACGCGATCCTGATCGTCGAGTTCGCCGAGCAGCTGCGCCACAAGGGGCGCACGGTGGTGGCCGCGGCGATCGAGGCCTCGAAGGAGCGGCTGCGGCCGATCCTCATGACCTCCTTCGCCTTCATCCTGGGGATGTTGCCGCTGGTG
>VFSW01010742.1_pt1 | contig 12942 bp, 11 predicted proteins | sample 5358111 | NCBI WGS metagenome assembly VFSW01 (sample SAMN11554181, study PRJNA540505) | mine drainage metagenome | isolation source: sediment from site ElyBrook_90M | place: USA: Ely Copper Mine, Vershire, VT | collected 2017 | reverse complement strand
CGCAACGCCTCCCGCGATATCAGATCGTGCGCGCCGGGCGGAGAGCTAGAGCACGGCAGTGAACGCGTGGATTTCCCCCAAGACTGCTTGGAGGCGGAATGACGGGAGTTTTGCCGGCGTTCGGCGTGGGCGCTTGCATCGCCGGATCGACGTCGGGCGGGCAAATGACACCCTTGGTCTGATCGAGTTTTTCACTGAGCGTTTGGTTGGAACGTTCCTGCGGTGTGCAGCCCGTTGAATCCGCTGCTTGCGCCACAGGCACGCCGGTCAGCAGCATCCCCAGAATTAGTGCTCTCATGGACACGAGCCCTTGATGCTTGGCACTTGTTCGTTGGTAACGTGCCGCACAAGGCGCGGTTCCGGCGGAAGGTCTGCCATCTGTCGCTGATTGTGTCTAATGCCTCGGCCTCTCGCGCTTCCCGCGTTTCCTTCGCCTCGCATAGGCTACGCTTTACTAAATGCCGTGCACATCCGCGTCCAAGGGCGCGTCTCGTGGTCCGAGTACATGCACGGTTGGTCGCGGCATTCAAGCCGCAAGTAGCTCGGCGCGGAGTGTGTCTCGACCTTGACCGCCGTTTGGACAATGGCGGCTTTCTAAATACGCGAAGTAGCAATCTGATCATGGCTCTCCTCAATCCGCGGCGGTCGAGACCGCCACGCCGGAAATAGTGGTCACACGCGCCGAATCAATTGGTGATGTTGATCTCGAAGCTTGGCAACAAAAATCCGCAAATTTGACACACAAATACATGGAACAAATATGCGCCACTATAATCTATGCTTACACTCGCCCGCCGCGACTGAGGAACCAAAACCGGGTGCGCTTGTTGATATTGACCCAGCACACGCGGTTGGAATCCCAAACATGGAGGAGCATATGAAGGTCAAGACTCTTCTGCCGGTATTACTATTTGCGACATTGGTGCTGCCGATAACAGCGCAAGCGCAGGGAACTGTTCGAGGCGCGCAAGAAGGCGCCGCTGCGGGTGACAGAGACGCCGGCCCAGTTGGCGCAGTCGTCGGTGGGGCGGTTGGTGCGGTCACCGGCACGGTCGGCGGGATTCTCGGCATCGAAGATCGCCCGCGGTTCCACCAATATGTTGTACAACAGCGGCCTCCCTCATATCGCTATAGGGATCAATTGCGCGTCGGCGCGGTATTGCCGCCAGATGTGACGTATTACGATGTTCCTGCCGAATACCATGTGCAGGTTTATCGATACGCCTACGTGAATGATCGCGCCGTGTTGGTCGATCCTCGCACACGGCGAATCGTGCAGATTATCGACTAACAAAGGCTAAGCGCTGTGCGAAAATCCGCTCCGGCGTCGCCGGGGCGGATTTTATTCGAGCCGCACAAAGAGAACGGCACCTCAGATCGGTCGGCTCGTTACCGAATAGCTAGTTTCTATCGCGAAACGCCCGGATTGAATGGTGGCGGTTCAAGTTATTTCGATGGATTCGGCATAAAATGCCGGTAGAGGCCGGCATTGGCGATCCTCGGACGGGTAATTTTTGAGCTTGGGCTCAGTATTTCTTCGCAGACTTTCAGCTCGAGACACGTCGAGCCGCGGCCGCTCTGATTTGCCGGGAGGCGGACTGCGTGTTGGTCAAGCAGCTCTTCGTCTGCGGGGCGACCGGGTCGCCAGTAGTGCCGCGATTCTCATGAGGTTGTTGGCGAGCATAGCGGCGCCGACTTCGGGCACGTAAACCGCGAACCGTCGGCCATTGTACAGAACGTGGCTCTGATGCTGCTCGCCGGACAAACAGACCGGGCAGTTCTCGTGCATGCACCGACTGCGTCGCAAGCTCAGCGAGCCAACAAACGCCGGCCACAAAGGCGGTTTCGTATTCGAGACCGAGCGGGGCGGCCCGTTTACTTCGGATGCCGTCAATCGCCTCGTAAAGCGCATCGGCGAGCGTGCCGGCTTTCCCTTCCAGGTGCACGTCCACATGCTCAGACACGCCTGCGGCTACGCGCTGGCGAATGCGGGGCATGATACGCGGCGAATCCAGGACTGGTTAGGTCACCGATCGATTCAGCATACGGTCCGCTACAGCGAATTGAGCGCGGCGCCGTTCAAAGACTTCTGGCGCGACTGACCTCGCCTTGTAACGTTACGGGGCCGGCGTAACGTTACCGCGGCAGCGCGGCAATGATCGGTTTCACCATGCGGTATCGCTCCCAGTATTTGCGCGCTGCTTCTCGATTCCGTGCATGCGTGAGCGGCGCGATCTTTGGATCGCGATAAGCGCAGAGTTTCCCGCCGGCCGTAGCAGCAACCATGCGGCAGCGCTTGCCTTTCGTCGTGAGGGCTTCACAACGCGGTCTAATATGCTTTATTTTCATTGGGATTCCGTAGGTTACGCGCGCCTGCACGTGCGGACCCTGCCTGTTCGGCAGCGGGAGGCCCGCCGCAGCTATTTCCGCTCGGAGTTCACACACAGGTGGAGTTAGCTGTTCGTTGGAGGTTGACCTCTCGGGCGGTTGCTTGGGAAAAGTTTTCCCGGCCCTGCTGTGTCCGCGGGAAGGAGCCACGCAATGCATGTCGAGGCCACCGATCCAGTTTCCATCTTCGATCATATGGTCCGCTCGCGCATCTCTGTTCGCGCATTCCGGCCCGATCCGGTGCCAAGGCGTCAACTGATGGACATCCTTGAAACCGCGCGCGCGGCCCCGAGCAACTTCAATTCCCAACCCTGGGGCGTCCATGTTCTGACAGGCAAGGCGAAGCGCGCGCTCGGCGAGGCGATCGTGCAGGCGCATAGGGCAAATACGCTGCCCGCATTTTCGCCATTTCCACTGCCTATTCCGGCGGATTGTAGAGCGCGGTGGGACGACTTTGCGAGTCGCTATTATTCGACTTTGGGTATCGATCGCGGGGACCTAGCCGCTCGGGCGCGCCAAACCGGCCGGAACTTCGTCTTCTTCGGAGCGCCTGTAGGCTTTATTTTCACTATCCATGCGACGCTCACGAAGCACAGTTGGCTCGACCAGGGTCTCTTCTTGCAGAATTTGATGCTCGCCGCGCACGTTCGAGGCTTGGCAACGTGTCCACAGGTCTCTTTTGTGCGTTTCCAGTCCATCATCGCCGAGAAGTTGGGCCTCGGCTCCGACGAACTTGTGACGTGCGGAATGTCCTTGGGCTATGCGGATGAGCATGCAACGGTCAATAGGTTGGATATGCCGCGCGAGCCCGTAGAAGGATTTACGCGTTGGCTAGGCTTCGACGAGTAGGCAGTGCTGGTTGCACATCTCGCGATGTCGGTTCATGACCTCATCGACTTCGCCCGGCACTATGGTGTTATTCGGCGTGCAATTTTTGAAAGCCGATTGACATCTAACGCATATCGTTATCTGCCAGCGTTAAGTCCGACAGGCTGCTAGGAGCGCCTTTGCCTCCTTCAAGTCGAGCGTGTCGAAGCCTTCCGTGAACCAACCATATACCGGAGCGAGAAGGCCGCGAGCTTCTTTCGGCTTACCTTGGTCGCGCCAATAGCGTGCCATGCTCATCGCCGTGCGCAACTCCCACGATTTCGCTTGCTGACTTCGCGCAACCGCGAGAGCGCGGTTGAAATACCCTTCGGCCTTCGCCGCATCACGCTCAGGCGACTTAAGCGCGATCTCGCCGGCAATGCGATTGACCTCGGCCTCGCACCATCCCTCTTTGGTTGTTCCGATTCTGTCGATCGCCTCGCCAATGCAACGTCCGGCCTTATCGAGTTCGCCAAGCTCGGCATGCGCAAGCGCCAAATCTGATAACCGCCACGGCATCCCCAAGGTAAATCCCATTGACTGCAATGCTGTTATCGCAGAAGTAATCATCTCCACTGCTACGGCAGCTTCGCCCTTCACTGCAAACAGGGAGCCTTGATCCAGCGATCCGTTGATCTTCCAGAAAGGGGCATCCGTTTCGTTCGCCGAGGCGCTGAGCTCGGTCGCGAGTGCGCTTGCGCGCGAATAGTCGCCACAGAGGACGAAAGGAATTGCACCCCAGTGCAAGGTGAACATCAGCGTGGCAGATTGTCCGGTTTCTCTGGCGCTTTTGAGCGCACCATCAATGTCGCGGAGCGCGGCCTCGGGATAGCCGAGGAGCCACAGCGCCCACGAACGAAACGTCAAGCTTGGCACGATCTGGTCCTCACCAAATCGAGTCGCGAGATGACGATGGATAACAGGATCATACAGCGCGATCGCCTCATCGAAGTGCGCTCTGGCTTGGGCGACTTCGCCGGAGCCGAGAGTCAGGGCGGCCCCCACGAAATTATGCCCGATCACCTTAGGAAACGAAGCTCTTTGTTTTTCAGCGAGCTGCAAGACTTGGGCGGAGACATCGCGAAGTGTATCTCCATTGAATGCCCCGGCGTTTGAGATGAAGACGCCATAGAGGATCGAAAACAGCAGCAGCGGGTCTTCGGGAGGCTCACCGAGCGCTTCAGCTTTTTCGATGAGAAGACGTGCCTGCTCTATAGCGGCTTTGGTTTCCGGCGCAGTGTATCCTTTGACGTGGACCAGAGGGGTAATCAGTGCTGCCTGTAGCTTGATTTGCGCGCGACGTTGTGTCGGAGTGCCGGGTAAGGTCGCGACCTGGTCAAGGGCACGCGTGAATTGCGCCATCGCCTCGACTAAGGCAGAACGCTGTAGCGAACGCTCCGCTGCTCGGCCCCACCACTCGATGGCCGTTTCAGTCATGCCCGCTTGGCTGAAGTGATGCGCCAAGACTTCCGGTTCGGCTGCGGTATCGGCGAAGCGCTCGCTCAGGATTTCCGCAACGCGGCGGTGCAAGAGCTGGCGGCGGCTTTTCAGAAGATTTTCGTAGGCCGCGTCTTGGATGAGCGCGTGCTTGAAACGGTAATCGCTCTCCGGCGGCATGCCCTGCACCAGCACGATGTCGGCATCCGCAAGCTTTTCCAGCGCCGCTTGCAGGGCGGGATCCTCCATATCAGCAACATCGCGCAACAGAGCATAGGAAAAGCCCCGGCCGATGACGGAGCCGATCTGCGCCACTTCGCGCGCCGAGCCAAGGCGGTCGAGCCGCGCCATTAGGGACTGCTGCAAGGTGGGCGGGATCGCCTGGATGCCGCCATGCTCGCCGCCCTCCAAGAGAAGCCGGGTCACCTCCTCGACGAACAGCGGCACGCCGCCGGTGCGGGCGGCGACGTCATCGATCACGTCGCGCGCGAGCGCGTGCCGCGCCGAAAGCTCCGCCACCATGTCCCCCACCTGTGCGCGATCGAGCGGCGTGAGCGAAATAGTGCCGTGGTGCGAGCGCACGCCCCAGGGCGACCGGAATTCAGGCCGTGCCGTAGCCACGACTAACAGCGGCGCGAGCGCGCCGCGCTCGGCGATACCGCGCAGCACGTCAATCGTTGACGGATCGGCCCACTGCAAATCCTCAAGCACCAGCACTACCGGCTGGGTGCGGGCACTCGCCATGACGGAGTTGGTCAGCGTCGCCAATTGCCGGCGCCGCAACTCATCCGGCGATAAGGCCGGCAAACCCTCCCGCGGCAGCGGAATATCGAGAAGCGAAGCGAGCAGCGGCGCATTCTCGGTCGGATCGAGTTTGATCTGCGCCAGCGTGTTCCTAAGCTCGGCGAGCCGCCGCTCGGCCGGGATCTCGGCCCCGCCGAAGCGCTGGCGGCCCCATTCGACAACCGGATGCAGCGGCGCGTTCTGCAGAAGCTGCAAGCAGCTCCACTCGATCCAGGTATGTGGCGTTTCGCGCAACCGGCCATGAAATTCGTCAATCAGGCGCGATTTGCCAATGCCCGGCTCGCCGACAATAAGCATGAGTTGGCCGTCGCCGACCCGCGCCCGCTCCCAACGGCGCAGCAGCAAGCCGATTTCCTCTTGGCGGCCGAACAACGGCGTAAGCTGACGCACCCCCGCGCGTCGTCCGCCGCCGCTGGCCCGCATCAATCGGTAAAGAACGGTCGGCTCGGGAACGCCCTTGAGTGCGTGCGCGCCGCGCTGTTCGGCGACGAACAGTCCGGCGATCTGACGCTGCACGTTCGCTGTGACAACGACCGTCCCAGGTTCGGCGAGCGCCTGCACGCGCGCGGCGATGTTGGCCACATCACCGTAAATCTCGCCCGCCGCATCGACCACCGCGGGGCCGGTTTCAAGCCCGATGCGAGCGGCCAGCGCAGGCTTGCTGGCGCCAGGATTACTGCGATTGAGTTCGGCCAACGCGCGCTGAATCGACAGCGCAGCTCGGACCGCGCGCTCGGCATCGTTCTCTTGCGCGATCGGATAGCCGAACAGTGCCATCAGCCCGTCGCCGAGCTTTTTGGTGACATGGCCGCCCATCTCTTTGACAGCCGCCGAACCGGCATCGAGATAAGCTCCAACCAACTCGCGCCACTCTTCGGCATCGAGCTTTGCGGCAATGCCGGTCGAGTCAACAAGATCGCAAAACATCACCGTGATGTGCCGGCGCTCGCCAGCGATCTTTGTTTCCGGGGCGGGTGGCGCGGAAATCGTCGGCGCGATCGGCGGTGCGGATGCTGACGCGGAGACAGAGAGGGCCGCATTCGGATGCGAGGCTGGCGTACTTCCGAGCTCGGTGATTGCCCGCAAGATCTTTCGGCGATGGCCCAGCAACACGCCGAGGTCCTTGAGATCCTGCTCGGTCAGTTCGGTAAGGACACTGAAGTCGACACCGTTTTCGGCGAAGCGCTCCGCATATTCGGGAAGGCCGAGCTTTCCGAGCCAATCCGCAATCTGCTGCATAGGGGCGGCCCAGCGATGTTCCAATTACCCACAACCATCACAACGGCGCTTAGCGAGTTGCCGGAGAAGTTGTGGCCGCCCTCCGTAAGGGCCCAAATCGAGAATGATCGACCCACGTGCAGGGTCAGCGCTAAATCGAGGTCACGTGGGAAACGCCTCGACGATGCTCACTGCTGATTCGGTGGGCACAACTCGCTCCAGCCGGAATCCCGCTTTGTCGAGAAGACCACGATATTCTGGTTCTGTCCGCTCCTGCGCTCCGGTAAACAAAACAAGCATGATCATGTCGAGCATTTTGCCCAGGTGCGGCGTGTTCCCTGGCGCGAGCACCGTCTCGATGATGAGCAGCTGGCTCTTAGGTTTCATCGCGCGGCGACAGTTGCCGAGGATGACCAGGCACTGGGCCTCGCTCCAGTCGTGAATGATATGGGAAAGCAGATACGCGCCCGTGGCAGCGGGAACGCTCTCGAAGAAGTCGCCGGCTTCTATGATGATGCGATCCACTAGTCCGCGAGCCTCAATCAGCGGCGCCGCGTCGCGAATGACATGCGGCAGGTCGAAGAGTATGCCACGCGGTTCTGGATGGCGGCCGAGGATCGTCGCGAGCAAATTACCCGTCGCTCCACCCACGTCGATAATGGTCTCGAACTGAGAAAAATCATAGGCTGCAGCGACAGCAGCAGGTTCCGATCCGTGCAGACCAACCATGGTTTCACTGAACATGGACGCGTCCGCGGGATGGGTTGCCAAGTATTCAAAAAACGACATGCCGAATGCTTTCTCGAAACCGCTCTTCCCCGTCTGAATCGAGTACGGCAGTTGTTCTAGTGACTTCGTTATCAAGTCGCCGGCTACTGTCAGGACGCTCGCCCGGACTGTAGGGGTCCTGAATGCCTCACCCAGCAGCGTCAGAGAAAAGCGGTGGCTAGGGCCCTCGGTGAACAGACCGAGGCTGGCCAGCGTCCGCATCACCCGGTACAGCGACGGTGCATCGCTTCGAGTTGACTGGGCGAGCTCCTCGGCGGTCCTTGGCCCCTCGGCCAGTCCCTCCGCCAAATTCATTTCGGCCGCGACGTAAAGAATGCGGGACGCCCAATGCGCTAGAGCCATCTGAATCAGCTGATCCTGGCGTGGGGCCACTTCGGTTTTCGCACGAGCGATCTCAAGCATACCAAAATGTCCCCTAAGCGACATTGGCGCTGGCGCCAACCTGCATGCCGGCGGCGTCTGCTTGGTCCGGATGGTTACCCCACATGCCTCACCTAGCGGCGATCCGCCATTTTATCGTGCGGTGAGTTTGTCCAAGCAGCTTAAGCCCCTGGCAAACGACTGGCTTGGAGAAGAGAGAACACTGATTTGGACTAGAGTGAACTTGTGCTAAGATTTGCACGGACCCAGCGACCTTTCCTGTAGCGGAGGGAAAGATGCTTACGCAGAACGCGTCCACCCCCTTTAGGTTTTCGACGGACGATTTGCTGGAAGCGGTTCGCGCTAAGGTCGTCCGCGAGTTGCACGACCATGCGGCCTTGCCCAGCAAGGGCCGGCCCGAGCCGCTCGAGCCATTGCAGGATTATCGCGTCCGGCTCAACATCACTAAGCGAGCGTTACCTGGCGTTATCATCATGTCTGGTACGCTTTGCGGGATTCGTCACGCGATCCGATCAAGAGGATCGGTCTCCAGCGCCGAAGACGATCTTTTGCTCGGCGTTAATCTGAGGGGACGTACCATAATGCGGTCACGCGACCGGGAATTGGTTCTGCATGATGGGGACGCGATGTTGATGACGCGCGACTCGACCAGCCTCAACCTTATCCATCCCGCGCCGGTAAACTTCCTAGGCTTTCGGGTACCACGCGAGGCTATTGCTTCACTCGCTGGTAGCATCGACGACGGGTTGATCCGCATGCTCCCAGCAGGCTCGGAGACGATTAAGCTGCTTGCTACCTATGCCCGGGCGATCGCGGACGAACAACAATCCCTGGACAGGCCTGAGCTCCAGCGACTCGTCGTCACCCACATTCACGATCTGATCGCCTTGGCCGTCGGCGCTACACAAGACGGCCAGGCAATCGCCAGGGGGCGTGGCATCCGTGCGGCGCGGTTGCGCACGATCATGTCCGACATAACAGCGAATCTCGCCGACCGCGATCTGACGGTCGCTGCAGTCGCGCAGCGGCAGCGTGTGACGCCGCGGTACTTGCATAAGCTCTTCGAAGGCGAAGAGCTTACCTTCTCCGCGTTTGTCCTCAATCAGCGCCTTTCTCGCGCGCACCTCATGTTGCGCGACCCGCGGTTTGGCGATCGCAGCATAAGTTCAGTGGCATTCGATGTTGGGTTTAATGATCTCTCCTATTTCAATCGTACTTTCCGACGACGGTACGATGCGACGCCGTCGGATATAAGAAATTCGACGGGAAGAACCCGGCCTGGTTGAAGCGGAAGGCGATCAGTAACCGGCCGTCGAACCCCGTTCACAGGTTGGCGGCCTAACCGCGACCGGGACGCCAATTCAGACTACTCGACGTCAGCAGGGGTCGCTCTGACTTCCGTTGTTGTCGCAGACGAGATCGATTTTGGATTTGGGCGCCATTGAGGAAACGAATGAATACGCGCTCAAGAGCAGCCGGCAAAGCAGCCAAAGGGCGAAGCAAGCAGACGCCGCCAACACGTCGCAATGCGGCAAAAGACAAGACGCGTTCGAAGTCGCCCCCTCTTGGGCAGGAAATCGAAGTCGCCCGCCTTTCACGAGAACTGAACGAGGCCCTGGAGCATCAGGCGGCAACCTCTGAAGTGCTCGAAGTTATCCGTAAGTTCTCCGGTGATCTTGAGCCAGTATTCGCAACGGTCCTGGAAAATGCCACCCGCGTCTGTGTAGCTAATTTCGGCGTGCTGACACTCTGCGAAGGTGAGGACCGCTTTCGCGTAGTCGCGATGTGCGACGTTCCGCCCGCTTACGCTGAGTTAAGGCGGCGCGAGCCCGTGATCAGTCCAGCGCTGTTCGTGCAAATGGTCATGACCAAGCAAGCAATCCAAATCCGGGACATGACCGAGTTGCCCGCCTATAAAGAAAAGGCTGATCCTAACATTGTATCGTTCGTGGACATGACAGGGGTGCGAACTAACCTCAGCGTACCTTTGCTGACGGACCAGCGGGTAATTGGCATTATCACCGTATATCGCACGGAGGTACGACCGTTCGCCGACAAGCTGATGGACCTTCTCAAGAACTTCGCTGCTCAAGCTGTCATCGCCATCGAGAACGCCCGCCTGTTGAATGAACTGCGTCAGCGCACGACGGACCTCACCGAATCGCTGGAGCAACAGATCGCGGCGTCGGAGGTGTTGAAAGTAATTTCAAATTCGCCCAGTGATCTGGAGCCAGTGTTTGACGCGATGTTGTCAAACTCAACGCGCCACTCGGTGAACTTGATCGCGTTGCCGACCAGATTGAGCAGCACCTGCGCCAGGTCAGGGCGATGCGCTTTCGCTGCCGTGACCATATCGCCGCCATCCGCCGTGAACACCCGGGAGCGTTCACCTTCGAGGCCTGGCTGCGCCAGTCAATCGACGGCTGATCATTTTCACCGAATGGGAAGATACCCGGCGTTGGTTGCAACGGCGGCTGCTGGAAGCTCTAGCTGACACCGATCAGGTCGACGATCGCTCCGCATCCTCATCTGCACGGACGCGGCGCGCGAATGGCGCAAGCGCGTGCCAATCCGGGCCATAGCGTTTGAACCGCCGCGCTTGCCGGACGGCCGCTCGGCGACGACCCTGCCGGAGGCGATGGAAAATCGGGGTCGCGTGGCCGCAGCTTAGCGCCGGCCGGTAAATGCCCGACGTTCAGCTATGGCTAAGATTTGCTGAAAGGGCGGCGAATCAAAAATACCGCTCGGTCACGGGACCACTGGCGGATGATATTGGAGCGTGTAGGCCAGCGCCCACAATAAGAACAGCACGACGGGAAGATGCACAAGCAATTGCAAAAATGTGAAGCCGACGAGATCGCGCGCGCGCAACCCGAGCACGCCAAGCAACGGCAGCATCCAAAACGGGTTGATCAGGTTCGGCAGCGCCTCGGCAGCGTTGTAGACTTGCACGGCCCAGCCGAGATGTACTTTCAGATCGTTGGCAGCCTGCATCACGTAGGGCGCTTCCAGCAACCATTTGCCGCCGCCTGAGGGAACAAAGAATCCCAAGATCGCCGAATAGACGCCGATCACCAGCGGATAGGTGTGCTGCGTGGATATGCTCACGAAGGCATGGCTGATTTGGTCGGATAGCGTCACGCCTGCGCCGTTCTTCGCCTGCGTCAGAATGGTGGCGATGGCGCCGTAGAGCGGAAACTGGATCAGCACGCCTGCGGTGGCCGGCACCGCCTTGGTGACAGCGGCGAGGAAGCGCTTCGGCCGCCAGTGCAACAGCAAGCCGGCCATGACGAACATGAAATTGTAGGTGTTCAGATTCGAGATCGCGACGATCGCGCTTTGGCGGGAGAACTCGTAGACAAGCCATCCGATCGCGAGCAGGACCAGCAGAATGGTCAGCAGCGGCGAATGCTCGAGCCAATCGCCGGGTTTTTGCGGCGCCGGTACCTTGATCGCATCTTCGCGCGAGATCTCGATGCCCATGGCTTCCGCCGTCATCGCAGCGTTCGGCCCGGGCGCCGACGAGATTGCGATGGTGATGGAGACCACAAGCAGCACCGCGGTAATCACGAACGATTGCCACATGAAGATCGTTTCAGTGAAAGGGATCACGCCGGTGATTGCGAGCAGGCTTTTGGGCACGCTTGCCGGATTGGCCTGCAGCTGCGCGGCGGACGAAGACAGGCCCAGCGCCCAGGTCGCGCCAAGCCCGAGATACGCGGCGGCACCGGCCGCGCGGTAGTCCATGCGCAGTTCACGCCGCTCCGCCAGTGCGCGCACCAGAAGGCCGCCGACAATGAGGCTGAATCCCCAGTTGAGCAGGGAAGCCACCATGCTGGCGGCGGCGACGAGTCCGACCGCGCCGGTGCCGCTTTTCGGCATTTGCGCGAGGCCGCGGATAAGCCGCTGCGCCGGCGCCGAGGTGGCAACGACATAGCCGCCGATGACGATGAACGCCATTTGCATGGTGAAGGTGATCAGGCTCCAAAAGCCGTTTCCGAACGCCTGAGTGACCGCAACCGGCGACGCGCCGTTTATCATCGCGCCAGCGGAAACGACCACGACGGCAATCGCCACGAAAATGAACGCGTCGGGGAACCAGCGCTCGGCCCAGGCTGTGAAGGCAGTGGCAAGCCGAACCAAAGCGCCGTCGCGCTGAGGTGGACGCTCCTGCACCGCCGCGCTTGAGTTTGACATCGTCGGCCCCTTCGCCGTCGGCAGCGTGCGGCTCGATTTGCAGACTGGGCCTTACCGCCGCGTGAAGACTATCAGGAGAAGACCAAGCGCGGCTATGCCGCCGCCGTAAATCCACCGGGTCTGGTTGACCATGAAACTTGACGCGGGATAGGGGAAGTACCCCGAGCCTTGCCCCATAAACCGGGATTCCCCAACAGATGACTCCCGATCTGGCGTGAATATTCCCGTATTTCCGGCCTTCCTGCAAGGCAGCCGCGATTGCGGATGAAGGCCTTGCGGCGGGCTTCAATCGACTCGATCCGGAAGCTTACTTGCGCGATATCTTCGCTCGTATTGCCGAGCCCAATTGACCACAATGCCGCAAAGGTCAATTTTGCGCCGGGAAGTAGCTACAAGGCATCTTCCCAACTTAATAGTTATGGTCCCGGCGGCCTCTTTTGGGCAGCCGAACCGGGATGGCACGCTGCGGCAAATCCGGCATATCCGCAAATCCTCGACGTGGAATTTCACGAAACTCAGGTCATTCACACTATTAAATTTTTGCCTCAGGATGAAGCGAGCGATCGCGCCCCAAAGAATGTTGATATAAAATTCAGCGTGGACGGGAAATCGTGGACGTCTGCCGGTCGCTTCGGCGACATTTGTACCGCGAATACCGCAGAAGGCTGGCGTGACGTAACGCTCGCGCCGCCGATAAATGCACGTTACGTTCAAATTGCAATCCTCAACAATTGCGGGAATCCAGACTTCCTGACATTGAGAGGTTTGAAATTCGAATGATCTGGGGTATGTGATAAACAAGAGCTTTTGCCGAGAAACCGACCAAAGTGAACACTCCACCGCCTAAAGGCGGTGGCTTCA
>VFSW01010741.1_pt1 | contig 12942 bp, 10 predicted proteins | sample 5358111 | NCBI WGS metagenome assembly VFSW01 (sample SAMN11554181, study PRJNA540505) | mine drainage metagenome | isolation source: sediment from site ElyBrook_90M | place: USA: Ely Copper Mine, Vershire, VT | collected 2017 | reverse complement strand
TTCTCGGCGGGCAGCCGATGACTCTCTCGCGTTTTGAGGACGATGCGGCGCTGCGCGTAGTGAGCAGCAGCGACGGCCCCGCACCCCCTGGAACGCGCATTGCTTACGTGTCCGGCACCCTGCCGGACCAAGTCCGCCGGACGGCCAGGGCGGTGCGGGTGGACGATTACACCGCTGAACTCGACGCCGCCCTGGCGCGGGAGTATGGTCTCAGCGCCGCGGTCGCCGCGCCTATCGTGGTGGACAGCCGCGTGTGGGGAATGATTACTGCGACTTCGGCCAAAGGGCCGCTGCCGCGCGGGGTTGAGGACCGGCTCCAGCGGTTCGCCAACCTGGCCGGTACCGCGGTGAGCAACGCGGCGAGCCGCGAACAGCTCATCGCCTCGCGAGCCCGCGTTCTGTCGACGGCTGACGAGGCGCGCCGCCGGCTGCAGCGCGACGTTCACGACGGTGCGCAGCAACGCCTCGTTCAGACGGTCATCTCATTGAAACTGGCGCGTCGCACCCTTGCTGAGGGCGATGTGCCAGCGAGCATCGCACGGATCGACGAGGCGCTTAAGCATGCTCAGCGCGCTACCGACCAGTTGCGCGAGCTGGTCAGCGGAATTCTCCCGGCCGCGCTGACGCGCAAGGGCTTGCGCGGCGGCGTCGAGTCGCTGCTGGCTGACCTCCCGCTTCCGGTAGACGCCGTCATCGACGTGCCGCGCCTGCCCGCGCAGGTAGAGACCACTGCCTACTTCGTCGTCGCCGAGGCGCTGACCAACGTCGTCAAGCACGCCGGCGCCAGCCACGCCTGGGTTCGCGCGCACGTTAGCGCCGGCGCGGTGCGCGTTCAGGTGAGCGACGACGGAGTAGGAGGTGCCCAGGTCAAGATGGGCTCTGGCCTGACCGGGCTTTTCGACCGGGTGGAAGCGTGCGGCGGCACGCTCAGCATCACCAGTCCAGCGCGGCTGGGCACGACGGTTGAGGCGATAGTGCCGATTGGCGATGTGTCCCCGCCCGCCCCCGGGCAGGCTCAAGGTGGGTAACAAGCGTGGCCAGGTGTTCCTGACGTAAGTCAGCACCGCTTGGACCCGCCGATGTTCGGTGCTTTCGACGCCGATGTTGAGCTTGCGGAAGATGGCAGTCACATGCTTTTCCACGGCCGCTTCGCTAATGGCCAGAGCGGCAGCGACACCGATGTTCGACTTGCCTTCGGCCATGGATGCGAGCACGGCTCGTTCACGGGCCGTCAGCCGGCTGAGGGGGTCGTCGTGGCGATCGCGGCCTAGCATCCGGCGGACGACCGCGGCGTCGAGTGCGGTGCCCCCGGCCGCGACCCGCTTGATCGCGCTGATGAACGCGTCGATGTCTCCGACACGTTCCTTGAGCAGGTATCCCACGCCTTCAGGGCTGTCGCCAATGAGGTCAAGGGCGTAGGACTCCTCGTTGAACTGCGAAAGGACCAGAACGCCGAGGGCCGGCTGGCGGCGACGCAACTCCATGGCCGCGATCAGCCCGTCGTCCTCGCGGTGCGGGGGCATCTGGACGTCCACGACGACGATGTCCGGGCGGTAGGCCAGCGCCTTGCCGAGCAGGTCGTGAGCGTCCCCGGCTTGGGCGACAACGTCGAGCTCGGCCTCGGTCAGCAGGCGCACGATCCCCTCGCGCATGAGTACGTCGTCCTCGCCGACGATCACGCGCAAGGGGCGTTCCGTGTCACTCATCGAGCATCCGGCGGAATTGCGGCCCGGTCACTTCGGTTTTTGGAGTGAACCCGGCGGCACCGGCGCGCCGGGCGTCAGAGTCGGTGGCTGCATCGGCATCTGCCGAGATGAGCAGAATCTGGGGCTGCCACGGCAGCGCACTTATCCGCGCAGTCAGCTCCAGGCCGTCTCCGTCAGGCAGCCCGATATCGATGAGGACCGTGTCGGGGCGCAGGGCAGTCATCGCATCGACGGCTTCGGCCACGCTCCCGGCCTCGCCCACCACGTCATGACCCCATGAGCGCAACAGCCCGACTACGAGCTGACGGAAGCACGAGTCATCGTCGACGACGAGGACTGACCGGGACATGGCGACATCTTCTCAGCCTGGCCGGGATGGCGGAGGTAGGGCTAGCCGGAAATCGCTCGCGGGGCAGCCCTGCCTTGCTTTCTGGCCAACAGGTCTGGGCCTGATGGAGCCCGAATGACATGTTGGCAGTGGCAGTCACCTTCCTGCGCGACCCGGCGCAAGCCGTCGCTACCGTCACCGCCTGACATCAACCAAGCTTCGACACCCGAGGAGACCCAGTCATGACCGCTCAGCACCGCATCGTTCTCGAACCATCGGCTCAGGGCATCGTCGACGCAACGTCCAAGCCCCCCTTCCTGTACGAGCTTGAGCCAGCCGCAGCCCGCAAGGTACTGGACGACCTGCAGGCCGCGCCGATCGGCAAGCTCCCCGTCGAAGACGAGTGGGTCACCGTGCCGGCTCCCGTCGGGGACGTCCAGGTCCGGATCGTCAGGCCCGCCGGCGCGACAGGTACGCTGCCGGTGATCGTGTACATGCATGGCGGCGGCTGGATCCTCGGCAACGCTGGCACGCATGACCGGCTCGTCCGCGAACTCGCGGTCGGAGCGCACGCGGCCCTGCTCTTCGTTGAGTATCCCAACTCTCCGGAAGCCCGCTATCCAGTCGCCATTGAGCAGGGCTACGCCACGGCTCAGTGGGTCATGCGCGAAGGTGCGAACCGAGGACTGGACGCCAGCCGGATGGCCGTGGCCGGGGAGTCGGTCGGCGGCAACATGGCGGCCGCTCTCACCTTGATGGCCAAACAGCGCGGCGACGTGACCTTCGTGCAGACCTCGATGTACTACCCGGTCACCGACGCGGCCATGGACACCGCGTCCTACGAGCAGTTCGCTGAGGGCTACTACCTCTCCCGCAAGGCGATGGAGTGGTTCTGGGACGCCTACACCACCGACCCCGGACAGCGGGCAGAAATCACCGCATCCCCCAACCGGGCCTCTATTGAGCAACTGCGAGGCCTGCCCCCGACCCTGCTGCTCGTGGACGAGGCTGACGTCCTGCGCGACGAGGGAGAGGCGTACGCCGCCAAGCTTCGTGCTGCGGGCGTAGCCGTGACTACCGTTCGCTACAACGGGGTCGTGCACGACTTCATGCTGCTCAACGCGATGAGCAAGGCCAACGCGACCCGCGCCGCGATCGCGCAGGCGACCGCCTTCCTGCGCGCGGCCCTAGGCACCGGGCAGACGCTATGAGCGCCGCTCGCTCGAACGCACCGGACTCCAGCGGGCCGTATCTATCATCACGGGCCGCCCACTAGTGCCAGCGGCGGCTTAGCGAAAACGGGTTCCGATGGTCATCTTGCTGGCCCTAAGCACGTTCGCCTCCACGTTGCTCGGCGGTCTGTTCGCGCTACACAACAACAGCCGGCTGCACTTGGTGCTCGGCTTCACGGCGGGAGTCATACTAGGCGTCGTCGCCTTCGACATCCTGCCCGAGATAGCAGATATCTCGCGCACGACCGGCACCAGTTTCAGAACGCCGATGATCGCGCTGGCCGCAGGATTCTTGTTTTTCCACGTGATTGAGAAATCAATCCTCATGCACGAGGCGCACGAAAGCGAGTACGCTCGCCACTCGCACCCGGCGGTCGGGCTCGCCAGCGCCCTGGCCCTGTCTGGCCACAGCCTGACCGACGGAATCGCCATCGGACTCGCGTTCCAGGTCAACGGCAGCACCGGACTGACCGTCGCCTTGGCGGTCATCGGCCACGATTTCGCTGACGGCATCAACACAATGGCATTGATGCTCGCTCACGGAAACAGCCGCAAACGGTCGCTCTCGTTGCTCTTGCTTGACGCCGTCGCCCCCGTCATCGGTGCCGCCAGCACGCTCCTCTACAGCGTTCCTGACCGCAGCCTTCTCCTGTACCTAGGTGCGTTTGCGGGGTTCCTGATCTACATCGGCGCCAGTGATATCCTTCCCGAAGCACATGCCAACCATTCATCACAACGCACGGTGTTCATGACCATTCTCGGTACCGCCTTGATGTGGGTCCTCATCTGGGCCATCGGCAAATGAAAACCCTTCGCAAAGCTGTGTGTGACTCGGGACGCTAGCTGATCTTGCTCGGCCTCGCGAATGCGTCGTGGCGGAGGTGGTCATCTTGCCCGACGAACGCCTTGAACTCACCCAAGCGGTAGGCGTCGCCCGACGTGCGGGAGTCAACGTTGATGGAGAAGTCCCGCCGGAGGTGGGCCAGATGACGTTCGAAGGCTGGAATTTCCATCGGCTCCCGCAGTCGCCGCATGATCTGGTCCATCGTTAGGAACCCTCCGTCGTCACGGAGGACCGCGTACACCGGGTCGTGGACGGAGTTGGACTGCTCCACGAGGTCGCGCGGCATTCCTTCATGATCGAGCGCGCGACGAACCGAGTCCCCCAGAGCCCGGGCAACCGGGGGAGGAAAGGCATTCCCGATCTGCCGGTAGGTGGTGGTCTTGCGGCCGGTGAAGGTCCAGCGGTAATCGTCGTCGTCCCAGCCCTGAACGCGCGCGACCATCGCGGTGGTCAGCTTCGGCAGCAGGGTGACGGGATCGCTGGCGGCTGGCGGTGAATCTGCTACCCCCAGCGCGTCTACCCCCAGTGCCCGCCACGCCCGTTTGGCGCGAGTCGGGCCGAGGTCAGGGCCGCCGTGCTTCTTGGACCCGCCCACGATCGTGGGAGCGATGTCGTTGGCCCGCTTCGCCCAGGCGTCCGCGCCTGGCCAGCCGTCCTCGGCCATGAGATCGCGAAGCGCCTCCCCAACCGTCCTGGCGAGCTCCGGGTGCGGTTCGGGCCACCGGAAATACCGGAAGTCTTCCGCGCGCATCGCAATGAGCACGAACCTCGGCCGCAGCTGAGGTACCCCGTAGTCAGCCGCATGCAGCAGCCGCCAGTCAGCGGCATAGCCGAGTTGGGTAAGCCGGTCAAGGACATGCTGCCGGTAGGCAGAAAAGCGCGGGAGGGACAGGCCGCGGACGTTCTCCAGCAGGAGAGCACGGGGTTTCACCGTTGTGCACAGCTCGATCGCCCAGGCGAAAAGATCTCGCTCGTCGGTCGCGCCTAGCTGCTTTCCTGCAATGGTGAAGGGCGGGCAAGGCACTCCTCCCGCTAGCAGGTCAATGCCTTCGTACCGGCCCGGATTCCATACCAAAGGGCTGGCTGCATCGCCTTGGGCAACTTTCCAGTGCGGGCGGTTGCAGCGCAGGGTATTGACGGCGTCCGGGTCCAGCTCGATGGCCAGCTCGTGCTCGAAGCCAGCCACCTCCAGTCCAAGCGACTGACCACCAGCGCCCGCGCAGATCTCCACGACCTGGTAGTGACGCACCCTGGCCTCCTCACTGCCCGCCTGCCAACGGCAAGGCGCTTACCGTAGCATCTTGCCTCCCTCCGGCCTCGAATGACTGCTCGAAGATGATTTTGGAAGTTCGTGTCTTACCCGAGAGGCCGGTGTTAGCTCCCGCAGTCACGGATGAAGCGGCGCACGCGTGTCCCGTCCGCCCGGAAACGCTGGCCAGGACGTGATCACGAAGCTTTGTTCGTGTTATCACGCTAAAAACCCTTCGCCATGCCGAAAGTCTTCGTGATCATGAGGCTGCCAGCAAGAGTGTGGCGTTAATGCGGTATCTCACCGGCCTCAGTCGTCTCGGAACCTCGCTAAGTTAACGGCATTGCCCGTCAGGGCTGCCCCCTTCCCACTCGGAGTGAAGCTCCTGAAGGCCGGTCGCGTGCCACAACGCTTGCGGACCACGGGCGGGTCGGAGTTCATGGTGGATACGTATCACCGTAGTATGCGATTGCTGCCAGAATTGCTGGTACCTTCCTCGCGTACGAGGATATGAGCCTTTCTGGCGCCGACCAGCTAGTTGCCTGTCGTTAACCTACGAACACTGAAGGTAATAGGGTTCCCCGACCTTGACTACACGGGACTACTCAGTGAAATCCTGGAGCTTCGATCGGTACGGCCAGTGAAGTTTCGACGGGCCGCGCGCCTGGTAGCGAGACTGGCCGCCGTACTCGCGGTCGGCGCGCTGGCGTGGGCAACCAGCGGTCTCGTCCCAGCCTATTTTTCCGACAAGTCTGAGCCAGACAAGGCTACCTACCTGGGAACGTTTTTTGGCTCCATCGCCACGCTTGCGGCAATAATAGGCTGGCTCCGCCGACGCACCACCACCGATTCCATAACCTTGCAACTTCGCAGGCAAACTGGAATTGAGTTGGATCGAAGACTGAAACACATGCGCCGGACTGCCGAGGATATAGCACTTAGGTACCGTTTCCACCGCACTGGCGACAGAACTGACCTAGGCGGAGTGGTCGACGCGCTTTTCACAGGCTTCGGCCGCGTGGTATTGACTGGGCAGCCCGGCGTAGGAAAGTCGTATACAGCACTGCAGGTTGCTGGCGCGGCAATCAATCGGGATGCTTCGATCGTTCCGCTAGTAATTCCGCTCAGCCGCTGGGCAGGGACAGACAATCCTGACGAGAGGCTCGTCCAGTTCCTGCATGATGATTTTAACGTTCCCGCGACGTCGGGCAGGGAGTTGGTACTGTCCGGCAAAGTTCTCCCGATATTTGACGGTCTCGATGAACTCTGTGCCGAAGATTCGGATGTTCAGGCGGCAGCCCAGCTGCTTGAAGGCCTTGTTAACTGGAGAATCTCTGATAACCGAGTCAGGTTCTTCCTGGCTTGCCGCAAAAGTATCTGGGACCATATAAATGCCGGGCTGACCAATCACCACACATTGACTGTTCTCGCTATTATGGCGGTCGACCGTGGCGATGCGCGCGAATACCTTAGGCATTCGGTCAGCGTCGCGAAGCAGGACGCCGTTGCGAGCAAGTTGATTGAATCACTTCAAGCAAAGGGACATGATTACCTGCTGACGAGCCCTTGGCAGCTTAATCTACTAGCCGAGATCTTTCGGAGCCGGATTGACCAATCAGGCGAGATGCCCGACGCAGAACTAGAAAAAATTACCGACGCAGCAACCGTCGATAATTTGATCGCGTACTATGTTGAGTCTTCGCAGGGCAGCAGTAAGCACTGGGTTCCACGAATTCGCCGGGCACTAGACTACTGGTGGCTTTCCAGGTACGCAAAGTATCTCGAAACGAACGGCAACCAGTCACGTGAAGTCGACGGGCGCATCCTCCCTGCACGGGATCTTGTGTTGCACCGGCTATGGCCTGTTGCGGGGGACACGTTGCCACGCATGGTCGACCTAGCCTTGTGCATCGCCCTCTCGGTTCCTGGCTTCTACTGGTTGACGGTCTTTTCCTGGCATCGCGGCCTGCCGCCTCGCATCCTCTTGCTCGTATTCGGGCTGATATGGTCGGCACTGCTGGCGCGCACCAGCACTAAACCGTGGGTTCGCCCGGTGACACCCAACTGGAGCCGGCTAAGTAATCCAAGATTCTTCCTTCCCCAGCTCATCGCTGCTTTTCTCGTCGGTACGGCTCTTTGGCTCGTCGTCAATCCCGCCATCGGCGCTATTGGCTTCGTGACTGCCTGGCTCGTCATCGGGCTGACTGTAGGCTTCGGGCAGACTCTAGCTACGGATGTGCAGCTCAAAGTGGTCGGCCCACTTGGAGTGCTGCGCCGCGAGCGTCAAGTATCCCGCTTCTCGGCTGCGGCCGTGTTTCCCCTTCTAGCTCTTGGATTCAGTGCCACATGGGGAAGATGGCTTGGCAGCATGGCCGCCCTGGCCTATTGCCTGATCGTCGGGGAGACGGTGGCGTGTGCGCTCTGGCGCAGGTACCTAGCGATGATCATCGCCTCTGCGTTCACCCTGCCGCCAGATCCTGCACACTGCCTGAAACGGATGCATGCCCTAGGGCATCTGCGGATAGCTGGGGTATCTTACCAATTCCGCCATGACGATGTCCTTCGTTATTTCGCTAACCGCACCGGCCTCCTCAGGGCGAGATCCCAAGCAGCTATGCTGAATGGTTCAGCGACCCGCTAGGCACGGATTGCAGCGGAAGACCCGCCACGCTGTCATAAGGCCACCGAGGAAGAGCCCGTGACGGCTTATCGCTCGGTGGCCGTAGACAGAACAGGTCGGCGTGTGCAGGCACATGCCCCGCGGCCGGTCGGGGTTTCGCTGCCACGTCTCGATCAGCCGCAGCGCGTGCTGCTTAGGAGTCCGCACCGGCCCTGCGAATGGTCAGAAGTTGAATAGCTTGGAGAAGTCGACATTCGGCCACTGGTCGGGCCGCTGCTGCCACGGCAGCTTGGATGTCATGTGCACCGGCTCGATGTACTGGTTCCTGGTCACCAGGAGCCACGCGCGGTTGCGCGACTGCACAGCCATCTTCGAGCCCTTCTTCTCATCGAGGGCAGGGCCCTCTAGCAGGACCTGCCAGGCGGGCTTGGCCATCGCTGAGTTGATGAGGGGCAGGGCGATGAACAGGGTGATCAGGCCGAAGAAGGCCCGCCACTGCCAGTTGCCGCCGAACACGGGCTGATCCGCGTTGGCCGCCCACATCCGGTGAACACGCACGAAGTCCTCTGCCTCTGGCACGCCGTCGGCGACCCAGGCAGCGGTGGCGACGACCGTCTGATACTGCTTGACGGCCTCCGCCGTCCGCAACGGAAGCAGTTCAGCCGTGACGCGGCCGATTATCATCTGGACCAGCTCGCTGCGCAGGGCGCGGTCGTCTCCCGACTCCCGCACGAGCTGCACGCAGTAGCGCAGCAGCGGGTTCCAGGCTTCGTTCTTGAACCGGATGGCCAGTTCACGAACGCGGAACGACGCCGACGGGTGCGGCATCACCCGTTTCGCCTCGGCGAAGACGCCGGCGACCTGGTCCCCCTGCCCGGCGACCTCCAGCAGGTCAACAAGGGTCAGGTACCGCGGCTCTGTGGGGCCAAGGGTTTCCAAGACCCAGCGCGTCCCGGCGATCGCTGATTCCAGGACCTCCCGGTTGAGCTGGATCGCGGGTGCATTCTGGGCCGCCTCGAGGATTACCACCGACCGCATGTCGATGAAGTTCGGGTACTGGCCCCAGCGTCCGCCCCAGCGGGAAAGCCGGTCGAGCGCTTCCTGGTACCTGCCACGGAAAAGCAGCCGCTCCAGCTCGCGCGACACATCTTCGACGGTGGCGGGCTCCCGGTCTCGTGCGCCCGCCTGGAAAACGATGTCGCCGCCGGTGGCCGCCGCGCCGCGCTTCAGTGAGTCCTCGGCGTCGGCGATCGCTTGCAGCACGGCGCCTGCGTACCGCAGTGCCTCCTCGGACCGGGCCTTCTGCTGCTTCTTCTTCCAGTGCTTGCGCTTTTCCCTGATGTTGGCGTCGAGTTCCCCTGGCGGCGACGGCGGGATACCGAAGAACTGCGCTAGCTCGTCCGCTGACGGCGCGGGCGAGAAGTCTTCCTTGTCGAGCCAGTCGACTGCTGCTGCGGTAGTCATGTCAGAGCACCATCACATCATCAAGGGCGGCCACGGCCTCGGCATGCTCCCTATCGGACATCGCGCCTCTGCGGCGCACTTCTACCTGGGTAATCAGCTGGCCCGTCTCGCCGTCGTGCGCGGTCACCCGCAGGATGCCGTCACCATCGAGCGCCATCTTGATGGTGACCGGGTAGCCCCGCGGCTTCGGGCTGCCGAGGGAGCCGATGGCCTCCCCTAGTTCGTCAACGAACTTCAGGTTGAACTCATCGCCTTCGTACACGGTCACCTTCACCTCGGTCTGGCCTTCGCTCGCGCAGGAGAAGGTGCGCTCGGCCGGCGGCACGGTCGGGATCGGGGCGTTGGCGGGCAGGACGACCATGTTGCCCATGACGTCTTCGTCGTTCAGCGCGCCGACGCCGATCGCGTGCGATGAACGGTCCACTGGCGCCGGCAGCTTGGCCAGCGGGCTGGACGGCGCGGCAGTGCCCGTCTTCAGCGCCCCGACCAGGGCAGCGCCCCGGGCGACGTCTTCGTCAAGGTTGCGTGAGTACTGCGGTTCCCGGCCGAAGTACCGGCGCAGCAGGTCCTGGAACGCCGGGATCCGCGAGCTGCCGCCTACCATCAGCACGGCGTCGATGTCGCGGGGCGTGAGGCCGGCGTTGTCGAGGCAGGTCTCGACCGCGAACTCGACGTTCTCCAAGTGCTCCGCCAGCATGCCGTTGAACTCCTCGCGGGTGAGCGGGAACGTCATCCGCTTGCCGCCCGCGATGAGCGCCGCCTGCGCCCGGTCCCGGCTGCTCAGCTCCTTCTTGAGCTGCTCGGCCTTGGCGTAGGCGTCGGCTAGGTCGGCCGGGTCCGACTCGATGTTCACGCCGTGGTTGCGCATCGCCATGTCGTTCATCCGCGCGACGATGAGCCGATCAAAGTCGGCGCCGCCCAGGCGGCGGTCGCCGTGGTGCGACATCGCCTCCAGCTGCCCGTCGTTGTGCCGTTCCAGGACGGTGACGTCGAACGTCCCGCCGCCGAGGTCGAAAACCAAGAAGCGGCGATCGCGTGTGTTGCCGTCCAGGCCGTGCGCGATCGCGGCGGCCATCGGCTCGGCGGGCAGCGCGTGCACCTTCAGGCCCAGCATCTCGCCCGCCTGGCGGGTTGCGGAGCGTTCGGCCTCGCCGAAGTACGCGGGAACCGTGATGACCACGTCGACGACCGGGTAACCGAGATGATCGGACGCGATCTGCACCATCTTCTTCAGCACGAGGCTGGACAGTTCTTCCGGCCGCCATTCCTTGCCGCGGGCGATGAAGGGCAGGCCCGAGTCGAGGAACGTGGCACTGCCCATCCCCCGCTTGAACAGCCGGGCGACGTGCTCCGGGTCGATGACCGCCTGGCTCTTAGCGAGCTCGCCGACTTCCACCCGGGTCTCGTCGTCTTGCGGGAACCACACGGCCGACGGGATGATCCGCTCACCATCGCGCCCGGCGATCGCGTGTGCCTCGCCCGAGTCGTCCACGAACGACACGACCGAGTTCGTTGTACCGAGGTCGATGCCGACCACTTGCCTGATGCTGCTCACGTCAGCGGTTCTCCTTGCTCAGCTGGCTCCGCCGCCGCGCGCGGGGCGGGCCCGACGTCCACCTTGGCCTTGATGATCACGTCCCCGAAACAGGCGAGCCCGCGGGTGTAAACGCGGGTCACGACTCCCGACCGGCCTGCCGATCCTGAGACCGGCTCGTGCAAGGCGGGATCGAACTGGTCGCCCGGCGACCCCATCTCCTGGTAACCCGCCTTGACCAGCGCGTCGGAGAGGGTCTGCTCCACGTGCTCCGTCACGTCCTGCGCGGAACGGAGCCGACGGACGTCAGTCAGCAGGTTGGCCAGCAGCACGATCAGCGGGCGTTCCTGGCGATTCCTGAGCCGGGTTTCCAGCACCCGCATCCGCGCCTGGGCGTCCGCGTGCTGCCTGGCGAGCAGCGGGGTGACGGCGGCGGCCACGCGCTCAAGGTCTTTGCGCAGGTCCGTGGCCAGTCGCTCGAAGTCGGCCCGCATCGTGGCTTCGACTGCGTCGAGGCGGTCGAGCACGTCAGCCGGCGAGACGTAGTCCTCGTCCTCAGGTCCGGCGTCAGCGATTTCCTGGCTTGTCATGACGCGCTCCTCAGCGGGGACGGCTGCGCTGGAGCAGGGACCGGGTCCGCGAGCGACAGCGGCAACTCCGGCCGCGCGAAGGCCTGCGCGTACCGGTTCTTGAGCACGTAACCGCTTGGTCCGTAAAACGAGAAGGAGGCAGTGGTATCGGCCCCCGCGGGGGCGAAGGTGGCGTCAACCTTGGAGCGCAGCAGGAACCGGCAGAACCGGTCAAGGAAGGAGACAATGAAGAACGGCGAGCCGATGGTCATGATCATCATGACCCACAGGCAGCCGGCCCATCCGGCGTCCGCGCCAGCCGCGCCTGCCGCGCCAAGCGCGGCTGAGCAGCCGTCGGTGATCGCGCCCGTCGGTTGCATCTCCCGCATCACCAGGCGCTTGCCCGGCTGCGACTGCTTGTCGTCCGGGTTGAAGTACCCCGTGGGATAGCCGAAGCGCTGCTCGAAGGTCCCGATCGCGTACTGGTGCACCAGCTGCCAGGCGACCGCGGGCGATGTATCGCGGAAGGTGACACCTTCCAGTCGCATGGGAACCAGCCGGGTAGCCAAACCCGCGAGCGGCACGATGATGAAGAAGAATATGACCAGGAAAAGTATGAATCCACCCATTCAGGAAACCCCACCCCTCTTGCCGCGGGGCGACAGATCCCCGCGGTCGTGCGTCAATTATGAGAGGGAGCGAGACAGCTTGCCCCCAAATATCCAAGATTCAACAGAACACGGCGACTTGTGGATAAGCCCGGTTGAATCTTTCTGTTCTTTTCTGCAGATTCAACACCTTCCCCTCATAGGGTGGAAAGTGGTAATTAGCCGTATTACCGGATTAAGGTGGTTATCCACGTGTCCGCTTACCGCCCTCGGTCCGGAGGTATCGTGTCGCACCATTGGCTGCCCGCCGATCCGGCACTAACCGACGATCGAAAGGACCTTTGGGATAAGTCGGTCAAGCGCATCGGAACTGGCCAATATCGCCGCCACAACGCTTCCAGGGTCGTGACCGCCTGGCGCCTGGTCGAGTTCCCGCCGCAGCGCGCCGACGGACAGGAAATTCGTGGTGAGAGCCTCAGCGATGGCCTTCCTCGCCTCCGCTCCGGAGGCGAGAGCGCGGCGAATCGTCGAGAGGCTTCCGGCCGCGGCGTCATTGAGGCGGAGCTCGTCCCGCTCGCTTTCCGGGACCATCTGGAGCCAGATGTCATCCGGCGGCGCGGCTCTGCCCCGCTCAGGCCAGCCCGCCGCCACGGGCGCCCACTTCCGGCCGAGCGGGCGTTCGACGTACATGTCAAACCAGGCCGGGTCGATGGCGCGCATGGCACTCAGGACACCGTCCAAGTCATCCTCGACCGCCGCATACGGGTCAGCCACCGGGCCGGGGGGGG
>VFSW01010740.1_pt1 | contig 12943 bp, 11 predicted proteins | sample 5358111 | NCBI WGS metagenome assembly VFSW01 (sample SAMN11554181, study PRJNA540505) | mine drainage metagenome | isolation source: sediment from site ElyBrook_90M | place: USA: Ely Copper Mine, Vershire, VT | collected 2017 | reverse complement strand
CCCCCCCCCGCGGGGCCCCCCCGCCCCCCGGGCGCCCCCGGCGCGACCCCCCGGCCCGGCCTTTGGCCTCGCCCGCCCCGGATTTAAATCTGGCCGCGCAAAAAAACCTGCCAATTGAGGCGAAGGAGGAGCTTCCCAAGCTGACGGGATGCGATCCTTGAAAGGCGTACAATATGTTGCTTCAAGATGCGCGGCTCGCTCCCTTGGAGGAGAATCTTACTTTGCTCGATGGCTCCGTCGTGCATGTGCGCGCTATTCGCCCAGACGACACCGATCGCCTGCGCGCGTTTCACTCACGACTGTCGGTTGATTCCATCGTCACGCGATTTTTCAGATATCTGCCTGAATTGCCGGTTGCCATCGCCGAGGAGTTCACGCATATCGATTACGAGAATCAAATGGCTCTGGTCGCCACGACCGGCGCCGGCCCGACAGAGCAGATCGTGGGCGTCGCCCGCTATGCGCGCACCGGGCCGGAAACCGCCGAGGCCGCCTTTACCGTCGCCGATCACTGGCAGGGGCATGGCATCTCGACGGCGCTGCTGCACCGCCTCGCCGCCTATGCCAGGGCGCGGGGCTACACGACCTTCATCGCGCTTGTGATGCCAGCCAACACGCGCATGCTCGAGGTATTTCACCAATGTGGCTTTCCCTGTGCGGCACACTACGACCAGGGCACGATCACGGTGACGCTGGATATCACCAGCTAACCACTTCACGCACCAGAGTCGTCCCAGGAATGGGAGGTGTGATACGCATGTGACTGTCGCGCCTGGGTTGTGACAAGGCCGTGACACACGGGCGGTATTCTGCGAGCAAACGGTAACGCGTTCATCGGATTGAGGAAAGGGGTGCGGCATGCTCATCGTTGTCGCTCTCGATGGCTCAGGGCTTGCCGAGCGAGGAATTGATTTCGCCACGCGGATTGCTCGCCAGTCCATCAGCCCTGTCACACTCTCGCTCGTGCGGGTGAATACCCTGATTCCCACGCAAGTCTATGGCGCTGGCGGGGAGTATGTCCCTATCCTTACTGAAAATATGGTCGTCGATGAAACCTCCAACGAGCACGATTATCTCGCTGACACCGCGAAGCGACTGGCTGCCATAGGAATCGCTACGCGCACGCATGTGAGCGTCGGGCGAGCATCAGAAGCCATCATTGCTTTCGCTCAGCACCAGCGCGCGGATCTGATCGTCATCACCAGTCACGGACGCACGGGACTCGCGCGAGCCATGCTGGGGAGCGTGGCCGAAGAAGTCGCGCGCAATGCGCACATTCCCACGCTCATCGTGCGCATCGCCAGCTCCGCGCTTCCCCCGCGCGAGCGCACTGAGCCATTTACGGTGCTCGTGCCGCTTGACGGCTCACCGCTGGCTGAGGCGGGCATCACGGCGGCGCTGCCGCTGGCGCAGGGGATGGGAGGGGCGTTGCGCTTGTTCCAGGTGTTGCCCATTCTCATCGAGAGTCCGGGCGACCGGCAGCGCCGAGCGCAACAGGCATTAGCCTATCTGTCCGATCTTGCCGGGCGTGTCGAGGCGCAAGGACTCATCGCTCATCGCGCCCTCGCCTGGGGAGATCCCGCCGACCAGATCGCGCTCGAAGCGGAGCGCTATCAAACTGACGCCATCGCTATCGCCACGCATGGACGGCTGGGTCTGGAGCGATTGCTGAAAGGCAGCGTCACCGAGGCGGTTTTGCGACAGGTGACGCTGCCAGTGGTGGTGATTCACCCAGGAGTGGCACCCCACTCCGAGCACGCGCAGACGCAGCAGCCTTCGCCCACCGCATCGTGAGCGGCCAGTGATGTGAATGTCAGCCCTACTCCCATGCGCCCATCAGGCTCGAGCCTGGTGGGCGCTTCTGTCCGAGATGAGGTCTTGCCTGCGCGATCCTGTTGCCAGGGAACATTATCGCCTGTGATACCTTTGTGATTCGTGGATGGCGCCTTGTGATGGGCCTGTGACCTCAGGCCAGTATCCTTGCTGTGACACACCAAACTCCACGAGAGGATCAATCCCCGCCGGCCAGTACCCCCGTCCATCTTGCGAAGGAGGTCTTTATTCAATGGCCTACACGTTCACCGTCAATCGCGAGACCTGCATCAACTGTGGCATCTGCATGGATCTCTGCCCGGTCCGCTGCCTCGACATGACGCGGCCCGCCAGGCCGGGTGAGCTGGGAAGCGTTGTGGAGCGCACGACGCCCATCCCTGGCGACGCGGGTCAGCAGTCCTGGATGATGCTCGCACCGGTGCAGGTCGACACATGCATCGGCTGCCAGGTCTGCGCGCAAGAGTGCCCGACCAATGCCATCGCGATCGCCAGCGCCACAGTGGTCGAGCCATTCGCGCAACGCGGTCAGGTGACGCACCTGCCCCCGGAAAAAGGCTGGCAGCCACTCAACGCGTATACCCGCGCCACGCCTGACGAGCCGGGCGAGGCACCCTGGGGCGACGATCACGGCTGGCACGTCGCTGAGCGCAAGGCAACCTGGCAGACCTGGCGCACCTGGCTGGGCGAGCGCACCGAAGACTTGCGCGCCCCCTGTCAGGCGGCTTGCCCCGTCGGCACGAACGCCGGGCTGTACGTCAGCCTTGTCGCCCAGGGCAAATACGATGAAGCCCTGCATGTGGCGTCAGAGCCGAATCCCTTTCCGGTCATCTGCGGTCGCGTCTGCACGGCCCCGTGCGAGGCCGTTTGCCGTCGCGGTGAGTTCGACGCGCCGATTGCCATCCGCGATCTCAAGCGCTTTGCGACTGACCACAGCACCACGCGCTCGCGTCATCTCATGCGCCCCACGCATCGCTATGGCGAGCGGATCGCCATCGTGGGCGCTGGTCCGACGGGCCTGAGCGCCGCCTATTATCTGGTGCGACGCGGCTATCAGGTGACGGTGATCGACGCGATGCCCGTCGCCGGCGGCATGATGTCGATTGGCATCCCCGAATATCGCCTGCCGCGCGCCGAGCTACAGCGGGACATCGACGCGATTGTCGAGCTGGGCGTCACGCTCAAGCTTGACACGGCGGTCGGGCGCGACGTCACCTTGGACGACCTGCAACGCGATTTTGACGCCGTCCTGCTGGCGGTGGGGGCGCAACGCAGCCAGCGCCTGGAGATTCCCGGCGAAAACCTGGAGGGGGTCATCCCCGCGACCTCGTACCTGAAAGACTATAACCTCGCTCCAGATACGCGGCTCGCTGGCGTCGTGGTGGTCGTCGGCGGCGGGAGCACGGCGATGGACGCCGCGCGGTCGGCGTTGCGATCGGGGGCGTCGGAGGTCCACATCCTCTATCGCCGCACGCGCGAGGAAATGCCCGCCCAGGCGGACGAAGTGCGCGCCGCGCTCGAAGAGGGCATTCAGCTGCACGAGCTAATGGCGCCTCTCACCGTCAATGGCCGTGAGGGACACGTCACGAGCTTGCGCTGCCAACAGATGCAACTGGGCGAGCCTGACGAGCGCGGACGCCGCCGTCCGGTTCCCATCCCCGGCTCAGAGCGTGACTTGCCGGCGGATGTGGTGCTGGTGGCCATTGGTGAAGCGCCCGACCCGTCGTTCTTGCCTCCAGGCACCAGCGTCGAGCTGGCGCCGTGGGGGGGCTTGTTGATCAATTCGGAGACACTGGCGACGGGCGCCTCCGGGGTCTTTGCCGCCGGTGACGTCACCTACGGCCCCAAATCGATCATCGAGGCGGCGGCGCACGGGCGCAAGGCCGCACGCAGCATACACGCATTTTTGCGCAAGCTCTCGCCACGCGAGATCAGCGAGATGCCCGAATATGAGTTCGAAACGCGATCGTCGCTGCCGCCTGACGGCTCTATCATGCTTGATTTGGCGCCCTCGGCGCGCGCTGAGATGCCCCTACGCACGGGCGACGCCTCACGCGCGCGCGCCGTTGAGTTCGCGTCGGGCTTGACTGAAGAACAAGCACGACGCGAGGCCAGCCGTTGTTTGCGCTGCGATCTCTCGTACCTGTGCCCCGCCGTCAAAGTGACAGCGCCACCCGCAACAGTCGCGGCCCGCTAACACCCACCTCAAAGGAGCAAACACCGATGTCTGTTCAAGATCTGACCAACGCGATCGTCTCTGGCATCAACGCTGGGGGCGAACAGTTCCTCGAAGGGACACTCGCGGCGGCGCTGCCCGTCGTCTGGATTATCCTGCTTGGTCTGCACCTGGGGCAATCGTACGTGCTCGATATGATCGATCGCTTTACGCTGCGGCTGGGGGCTGATCTGCTCTGGCTGATCTATGTCGCGCTGCGCGACTTCCTGGTGGTGACCGGCGTCGTGATGAGCTTCATGTTCTTTTTCCCCGATGTCGTCGTCACGGACCATCTGCCCCTGACCGGCGGCCTTGCCGCTGTCGCGCTCTTTGGGGTGTTGTTGGTCAAGCTCGTCAGCGACCCCGACCACAATCCACGCGCCTTCCAAATAGTCTCCGGGCTGCTGGCGCTTGGCGCGGGATTCTACTTCATCCCCTATATCTTTGGCGTGCAGGCGAATAACGTCGCCGCCGGCCACACCGCTGATTTCAGCAACTTCCTGGTCACCAGCTCGAATCCCATCTGGGCGGTGGGCATCGCCTATGTCTCGATTGTGCTGCTGGCTCTCTTGGGCGCGGCGGCGGTGGCCTTTACACTCATCACCGGCGGGCGCGCTGAGGTGACGGAATCGCCTGTCGTCTCGCAGTGACGACACACACAAGAGGAGAATGATGAGATGAATCCGACCGATGTCAGCACCGCAATCACGCAATCCCTGGTGCAAGGTGGCTCGCTGTGGCTGGTGAGCACCATCGTCGCCTTTTTGCCCGCCCTGTGGACGATGACGCTCGTGTTGCACCTGGGTCGTCCCTATGTGTTGCGCACACTGCGCAAGTGTGGGCTGCGGCTGGGCGCCGACGTGTGGTGGATGTCCTATTTGCTGATGCGTGACGGCTTGATCGTGGTCACGTTCGGCTTGAGCTGGATCTTTTTCGAGCCGAATATCATCACCGGCGTCGCGTTGCCACTGACCGGCTCGCTGGCCGCGCTGTGCCTGGTGCTGACACTCGCCGTCAAGATCACCAGCCGCATGGACGACAACGTGAGCGCCTATCGACTGGCGACTGTCTTTCTCGTGCTGGGAGCCACGCTGTATTACGGCCCGCAGGTCTTCGCGGTGGAGGCGACCAGCCAGACGCACCTCGCCAATTTTGGCAAGTTTTTCACCACCACGTCAAACACGAATCTGGCTCTCGTACTCATGTGGATTTCGCTCGCCGGCGTAACAGTAGTTCTGGGCTGGCTCTTCGTGCGCGCGTCGCAGATTGCCAGCCGCAGAATGGGCCAGCGTAGCCGGTTATCAGTGCCTGCGGCGCCGCCAGTCGCCAGCCCTCTCGCCCGCTAATCCGAGCTTGAGGTCGCACGCCTGCCGAACTCTCCCTGCCTATTAAACGTGAATTCGGGATAAAGCCGGCGGCAAGATCTCTATCAATCTTGTCGCCGGCGCCCCTCGCGCGGATCGCTTATCCCGAACTCACGTTATCAACTGATTCGCGAGAGAGTCCGGCAGGCGTGGTGTTGATAGCTCGTCTCATGTATCCGGCGGAAAGAGCGGCTTTCGATGAATGCGACTATCATCGCGCAGTCGTAGCGATGGGGCACGTGCCGATCATACGATGCCACAGGATGCGAAAGCGCGGCCTCGCGCTTCGCGCCGATCTGTCGTGATGAAAGGTGAGAAGAGGTGGCGTCCACTCCTCCTGTGGTCATGGCGGAAACCGCCCGCCAAGAACCCTTTGCCCGCGTGGCGCCACTGTTGCGTGGCGCTTTGCTGATTGGCCCGTGCGGCGGGTTTCTCTTCGCGACGATTTTGACGATCACCGTGGCATCGCGGAAGAATACTGGGGCGTGGTGGGAAGCTCTGGCTCAGGCGCATGGTCATCTTCAGCTCTATGGCTGGGCTGGCCTCTTCGTGCTCGGTGTCGCTCTGCATTTCTTGCCGCGCCTGCGCGGTGCGCCGCTGGCGATGCCTCATCTGGTGCCGTGGATCCTCGGCTTCCTGGTTGCCAGCATCATCGCGCGGGGCGCGAGCCAGCCCCTGGCGGCAACTTCTCCCTCCGGCTTGTGGGATTTTGGCATGCTCGTCAGCGGCGTCCTCGAATGTCTGGCGTTGGGATTAGCGTTCGCCTGCGGTGTCGCGACCTTCCCGCGTGGCCAGCCGCTGGCGAGGCGCCCCGCTCTGCTCAAAGTGCTGCCGTTGCTGGCGATCGCGTTCTCTTCGCTGGGCCTGGCGGCACTCGTCAATCTCGTCAATACCGCGCGGGCGATGAATGGAATCGTGCCCGATCCAGGTGATACGCTCAACGTCACGCTGGGCATCTTCGGCTTTTTAGTGCCCATGGCGCTGGCGATGTCGGCGCAGGCGTTGCCGATGTACGCGGGTCTCACCGCGTTCTCAAAACAGATCCTCTGGTCGCTGGCAGCGGCTTACTTCGTCGGACTCGCGTTCTCTCTCGCTGGCATCGCGAGCAGCGCCAGCTCCGATTTCTGGGGCGGCGTGCGCAGCGGAGCGGGCATGCTCTTCATGGGAGCTACGCTCCTGACCTTCGTGGTCTATTTCATGCGCATGATCCGCTCGCGTGGCCACATCCCTGAGCACATGGCGCGACTGTCACCCTCGCCTGAGCGGATGGAGCGCGCCTATCACGAGCAGATCGCCGCTCAGCGGGAAGACTTTGGTCCGTTCGTCGCGCTCATCGCGAGCGCTTATCTGTGGGCGTCGCTGGCGGCAGTGTTGATGCTCGTTGACGGCCTCTCGCTGCTCGTGAATGGAACAGTGATGGTCGCGACCGATGCCATTCGCCACAGTCTGACGGTGGGCTTCATCACGCTGCTAATCTCAGGGATCGCGCCGCGCCTGATCACCTCATTTTCGGGGGGAAGAATCACCTCGCCCACATTGGTCACAGCTATATTGTGGTTGGGAAACAGCGCGGCGCTCCTGCGGGTGGGATCGATCCTGCTCGTTTCGATCACGGGAGGAGCGTCGGTGGTCCAGAATGCGCTCTTTGGCGCTTCCGGCCCCCTTGGATTAGCCGTCGCCATTTGTCTGGCGGTCAATCTTTGGCCCGCTTTGCGATCCGTTGGCAAGACCTGATACCAAATCCGTTTGATCAGTACCTCTTTGGAAGAGGAAGAAAAAAGGGGTATGTGGGGACACCCCACGCCCCGGCAAGGCGGGCTGCGCCCCCTTGCATCCCCCCACTCTCTCCTTTGCGGACGGTGTCTTGCCGGATTTAGTATTACGGAGCGGGGAATGCGCATTTTCAGCGCGGGGGACGGATCAGCGCTCGCCGCCGCCCAGTGGTGACTTGGGCAGCGTGCCGACGGCTTCGTGCTCGCGGGGCACGCGCTCCAAATCTTCGCGCAGCCGGGTGACGACATCGGGCGTGGCCGTCGCCAGCCAGACGCCCTGCGCGCCCAGACGCGCCAGAGTGGCTACGTCCTCGGACGCCGGAGGGTCGGCTATCGTCACCAGCATGGGGAAGCGCAGCGTCTCGAAAAGCGCCCGCGTCTGCGCGAAGCGCTCCACCGTCATCGTCGCCAGATCGCGCGCCATTATTCCCAGATCGAGCACGGCGGCATCGACCTCGGCCAGATTCAGCGCGCGATACGCCATGCGCAGGGGATCGTCGGCGGCGGGCGGCGCGACGATCAGGACGCGCTCGAGACCCTCGATCGGCTCACTCATCGCGCGCATGCCGGTGGCTTGCCCCATGAGCACGAATTCAACACCCCGCTCGTGCAGCTCTTTGAGCGTCGTGGCGGTCACGTCGTCCGAACCGCGCAAATCCACTCCCCAGACGGCGCCCGCTTCTTTGGCGGACGTGCCATCCACTTTGGGCGGGGTGCAGACGATGTCGGCGCCGGCCTTGACCAGCGCGGGGATGGCGTCGACGCTGGTGGCCGTGACCGCGATGGCGGCGGCTTTCGATTTGGCGGCTGGCGAGCGTCCGGTGAAGCCGATGGCGGCGCTGGTCGGCTTGCCAGCGCGCTGCAATGTTTCGATGAGCTTGCCCATGATGTGCGTTGTGCTCCTTTGGCTGACAGCGCGGCGGCTCAAACGCGAACCGTCTGGCCGTCGCGCGAAAAATGCGTTCGTCGTACCCACATCATAGCGCGCGGGGGGCCAATTCGCCATTGGCCAGCGCGGGGATTACGAGGCGGGGAGCGCGTCGCGCTGGTGGGCGCGATGAGCGGCCAGCACTTGTTTGGCGGTGGCTCTGCCGGCCTGCACGAGCACGTCGCTCTTATTGAAATCGAGCATGCTGGTGGCCGTGATCTCAGGCTGAATCGCAATGACCTCCGCACCCACCGCTTGCGACGACTGGATGTAATAGCGCATGCTATACTGACTGGCGACATCCCACGACCGCTCGAGCAGGCCCGTCAGCGTCTCGAGGCGCAGATCGCGCGGGGTGACGACGCCGCAGCCCAACACATACATCGTGCGGGCGCCAGCGGCCAGCGCGGCCTCATAGGCCGCCCATTCGGCCAGCCCGCCATCGACGTAATATTCGCTGCCGATCCGCACCGGCGGAAAGATGCCCGGAATGGCGCTCGACGCCAGCACGGCGGTGGTGAGCGGGCCGCTCTCGAAGATGATCGGCTCGCCTTTGGTGACGTTCATGCTGAGAATACCCAGCGGCAGCGTGAGATCTTTGAAGGTCAGCGCGCCCAGGTGACGTGTGGCGATGCGGCTGATTCCCGCGGCGTCGTAGAGCGTGCCGCGATTGGTCACGGCGCTGACCGCCGCGCGCCAGCGCATGGTGCCAAGCACGTCATGGGTGGTGGTGGCGCGCCAGACCGCTTCGAGCGCGTGCGCCCGCCCCGGCGTGGGGTCGATCGCCCAATACGCGGCGTTGAGCGCGCCGACGGAAATGCCCAAGACGATATCGGGCACGATGCCCTCCGCCGCGACGACCGACAGCGCGCCGGCCTGAGCCGCGCCGTGCGCGCCGCCGCCCAAAAAGATGAAGGCGACCTTGCCTGGCTCTGTCGCCTGCTTGCTGGTTGGCCGCGTGGGAGGACGCCGCAGCCGGCGCAAAAAATCACTAATGAATGTCATTCGCTCGCTCAAAGCGTCCACCTCTCTCGGGGCAATCTCATCTCTACAGAGCGTAGTCCGCATGGCTGGCGGGCGTCAATATGAGATCTGGTTACACCCACCCGTCGCGCAATCCATTTTCGAGCCAGGCGGCCTCGGCGGCGATGCCCGCCTCGTGCCCAACCTTGGGCGCGAAGCCCAGATCGCTGGCCGCCAGCGTCAGATCGGCGGCGGTATGCTCCGCGTCGCCGGCCTGGCGCTCGACGTGACGCACCGCCAGCGCGCGACCCGTCACGCGCTCGATGACGCCGATCAGCTCCAGCACCGTGATGCGCGACCCGCCGCCCAGGTTATACACGCTGCCCGGCGCGAGGTCGCGCGTCGCGGCGGCGATGTTGGCGTCAACGATGTCCGCGACATAGGTGAAATCGCGTGTCTGGCTGCCGTCGCCATAGACCGTGATCGGCTGGCCGGTGAGGGCCGCGCGGATGAATTTATGGATCGCCATGTCGGGGCGCTGGCGCGGGCCATAGACCGTGAAATAGCGCAAGCTGACCGCCGGCACGGCGAAATTCGTCGCGTAGATATGGCACAGATGCTCGCCGGCCAGCTTGGTCATGCCATAGGGCGAGACAGGCGCCGTCTGGCCGCTCTCGCGCGCCGGCAGATCGCGCGTGTTGCCATACACGCTGCTCGACGACGCATAGACGAAGCGCCGCACCGGATGGCGCTTCACCGCTTCGAGCAGGCGCTGCATCGCCGAGATGTTCGACGCGACATAGCTCTGGAAGGACGCGCCCCAGCTCGCCAGCACCCCCGCCTGCGCCGCCTGGTGAAAGACAACCTCCACGCCGTCGAGCAGCGCGTCGAGATCCGCGTTGTTGAGATCCCCCTCGACGAGGGTGAAGCCCGGCGCCTGGCGCAGCGTCGCCAGATTGCGCTCTTTGATCGATCGGGCGTAATAGGGCGCGAACGAGTCGATGCCTGTGACCGTATGGCCAGAATGCGCCAGCCGCTCGGCCAGGGTCGAGCCAATGAAGCCGGCGGCGCCGGTGACGAGCATGTGAGCCATTGCCATTTTTCCCTTCGCACCAAAAAATGAGGCCCCGGCAGACGCGGCGCCCATACTTTGCCTCTGCGCCCACGGCGCGCGATGATTGACAGTCGATTTCACCCTCTGTTATCCTTGATGCCGGCAACAGAGACGAAAGGAGGCGTAACGCGCCATGAACGCGAGCACCTGGCGGCGCTGGCCCGCGGCTGTCGCGCTGGCCTTCGCCCTGGCGTTGGCCGGCTGCGCGAGCGGCACGATCGCCGCCACCCACGCCGGCACGCCTGGCAGCGACAAGGCGGGCAAGCCCACCGCGACCGCGACGGTCGATCCGGCGGCGACGCCCACCGCCGGCCCACCATGCCACGGCGGCCTCTGGCAGGGCGGCATCATCGCCGCCGCCGGTCCGGGCATTCCCCTGCCGCCGCTCACCGTCGCCGGACAGGGCGAGACGTTCCCGGCTGATTCCGCCGGCTGGTCCGGACATTACGTGACGCTGTGCACCAGCGGCAATCCAGACGCCGTCAGCGCCTTCGTCGAAGCGCGCATGGCCGCCAGCGGCTGGTCGTACGGGCCGCCAGCCGGCGGCTGCGAGTGCAACGGCGATTTCGTCTGGACGCGCCCCGGCGATCCGCGCCAGGTGCAGTTCGACAGCCATATGTCGCTCATCACTGGCACCGTGCGCTGGGGTGTCACGATCTTCACCAAAGGGTGAGGCCGTGACGGCGCAGGCTCCTCACTTGGCATACTCGACCGAACGGGTCTCGCGCACGACCGAGACTTTGATCTGTCCGGGATAATCCATGTTTTCCTCGATGCGGCGGGCGATCTCGCGTGCCAGGCGCGAGGCCGCCACTTCGTCGATCTCGTCGGGCTTGACGATGATGCGCACCTCGCGGCCCGCCTGCACCGCAAACGATTTCTCGACGCCGCTGAACGAATTGGCGATCTGCTCGAGCATCTCGAGCCGCTTGATATAGAGATCCACCGTCTCGCGGCGGGCGCCGGGACGCGCGGCTGAGATGGCGTCCGCCGCCTGGACGATGATCGCTTCGAGGCTCATGGCGTCAGCCTCGGTGGCGTGGTGCGCCACGATGGCGTGAATCACCTTGGGCGGGCGGTGGAAGCGCCGCGCGATCTCGCCTGAGATGAGCATGTGCGGACCCTCGATCTCTTGATCGAAGGCTTTGCCCAGATCGTGCAGCAGTCCGGCGACCTTGCAGACGTTGACATCCGCGCCCAGCTCGGCGGCCATGATGCCGGCGAGGATGGCGACCTCGATTGAATGATTGAGCACGTTTTGCCCGTAGCTGGTGCGAAAGTGCAGGCGCCCGATGATCTTGACCAGCTCTGGCGGCAGGCCGGTGATATTGGCCTCGATGACCGCCCGCTCGCCTTCCTCGCGCACGGTGTTGTCGACATCCTGGTGTGCTTTGTCGACCATTTCCTCGATGCGCGTCGGGTGAATGCGCCCGTCGATGATGAGCCGCGTCAGCGCCAGGCGGGCGACCTCGCGCCGCACAGGATCGAAGCTCGACAGGATCACCGTGTCGGGCGTGTCGTCGATGACGAGATCCACGCCGGTGGCGGCCTCGAGCGCGCGGATGTTGCGCCCCTCGCGCCCGATGATGCGGCCCTTCATCTCATCGTTGGGCAGGGGCACCGCCGTGACCGTCACTTCCGAGACCTGTTCCGACGCGCAGCGCTGAATCGCCAGGGTGATGATCTCGCGCGCGCGCGCGTCAGCTTCTTCGCGGGCGCGCGCTTCGATCTCGCGCACCAGCCGGACGGCGCTCTCACGCGCCTCGGACTCGATGGCGGCGACGACTTCGCGCCGCGCATCCTCGCGCGACAGCTGGGCGATGCGCTCAAGCTCGCGCAAGCGCTCGTGCGCGAATTGCTCGACCGCCGCCTGGTGCTCGAGCACGAACTGATCGATGATGGTCTTGCGCTCTTGCTCGAAGCGCTCAAGCTCGCGCTGGCGCTCTTTGGCGAAACGGGCGGATTCCTCGTCGTGCTCGCGGCGGTGCGCCTCGAGCTGCTCGCGCAAGGCGGCGAGGTCGCGCTCTTTGTGCGCCAAGTCATGCTCTTTGCGATCCAGCGCCTCACTCTTGCGGTCGAGCGTCTGCTCCTTTTGCTCGACGCGCTTTTCGTATTCTTTGACTTCCACACGGCGCTCGCGCACCTCGGATTCGAGGGCGACGCGCACCTTGGCGTTTTCTTCTTTGGACTCGCGCAGCGTGTCGCGCTGCTGGCGCTCAAGCTCGATCAGGCGCTGCTCGCCCTCGTCTTTGACCCGGCGCAGCTGCTCTCCGAAGCGTAGCTGGCTGTGCTGGCGGCTGTAGAGCAGGGATAGCAGGCCACCGACAACGGCAGCCAGTGGAATGAGCAGCAGCACAAGAATTAATCCAAAGCCACTGAGCACAGAATCCACCTCCTGGGGGATCTGCCTTGGCTCAACGTTGCCATCGCGCGCACGCCACCTGCCTCGTGCGACTCTCAGCCGCACGAGGGGGTGTGCGCAAGCCGGTGACAGCGCCGCCGCGCGCGATTGTGCGGCGCGCGTCTGGCGGCCCGTCGAAGGGGCATCTTCGTCTATCACATGACCGTCAATCACGGTCACAACCATGCTGCGAGCGTCGCCCGCCAGGATGACGCCAGAATGGCGCGCCGCGACGAGCGATGGGGCATTTGCATCACTATGTCAACAACCCCATCGCTAGAAGCTAGGGGCTTGTCACTGACCCTTACGACACACGACTCAGGGGCCGCGACCATCGGCTGATTGACTGCAACCGT
>VFSW01010739.1_pt1 | contig 12944 bp, 13 predicted proteins | sample 5358111 | NCBI WGS metagenome assembly VFSW01 (sample SAMN11554181, study PRJNA540505) | mine drainage metagenome | isolation source: sediment from site ElyBrook_90M | place: USA: Ely Copper Mine, Vershire, VT | collected 2017 | reverse complement strand
CGAACATTAGGCGCTATGCGGAGTTACACGCTGACACAATTTCTATTGAAAGCACGGTCACTAAAGCACAAGTTGATAGTGGGCTTTCGGTTTCAGGGCTCATGAATTTTATTGCGGCCGAGTTCGGCGTTGTGGAACCGCATATCAATCTTGCGTGCTTGCCGGATGGGCATTCCCTATTGCCCGGTCATGCGGGTGCATCCGCACTGGATGAAGATTATCTGGATGCGGTTGAGCTTAGCGTGACCCATATTCTGGATGACACGCCGGGCGGAGATGAATCGATCAGCGGGCCGAGGCTCAGCGTTGTGGCGGATATGATCCGGACGCTTGCAAGCAAGTCGGCGACGAGTGCGATGTGTTCGGCTGGAACGGCGCAGTTGGTCGTCGACGCACATGCTGATGTTTATCCGTGCTGGATGTTCGCGGGCGACGCGGAATTCAGAATGGGAAACATTATGAATGACAGCCTTGAAGAAATTCTGACGAGTCCTGTTCTGTCGAAGGTGACGACGAATACAAAGTTGACGAACACTCATTGCTCCACATGTTATGCCCGCTTTTTGTGTCACTCCTGTATCGGGAACAACCGCATTCGCACCGGATTCATTGAGGAAATGGACCCTGGATTCTGCGACAGAACGAGGCAGAGCCTGGTCGCCGTACTTACCGGAATTGCTGGCAGGTCGGTGCGATCTGCTCAATGAGCTCACTATGAATCTGTTGTCAGGTCATTGGTATAGCGAATCACTTCAACGTCTGAGATAGCGACGACTCCTTCGGCGACCATCCTGTCCAAGTGGGGCAGGAGCAGCGAGATCTGGGCCTCGCGATCGATGATGCTGATCATGATGGGAGGGTCGTTGGAGCCCGGCCACAGGCTGGAGTGATGGATGTGGGCGCTTAGACCAAAGCCTTCCAACCCCTGATAGACAGTATCGCCTGCGATCCCCAGATCCATGCAGACGGACAGAATCGGTTCGTGAAGTGGCTTCCCGTTCCACTTGTCATTTTTACTGAAGTGGATGCGCACCAACTTTGCGTTGAACTCTTCTTTACGCACTTGGGGCCTCCTCTGCAGACTCCAACGGCGAAGCGCTGCCATGGCGATAGGTGATGACATCGACGTCGGAGAGGACGACGAGGCCGTTCGGCATCATCTTGTCGAGGATCGGGAGAAAGTTTCGGATTTTCGGCTCGACATCGATGACAGCGAGCATGAGAGATGCGCCGGTGGAGAAGACGTGGCGTTGATGGACGTGCTTTCCGGAACCGTAGCCGAGGATCGCCTTGTAGACCGTGACCCCCGCTATGTCGTTCGCCCGGAGCGCTTCTACAAGAGCTTCCTGCAGCGACTTGCCGTTCCACTTGTCGGTTTCATCGATATAGATACGAAGCAACTTTGCCTTGCCCTCTACCTTATGATGAACGGCCGACTGCACGGCAGGGTCGGAGGTGGAATTAGCGGCCTTCACGATGGTGGTCTCCTGCACTTCGATCAAGCCGGTGCCGCAAAGCTCCTTGAGCTTGGGGAGCAGTTCTTCTACCTTGGCGTGCGTCTCGATGAACTCCACTTTTATGGGGAGGCGGTCTGAGACGTCGACCAGGGACGCCGTGTGCAAGTGATGATCTGCACCAAAGCCGGCGACACCTTTGAGGACGGTCGCTCCGGAGACTCCGCGATAGAACAGAAAATCGAGCAGCGCTGACGCTCTTCCCACGCCGTGGTAGGTTTCCCCATCCGCGATGTAGATGGATACCTTGAGTGCTTTTCCTGGTTGCGGCATTTCCCCTCCCTGGACTGCAATGCTGCCCATCTTACGTCTGATGCGACGAGAAACTTACGCGAGTGACCGCGAAGTTGCCGATCCGAGACTCACGGCGATGAGACCGAAGATCAAACTGATCGCAACATAGAGAATTGCAATCCAGAATGCGCCACTTGTGAGTTCCGACCAGGTCTCAAATTCGAAGGTGGAGAAGGTGGAGAATGCACCGATGAAACCGATGGCGACGGCGTATCTCCAGACAGGGCTCACGCCGGTGTGACGATTGAGGTACTCGAGGATGAAGCCGATCATGAAGCATGCGCTGATGTTGATGGAGAGCGTGCCAATCGGAAATCGCGGGCCGAAGCGCTCGGCTGCGACCACGCCGACGAAGTAGCGCAGCATGGCCCCCAACGCTCCACCAATCGCAATGAGTAAGTATCGTTGCACGCTCACGCTCCTTTCAGGTCGCCGTTTGTACTGGCGAGGCATGCAGCAGCCCCAGCGTGCTGGATTAGTTTCACGTCGTTGGGATGTGAAAGATCCAAGGGCAGATTGCAGCCACGGTCAAAGGCGTGGGGCGAAATGATTGCGGTCTTCATGCAACTCTCCCGGAGCCATGGCAATGTTCCGCCAGTGGGCTTGTAATTTACTTAGGGGATCGCCGAGACGAGACACATCCTCAGCAGGGTAATCCCCTGTGAGGAGTCATCATCTGTATCCGAAGAGGATACAGCGGTTAGGGTGAACTCCATCACCCTTACAACGTCTGGAATGATTGTAAGGCTATGTCGAGTGTGGGTCTCGTATCACGCGAGATACTCTTGCGTGATGTATTTGGTGGAGCTGAGCGGGATCGAACCGCTGACCTCCTCGTTGCGAACGAGGCGCTCTCCCAGCTGAGCTACAGCCCCACACCACAGATTGGAGCAGCGCCCAGAGGCGTCCACCCACATTCCGACACGAATGCTAGTTTAGCAGGAGATGGGCCATGGCTCCAAGCGCAGAGCGCGTCAGGTGGTGCGCTTCGGAGGAGTGAGGTGCATCTCGGCCATGACCCGCTGTAGATCCTTCCACGCCTCGCCCTTTTGGCGTGGGTCACGCAACAGGAACGCGGGATGATAGGTAACGGCGACCTTTGCGCCGCGGGCGGTGTGCCACTGGCCACGCAGCGAGGCGAGCGATTGCTTGACGCCGAGAAGATACGTGGCTGCGGTTGCGCCGAGGGCTACGATGACTTCTGGGCGCACGATGTCGATCTGCTGGATGAGGAACTGGGAGCAGGTGGTGGCCTCGACGAACTCGGGCGTGCGATTGGCGGGTGGCCGACACTTGACGATGTTCGCGATGTAGACCTCTTCGCGACTCAGGCCCATAGCCGCGATCATGTTGTTGAGCAACTGGCCCGCCTTGCCGACGAAGGGCAGGCCGCTGGCATCCTCGTCGGCACCTGGACCTTCGCCGACGAACATGAGGCGGGCGTTGGGATCGCCGTCTGCGAAGACGATTGTGTGACGGCCACCGTAGGCGAGAGGACAGCGGGTGCAGTCGCCGATCTCTGCTCGCACGGATTCGAGGGCGGCAGCACGATCGGCTGGGGGAATGATCTGTGTGGAAATCAGAACGAGAGAGTCAAAGGAAGGGGGCTTGGGCATGAGTGAGGAGAGGTCTGACGGCGGCTCGGATGGTACTGCCGGAGATGGCCTGGCAGCGGGCGGTGGAGCCGTTGCTCGTGACGCGACAGAAGGCACGACAGCACGACGAGGTTCCGGCACGGCTTGAGGCTGAGTTGCGGCACTTAATTTCTCGCGAAGAGAATCGGGGAGAAGCACCTTTGGGTCTTCGCGATGATAGAGATCGTAGATGCCCATGTCGCGCAGATAGTCGACGTACGCGCGAAGCTGTTGCTCAGGGACCATAGAACTCAAGTTTACAGGGATGCGGGCGGTAGCGGCGTGGCGAGGACAGTGTAGGTGACCTTACCTACACGGATCTCATCCTGCGCAACCCTGCACGCCTTGATGGAATTGGAAACACCAAGTGGGGGTGCGCCAGACTGCAACTGACGAGCGCGACGTGCTGCGCCCTTCACAAGGCTGTACTTGTTCTGGAGCGGTTCTTTGTCAGGCATCGACGAACCTCCGGGGGGATGAGCTATAGTAGCGCGGTAATTGTTATTTTTGCGCAATACGAATAGAAAAAAATAAATTAACTCTGCCCGATACCGGACACTATTCTTCATTTCCTATCGTGACTCCGAAGCTTTGGAGTGCTGACTCGAGGCGCGGGGAACGTGCTCCGGTGACACACTGTGCGGCGAGATCGCCTTCAGCGGGTGTCGCATCGCCACGTGCGACAAGTACGATCGCTCGCATCTCCGCGGCCGCCTCGTCGAGGATGTCAGTGACCAGCGCGTACTTGTAGTCGTCGATCTTCTGGAGCTCGGTGCGAGCTTCGGAGAGTCGGGTCTCGATGACAGATTCGTTGGCGACGCCTTCGGCCTGACTGCGGTTACGCAGACGGCGCTCGAGGACCTCGGGGCTGGGGGGAAGGATGAAGATCGAGACGGCGTCGGGCATGGTTTGCATGACCTGGAGCGCACCCTGAACGTCGATGTCGAGCAGGAGGTCGGTACCGTGCTCGGCTGCGAGATCGAGGGCGGAGAGTGCGGTGCCGTAGTAATTACCGAAGACCTCTGCCCACTCGAGAAATTCATTGGCGGCAATCATCCGCTCGAACTCTTCGCGCGTGGTGAAGTGGTATTCGCGACCATTCGCCTCGGAGCCTCGCGGTTTGCGGGTGGTGTAGGAGATGGAGAAGTCGAGGCCGGGGACGAGGCGACGCACCTCGCTGACGAGGGTAGATTTGCCCGATCCACTAGGCGCCGAGATGATGAAGAGAATGCCTGCCATAGATTGCTTGACTTTGCAGTAGTGTAAACCGTTCGACTTGTGAGGGGCTCAGGCGGTTCCCTCTCCCGCTTCGACGAGCGCGAGATCTACTGCGCTGAACTGCAGGTGATAAAGGCGACTGTAGGTTCCGCCGAGGGCGATGAGTTCTTCGTGGGAGCCGAGTTCCGTGATGCGGCCGTCTTCCATGACAGCGATGCGATCGGCGCGGCGAACGGTGGAGAGCCGGTGGGCGATGACGAGCACGGTGCGGCCCTGCATCAGGTTGGCAAGTGCGGCCTGCACGGCGGCTTCGCTTTCGGTATCGAGCGAGGAGGTGGCTTCGTCGAGGATGAGGATGGGAGCGTCCTTGAGCAGAGCGCGAGCGATGGCAAGACGCTGACGCTCGCCGCCGGAGAGACGGGCGCCTCGCTCGCCAATGATGCTGTCGTAGCCGTGCGGCAGTTGCTCGATGAAGTCGTGGGCGAGAGCAGCTTTGGCGGCTGCGATGATGCGAGGCATGGGGACGTCGGGCTGACCGTAGGCGATGTTGTTGCGGACAGTGTCGTTGAAGAGCACGGTCTCCTGGGTGACCTTGCCAATCTGTTTGCGAAGGGAGACGAGGGTGAGGTCGCGGACGTCGTGGTCGTCGAGTAGAACGGAGCCACCGGTGACATCGTAGAAGCGTGGCAACAGGTTGACGAGCGTGGATTTGCCAGCGCCACTGGGGCCGACGAGGGCTACGACCTCGCCGCGGCGAACGGTGAGCGAGATGCCGTGCAGAACCTCTTTGCATTCGCCATCGTGCTCGTAGCCGAAGCGGACGTCGCGGAATTCGATGAGGCCGCCGAAGCCCTTGAGGGGGATGGCCTTCTTGCGCTCGAGCACTTCGTCCTGTGCATCGATGAACTTGAAGATTTCTTCGCTGGCACCGACGGCCTGCTGGAAGGCGTTGTAGTAGGTGGGCATCTTGCGGACGGGATCGTAGAGGGCGATGACCGCAATGAGGAAGGTGATGAAAGTTCCTGCGGTGTCGCCATGGAGAATGCGCTGACGGCCATAAAAGAGCAGGAGAGCGATGGCGACGGCACCGAGGGCGTCCATGAGCGGCGATGAGATAGATTGCACTGCGACAGAGCGCATGTTCGCTGTGAGGAGGCGGTCGGCCGCGCCGCGGAAGCGGTTCATCTCCCAACGCTCCATGCCGAAGGCCTTCACGATGTTATTGCCGTTAATTGTTTCCTGGACGATGTTCTGGATTTCGGCGAGCTTGTCCTGTCCGCGGCGAGTGGTCTTGCGGACGCTGCGTCCAACGCGGCGTGTGGACAAGACGATGATGGGGACGAATATCAGGAGCACCCAGGCCATGCGGCCGCCAACGATGACGACGGCTCCGATCATCGCGATGAGAGTGAAAAGCTGTTGCAGGAAGTCGCTCATCACGCTGGACATGGCGGATTGGACACGCTCGACATCGTTGATGAGCGTGGAGATGAGCGTGCCTGAAGTGTGGCGCTGGAAAAAGGCCGTGGAGCGGCTGAGGAGCGAATCGTAGAGGTCGTTGCGGAGGTCGGTGACCATGCCGAATCCGGCCTTATTGGCTAGCAGGGTTCCGAGATAATCGCACGGCGCCTTGATGATGGCGGAGGCGACGAGGGCGATCGCGACAACGGTCCATGCGTTATGAAAATGATGCGGCAGGAGGACTTGCAGATTGACGTGGCGATGGGTGTGCGGGATGACGAAGTTCAGGACCTTGTCGGGCGACGCGGCGGCGCTGAGGACGTTGTCAATGATGGGTTTGATGAGCAGGATGCGAAAGGCTGCAAGCGCACCAACCACGGCCATGAGCACGACCGAGACCATCCAAAACAAGACGTAGGGCCGCATGTAGGCCAAGAGGCGGAGGACGAGCTTCATGCGGGACACCGGCGGTTGGGCAAAATCGTCATCAAACGATAGTGTAACCGCGGCGGAGGCACGGAACGAGTGGTTCCGTGCCTGCAGGGATGCGGGCTAGACGGTGACGACGATCTTACCGATCTGAGCGTTGGACTCCATGTAGCGATGGGCAGCGACGATCTGATCCAGCGGGAAGGTCTTGTCGATGCGTGGTTTGAAGGCTCCGGACTGCAGGTGGTCGAAGACATACTGCTTGGCTTTGAGGAAGACGGCGGGTTCGGCGACCACCTCAAAAAGGGTGTAGCCCTTGATGGTGAGGTGCTTGCTGAGGGCAGCGAAGAGCGGGTAGGGTGTGGGATCGGCGGAGAGGGCTCCGTACTCGAAGATGATGCCACTGACAGAGGCTGCGGCAGCGATGGCGTCGAGGCCTTTGCCTGCGACTGGATCGAAGGCGATGCGCGTTCCCTTGCCACCGGTAATCTCGTGGACGCGGGCTGCGAGGTCTTCTTCCTCTGTAGCGATGACGTAGTCGGCACCGAGAGCAAGGAGTTCGGCCTTCTTCTTCGAGGTCCTCGTGGTGGCGATGCTGATGGCGCCTTCAGCTTTCGCGATCTCGATAGCAGCGATGCCGACGCTGCTGCTGGCAGCCGCGATCAGGACGAAGTCACCCTTGGCGAGTTTGCCCTGCTGGATGAGCGCGCCGTAGGCGGTCAGGTACTGCATCCAGATGCTGGTTCCCTGCTCGAAGGAAAGCGACTTGGGGTAGGAAGCGATGGCATTGACGGGAACGATAGCGACCTCGCCATAGACGCCGTATTTGTCCGCCGGGAAGGCAGGGACAGTGCTGACGATGGTTCCAACCAGGCCAGGGTCGACTCCGGGGCCGACGGCCTCGATGGTGCCCGAGGCTTCATAGCCGATGAGCGAAGGGAGTTGCGGCTGCACGAGGTATTGACCACGGCGGAACATGACCTCGGCGCGGTTGAGGCCGATGGCTTTGACTCGAAGGCGGATTTCTCCAGCGGCGGGTTCGGGCGTAGGAACGGTTTCCAACTTCAGAACTTCGGCATCACCAGTCTGGTGGAAACGAACGATCTTTGCGGTCGACGGGGTTTCTGTTGGCATCTTTATCTCCTCTAAAACAACACCACTTTAGATGCTGGCGAGGAGAAAACGGCGCGCCTAGTGAGGCATGTCGCGATGGGAGGATTTGGCTCGATAGCCTGCGATGGCGAGGCGCTTCTTGAGCTCTTCTGCGATCATGACCGAGCGGTGCTGGCCGCCGGTGCAGCCGATGCCAATGGTGAGATAACTCTTGCCTTCGTGGATGTAGTGGGGCAGAAGGAAGGTCAGGAGTTCGGTGACCTTGTCAAGGAACTCGCGGGTCTGCGGAAATTGGCGGACGTACTTTGCGACCTTGGGATGTTTGCCTGTCAGGTTGCGGAACTCGGGAACGAAGTGCGGATTGGGCAGGAATCGCACGTCGAAGACGAGGTCAGCATCGTTGGGAATTCCATTCTTGAATCCAAAGCTGGTAACCGAAATGGTGAGGTTGCGGTCGCTCTTGCCGATCCCCCGGGTGAACTGCGCGTTGATGTGGGCGCGGAGCTCATGCACGTTGAAGCGCGAGGTATCGAGCAGGATGTCGGCGACGTTGCGGATGGGGGCGAGGCGCTTGCGCGCGGCGCGGATGGAGGCGATGACGGTTTCACCCGGGCCCTTGGCAGCACGACCGAGGGGATGGGGGCGGCGGGTCTCGGAGAAGCGGCGAACGAGGGATTCTTCGGAGGCGTCAAGGAAGACGACACGGGTGGGAAGAACTCTGCGAACCTTCGCGAGGATGGCTGGAAAGCGCTCGAGGCGGCTGCCCTCGCGGACATCGACGACGAGGGCCGCGTGGGTGATCTCGGCGGACTTGGCGACGAGGTCAGCGAAGCGGGGTATGAGTTCGAGTGGGAGGTTGTCGACGGAGTAGAAGCCGAGGTCTTCGAATGTCTTGAGCGCGGAGGCCTTGCCAGCACCGGAGAGTCCGGTGAGAATAACGAGCTCGCGTGGCTCCCCATCGGTGGACGCTGCGGACTTCTTCGCAGGCTTGGGGCTCGCGAGCTTAGAGGGCTTCGCGGGGAGCTTCTTTGCCTTACCAGCAGCCTTCCTTGGGGCGGGTGTCATGGATGAATCGTAGCACCGTCCGAAGATTGGCATCCTCTCGCGCGCTGCACGAGAGGATGCCGGACTAGCGCTATTTGTTTAGACTGCCAGGGGCTTGGGACGATCACGAACGGTCGTAAAGCGTTCTTTGGAGCGAACGGCCTGCAATTCCACTTTTTGCAGCGCATCATGGAGAGCAGTTTCCATCTCGGTGGATTCGCAGGTTGCAACCAGCTTTTCACCGCGACACTGCACACTGACTTCGGCAATTTTTCGGTATTTGTCCTCTGTAAAGATGACGTGGGCACTTGTGCAACGATTGGTTACGCGATCGATGCGAACCATGCCAGCCTCAGTGAGGGTCTTGAGCTTGGGTGTAACTACCGTGTGACGACCAGTGTATTCAATGATCATGAAGCATTCTCCTTGCAGCGTTGAGGCTGCCTTAAGCGTAATAAGATGCGCCCCAAGGTTTCCGCGGATAGGTCTGATTAACTTAGCGCTGGCGCCGCTGGTGCGTGCTGGGAATCTGCATGTCTTCTCGATATTTTGCAACCGTGCGGCGGGTCACCTGAATTCCCTGCCGCTGGAGTTCGGCGGCGAGGTAGTCGTCCGTCCACGGTTTGCGGGGGTCTTCCTCCTCTATAAGCTTTTTGACGCGCCGCTTGAGTAAAAGTAGCGGCAGGTCTCCACCCTCAGGGCCACCTACTCCCTCAGAGAAGAAGAATCTTAGCTCATACACGCCCTGTGCGGTATGTACATATTTGTTCGCGACCGCCCGGCTGACCGTAGAGGGGTGCACTCCGATCTCCTCCGCGACCTCTTTGATCATCATCGGGTGAAGCCCCTCGACGCCGCGCTCGAGAAAATCACCCTGGCGGCGGACGATGATCTCGCAGGTTCGGACGATGGTATTTTTGCGCTGTTCGATGTTTCGCAGGAGTTGGATTGCGGACTTGTAGCGCTCTTTCACGTAATCACGGACATCGCGGTCTACCGTCTTTTCACGGAGCATGCGGCGGTAGGACTTATTGAGGCGCAGCGCGGGCATGTCCTCTTCATTCATGACGACGACGTACTCGCCCTCGCGCTTGACGAAGGCCACATCGGGTTCGATGAGACGGGTTTCGACCTCGTTATAGCGCTGGCCGGGGCGGGGATCGAGTTGCCGAATGAGTTCGACGGCCTCGTCCACTCGCTCAGCCGAACGCTGGCAGAGGCGCACCAACTCCCGCATGTCCTTCTTCTGCAGGAGAGCGAGGTGGTGGCGGACGATGAGGGCAGCCGTATCGAGGGTGAAAACTATAGGATCGTCCGGATAGACATTTGCATCCGTCCTGGCTCGCCGGACAGAGATGGAATCCAACTCCCGGCGTTGTGAATCAAGCTGCCAGAGGAGACACTCACGAAGGTCGCGGGCACCGATGCCAGCCGGGTCGAGGCGGGAGACCAGGGCCCGTGCCTGCTCGATCAGCGCGAGCGGATCAAAGTGAGGAGGTGCGGTGCCAATTGCTTCCAGCAGCTCTTCCACGAGCTCCTCATCGCTCGCGGTCAGGTAGCCATCTTCGTTCAGATTGCCGATGATGAGTTCCACTGCAGTCTTGACGTTGTCACGCACGGAGAGCGAACCAAGTTGCCAGAGCAGGTGGTCGGTCAAGGTGCTGGGTTGGGAGAGGAACTGCTCGAAGGAGGGCTTATCAACCTCTTCGAAGTTGGACGCTGTGCGGAAACCGGGATCGAGAAAGTCCTGAAAGTAGCTACCAAAGTCAATCTCGTCGAAGGGATCGACCTCTTTGTGCTCCGTTTCGCTGGTTAACTCCTCAGCGCTTCGCTCGCGATCACCCTCCTTGCCGGAACGCTCATCGAGGGTCTCGGTGGACTCGTCAATCTCTTCGAGGACCGGGTTTTCAATCAGCTCACCGTTGATCATTTCCTTGAGCTCCAGCTTATTGAGAGCCAGGACGCTGACCATCTGAACCAGACCCGGAGTGAGTATCTGGCGCTGGGAGAGCTTGATGTTAAGGCGTGGCTGGAGCAACCGATTCGACCTCGCGAGAGCCGCAGAGCATGCGGATAGCGTCGCAGGCAGGGATTTGCGTGCACGCTAGGGGCCATTTTACGCTCAAACACAAAAAACTAGTGGAAAAGTGAGTCTTAAGGGTTACCCCTATTATTCTCTGGCTGAGATTGTGACGTTGCCGGTCATTTCTTCCTGGCGAAAGCAGCGAGAAGTCCTGACTAGACCAGCGAGAAGCCCTCGCCAAGGTACACGCGCTTGACCTCGAGGTCGCGCCCAAGCTCGCCGGGAGTTCCGGTTCGGAAGATACGGCCCTCATTGATGATGTACGCGCGGTCGGTCACGGAGAGGGTTTCCCGGACGTTGTGGTCGGTGATGAGGACGCCGATGCCTGAGGATTTGAGATCGAAGATGATTTGCTGGAGTTCGAGGACAGCGATGGGATCGATGCCGGAGAAGGGCTCGTCGAGAAGGATGAACGCAGGCTCGATGGCGAGACAGCGAGCGATCTCGACGCGGCGACGCTCACCACCGGACAAGGCGTAGCCGCGAGTTTTGCGGACGTGGCCAAGATTGAGTTGGGAAATCAGGCTTTCGGTGCGCTTGCGGCGCGCCTCCCAGGTAAGGTGCTGGGTCTCAAGTACGGCGAGGATATTTTCTTCAACCGAGAGCTTGCGGAAGATGGAGGGCTCCTGCGGGAGGTAGCTGATGCGATGCTCGCGGGCCCGGAGATACATGGGCGTGCGGGTGATGTCGACGCCATCGCTGAGGATTCGTCCCGAATCCGGACGTACCAGGCCGACAATCATGTAGAAGGTGGTGGTCTTGCCTGCACCATTTGGGCCGAGCAGACCGACGACTTCACCCTGGTTGATTTGCAGGCTGACCCCACGGACCACCTGGCGACCACCGTAGGCCTTGGTCAACTCTTCGGTTTCGAGAGTTCTCATGCGGCTACTGCCTCTCTTGCTTTCCAGGACTAAGGTGCGTTTCGGTGCGGACGCGGCCATCTTTACCCTTGGGCACGCTGGGATCACCCGACACCACAATCGTACTACCGGCATTGCTGAAGAGCAGCGTAGCACCGGTGATGTCGCCTTGCTTTGCGTCGAGGATGTGGGGTGGATCGGTGGGAGTTCCGGTAAGGACATAGCTGCCGGTGGCTGCGGTGTAGAGCAACTGCTCGCCGGTGCCGTGGCGTCCAGGCTGGTCCAGCTGAACCGGGCCGTAGACGATGACACGATCGATGGAGCCGTTGAGAGGGCTGGGTTGTGCGGGAAAGATGACGGGTAGTTGCTGGCCGTTTTTTGTCTTCGCAGCTGCTCCAAGGAAGACTACGGCGTGCTGACCTCGGACCTCACCCGTGGTGCCGTCGATGGTGACTCCGCCGGAGAAAGTGGCCTCGCGCTGCAGGTCGTTGTAGTCCATCTTCGGGCTGGCGACCCGGATGATACTGGCAGCTCGAAGTGGGGCACCAGGCTTCGGCGTGGTGGGGTTGGAGGCGAAGACCGCGTGAATGAGGCTTCCTGGCCTGGATGGACGAGCGCTGAAGGTGCGCTTTGCTCCATCGAAGAGGAGGGATGCAGCCTGGATCTGTGAGGCATCCTGCCACAGACGCGCTGGCTGGGCGTCCGTGCCATAGAAGCTGGCTAGCTGAGTGGAGTGGTCAAAGTGGGCGCTTGCAGACAGTACGTGCGTCACTGGGGCTGGCTTGGTATTAGCGGGCACCGCCGATCCCTCCCCCGTTTTGGAGGGAACTCTCTCAAACGTCGCTTCTACACCGCCATTCGCGTCGGCGTCCTGCGTGCGTTGATCGAGAGACACGGTGGGAGCAACGAGGGACGCGTCGTCTCCCCTTAGATGAGCATTCCCGGTGAGCGTCAGCACCTGGGTTGAGCCGTCGTACGCTGCGCGGTCGGCGGTGCCAGTTGAGGTGGATGCTGGCTCAGTGGATCCGGCCTTGGTGGCAGGACGGTCGGCGATCGTCACATGACCGGTCTGGACTGCCGATGCGATGTTCATCGCCTCGCGATCAGAGGACGAGGTGGGAGTTCGGACGGGGGCAAAGGCCATTTCGAGCGTGTCGCCGCTGCTGATCTCCTGCTCCCCGAGGGGCGCGTCCTGCTGGAGCCTCGTATGACCTGTTCCATAGAGGTTCTGAGGACTTGCCTTGGCGTCGGGAGTGTTGTTGAGATGTAGGCGGTGCTCGTGTGCCCCGAC
>VFSW01010738.1_pt1 | contig 12945 bp, 12 predicted proteins | sample 5358111 | NCBI WGS metagenome assembly VFSW01 (sample SAMN11554181, study PRJNA540505) | mine drainage metagenome | isolation source: sediment from site ElyBrook_90M | place: USA: Ely Copper Mine, Vershire, VT | collected 2017 | reverse complement strand
GACATGCACCGCTGGAAGCTCATCAACGACGCGCTCGGCATCGGCCAGCCCGAGCCCGCGGAGACCTACTCCACGTCCGAGAACCTGTACACCGACCTGACCATCCCGCCGGGCGCCACCGGCACGCTCCCCAGGGAGCTGCGCGGCGTCCGGGCCGGGCTAGCGGCGGAGGTGGAAGAGGACCTCGGCGAGACGGGCCAAATCCGTTCCCGCCGGCCGGCCGGCGGACGGTCACGCTCTCGGTCACGGCGGGCCGGCGACGGCGCCGGCGGCCGCGGCGGAGAGACGGCGTCCCGGTCCGACGGCGGCGCGACCGCGCAGGACGCCGCGCCCCGCGCGGCCCGCAGCAGGCGCCGCACCCGCGGCGGCCGTGACGTGGCCCGCGAAGCGGGCACCGAGCCCGCATAAGAAAATGTCCACGCCGACCTCGCTCGAATTGCCCGAGGGGACACGGCGGGCCACGGTGGAAACAGCGCGCGGCGCGTTTGCCGTGCTCGACGCGCTGCCCGCGGCGGGCCCCTGTGAGCTGGGCACGGTTCTGCTCGTGCCCGGCTACACCGGGAGCAAGGAAGACTTCATCGCGATCCTCGGCCAGCTCACCGCGGCCGGCCGTCGGGTCGTCGCGATGGACCAGCGCGGCCAGTACCAGACCGCCGGCCCCGATGCCCCGGACGCCTACGACCCGCGTGAGCTCGGCGCCGATGTCACGGCCATGGCCGCCGCGGTGCAGGCCGCTCACCTGCTCGGGCACTCCTTCGGTGGCCTGGTCGTCCGCGAGGCCGTACTCGGCGGCTGCGCGGCCGCGTCGGTCACCCTGCTGAGCTCCGGGCCGGCCGCGCTGCCCGGCCCGCGCGCCGAGGAACTGCACCTCATGCTCGGCTACCTGGACGGCACCCCGGTGGCCGGACTGCGGGCCAAGGTCGCGGAGATATGGCACGGCGTGCTCAAGCCGGAGGCGGCGACGGCCGGCCTCGACGCCCAGGTGCTCGCTTTCCTCGAAGAACGCATGCTCGCCAACAACCCGACCGGACTGGCTTCCATGGCCAGCCACCTGCTCAAGGCCGAGGACAAGACGGCCGAGCTCGCCGCCCGCGGCATCCCCGCCTTCGTGCTGTACGGCGAGGACGACAACGCCTGGCCAACCGAGCAGCAGCGGGACATGGCGGCCAGGCTCGGCGCGGAGCGCACTTGCATTCCCGGCGCCGCGCACAGCCCCAACGTGGAGGCCCCGGCCACCACGGCGCACGCGCTCACCAAGTTCTGGAACTCGGTCGAGCCCTAAAGCGGCGCCAGGGCGTCCCACGGCTGGTGCGCCGCCGCCGCGGCCTGCCCTTCCCGGCAGCTGCGCCGGTAGTCGCACCAGCCGCAGCCGGGGCCCGGCTGCGGCGGGTGGACCTCGGCGTTCTGTTGCCGGGGCAGCGGGGCGCGCATCCGCTCGTCCGCGTCGGCGCACTCCGCGGCGATGTCCTCGGCCCGCCGCAGGTGCCGTTGCAGCGACTCCGCGGTGTGCTCCCAGGCCAGCACCTGCCCGGACGGGAGGTGGTGCAGCTCAACGCGGCGGCAGTCGCGGTGCAGTGACCGGGCGGCGGCGAGCGCGTAGATCGCCAGCGCGAGCGAGCTGCGCGCGTCGTCCACTGACAGCAGGTGGCGGCCGGTTTTGTAGTCGACGACGACAAGCTCGGTGCCGTCCGCGCCGTCGGCCCGCGGCCTTGTGTCGAGGCGGTCGATCCGCCCGGATACCGCGATCGCGTCGGTCCGCGTCGCCACCGTGCGCTCGACGCCGACCGGCTCGTCGGCCGGGTCGAGCTCGCTGACGTACGACTCCACCAGGGTCCTGGCCCAGTCGCGATAGCGGGCCGACTGCGACTCGCCGGAGAATCCCTCGGTGATCCAGCCCTGCGTCACGAGTTCGCCCGCGGCCTGCACCGTGCGGCGCGGCAGCGGCAGCCGCCACCAGCCCGCAAGCGCGTTGTGCACCGACGCGCCCAGGCTGTTGTGCGCCCACGGCGGCCCCTTGGGCGGGACCGGCCGGTCCAGGTAGCTCATCCGGTAGCGGCGCGGGCAGTCAAGCCAGGTCGCGAGCCGGGTCGGCGTGCACGAGTACAGCCGCCGCGGCATTCCCTCGAAACCGAGCTGTTCCATGGGGGTGGACCCTTTCTCTTGCCCTGGCTCCGGGAGTCTGCGGCCCAGCTACTTCAAAGAAAGGAGTTCATAAGCTGAACTCGCCCGGGCCGGCCGACACCCAGCCGTCGAAACGCTTGGCGGCGTCACCGATGGTGAACTCCTCGCCGTGGCCGGGCAAAACCCTGGTGCGCGGAGGCAGGTCGAGCAGGCGCTCGCCGATCGCGGTGAGCTGGCGGGCGAAGTCGGGGAACGCCCCGTCGTGCGGCACGGGACCGTCGGCGGCCAGCGCGTCCCCGCTGAACACGAGCTCAAGCTCCGCACAGTAGAGGCTGACCGAGCCCGGCGTGTGGCCCGGGGTGTGCACCACCTCGAGCTGCACGTCAGCAACGTCGAACCGCCCGCCGTCGGCCATCTCGATCTCAACCTCCGCCCCGTCGTGTGCCATCCGCCACAGCAGTCTGTCCGAGCGGTGCAGCGCGACCGACGCCTCGTCCCGTGCGGCGACATCGACGGCGGCGGCGATATGGCCGGCATGCCCGTGCGTGCAGATCACCGCGAGGACTTCGCGGTCACCGACCTGGTCAAGGACGGCTTCCGCGTCCACGCCCGGGTCGATCACGATCACTTCTTCGTCGTCGCCGATGAGCCACGCGCTGCCCGCACCCGCCGGACTACCTGGCTCGTCTTCGCCGAGGCCCGCCAGCGGCGTCAGCACCCGCTCGACCCGAGCTTCCACGATTCGCACCTCCGCCTGAATGCGCCCGTCCCAGGCGCCGACCCATAGAGGGCCCCCGGCCACTTTAGCGGGGCCGGCCCGCCCCCGGGTCAGTGTGCCTGAGCGGCGAAGGCCAGCGCGGACTGCGCCACCAGCTGGACCGCGATCGCGGCGAGCAGCAGGCCCGCGATCCGCGTCAGCAGCTCCACCCCGTTGTCGGTCAGCACCCGGAGGATGACGGCAGCGAAGCGCATCACCGCCCAGGCGCAGACCGCGACGGCGAGGATGGCGAGGGCCAGCGCAACGCCTTCAAGCGGAGTATTCACGCGCTGGACGAACAGCATCGTCGCCACGATCGCGCCGGGCCCGGCGAGCAGCGGCGTGCCGAGCGGCACGAAGGCAACGTTGGTCTTGGCGCGCTGGACGGACGTCGGCTCGTCCGTCTTCCCGGTCAGCAACTGCAGCGAGACCAGCAGGAGCAGCAGCCCGCCCGCTCCCTCAAGCGCGGCGATCTGGACCTGCGTGTAAGTCAGGATCGCCCGTCCGAACAGTGCGAACGCGACGATGACCGCGAATGCCACGACAGCGGCCTGCCAGGCCAGGCGCCGCCTCGTAGGGGTCGACCGCCCCCTGGTCAGGCCGAGGAACACCGGCACGATGCCCGGCGGGTCGATGATGACGAACAGCGTGACGAACGCCTGGAAGAAGAATGTCACGGCCGCGTCCCGGCCAGCTGGAGCAGCCGCTCGTACTCTTCCCGCGGCGTCGTCTCCGCACCGAGACCGATACCGGCCGGGGATCGCGCGACCTGCCCGCTCGGGATGAACGTACCGTGATCGTCGCTGCCGCCGGTGCTGATCAGGCCCAGCGACCTGGCCAGCCCGGTCAGCCGGTCCCGTTCGGCGGCGTCGTGGTCCGGGTGGAAGACCTCGAGGCCGGCCAGGCCCGCGCCGGCCAGCTCCGCGATGACCGCGTCGGGGATCTCATAGCCGGGCGAACGGGGGTGGGCGAGCACCGGGACGCCGCCCGCGGCGCGGACCAGGCCCACCGCGCGGGTCAGGCCAGGGGCGTACCGGTCGACGAAGGCACGGCCCCCGTCCCCGATCCACTCCGCGGTGAACGCGTCGGCCGGGTCGGCAATAGCGCCGGACGCGGCCAGGGCACGGGCGAGGTGCGGGCGGCCGACCACCGCGTCGCCGGCGATCGCGGTGACCTGCTCCCAGCTGACGTCGGCGCCGAGTTCCCGCAGGCGCTGCGTCATCGCCTTGGCGCGGTACACGCGGTCGTCGCGCACCCGCGCCGTCTCGGTGCGCAGGGCCGGATCATCCGGGTCGAACAGATAGCACAGCAGGTGCACGCTGCGGCCGTCGAGCTGGCAGGACAGCTCCATGCCAGGCACCAGGGTCACGCCGGGCGGCCGCGCGGCGCGGGCCTCGGCGACGCCTGCCTGGGTGTCATGGTCGGTCAGCGCCACCGCGTCGAGCCCGGCGCGCGCCGCCCGCAGCATCACCTCGGCGGGTGAGTCGGTTCCGTCCGATGCGTTGCTGTGAGCGTGCAGGTCAATACGCACGGCGGCCATAGTAGTCCGCCGATCGGGATACGCGCGCCCTCTTGCGATGGCGGAGCCATCGGGCGCGCACCGGGGGGTCGTCCCCCCGGGGGATAACGGCAGGCGCGGGGAAAGCGCGCCGAACGGCACGTCGAGTTCCTGTGTGGGGTCACGCAGGTCGCGCAGCGGCAACGGCTCGAAGAGAAGCGTCCCCGCGGTGTCCGGCCACAGCACCAGCCACACCCAGTTCGCCGCCACCTCGCCAACGAAGACCGCCTTGCCGTCCGATTCCACCAGCCACAGCGGTGCCTCGTGATTATCGACCTCGACGGCGGCGTTCGGCTGGCTCGATGCGAAGCCGTCGCCGGGATCGGGTCCCGGCAGGCCGGCCAGCCCCGCGCCGAGGCCGATCCCCGGCTCCTCGGCGATGATCAGCAGGTCGGCCGGGCCGCCGAGCGGGTTGGGCCCGGACAGCGACACGGCGGAGGCCCTGGTGCCCGTGCGCTCGTCGCCGGCCCCGGTAAAGCCGCTGACCAGCCAGCCGGGCGGCAGCGGCCACGGCAGCAGCACGGGAACCCGCGCCTGCCGGACCAGGGCGTGCAAGCCGTCCGTGCTTGGCAGCCTGGCCGGGGCCAGCGGGTAGATCTCGCCGTGCAGGTCACAGCGCCACGCGCTCGACCACGCCGTCGGGGCGTGTGCTGGCCTCTGGCAACGCGGGCATACCGCTCTCATCACCACGATGGCGAAGTATGTACCCATGCCCGTCATCGCCACACGTGGCGTCACGGACAGTGCTCGCCGGGGGGTCATCCCCCCGGGCGGTAACGAGCGACGATGGCGAGGGCCAGCTTGCGGGACGCCTCGTCGATCATCTCGCCGTCAAGCATGACCGCGCCGCGCCGGTCCACCGACGTGGCCCGCTGGTAGGCGTCAAGGACGCGGACCGCCCGCGCGTAGTCGTCCGGCGACGGCGTGAACGCCGCGTTGACGATGTCCACCTGCCCCGGGTGCAGCACCCACTTGCCGTCGTAACCGAGCGCGGCGGCACCGCCCGCGACGGCGCGCAGCCCGTCCGGGTCGTGGATCCGCGCGAACGGGCCGTCGATCGCCTGCAGGCCGTGCGCCTTCGCCGCGACCAGTATCCGCATCAGCGTGTAGTGGTGCGCGTCGAATGCGTAGCCCTCCGGCTGGCCGCCCACGGTGAGCGAGCGCATCCCGATCGAGGCCATGAAGTCCGCCGGGCCGAACACCAGGGACACCAGCCGGGGCGACGCCGCGGCGATTGCCTCGACGGCCGCCAGCCCCGCGGCATCCTCGATCTGCGCCTCGATGCCGATGCGTCCAGGTTCAAGTCCAGCGGAGCGCTCGACCTGGCCGAGCAGCACGTCGAGCCAGACAACGGCGGCCGGGCTGCTCACCTTGGGCAGGATCAGCGAGTCGACCGCGCTCCCCGCGCCCTCGGCCACCGCGATGACGTCACGGTAGGCCCACGGGGTGTCGGCCCCGTTGACCCGCACCGCCACGAGCTTGCCGTCCCAGCCGCCCGCGTGCAGCGCCGCCACCGCGAGCTCGCGCGCGGCGGGCTTCTCACCGGGCGCGACCGAGTCCTCGAGGTCGAGCATCACCTCATCGACGGGCAGGCCGCGCGCCTTGGCGAGGAACCGCTCGCTGCTCGCGGGCACCGACATGCAGGTCCGGCGGGGCCGGTACTCATTGACTGTGCTGGCGATGTCCATAAGGGCGGAGCCTAGCGAATCGGGCGACGCCACCTAACGTTCGGAGTCCCTTAATCGCGCTGTACAGCGCTGGCCCGCAGCTAGCCGCCGGTTCCCGCTGTTCTGGCCAAATTTGACTTGGCGCAATCGTTCGTTCACCAACACGGCACCTAGCATCGCAATCGTCAGCTTCGAACCTGCTTCACGTCTCCTGGAGGAACTATGCGCATGTCCTGGCGGAGAGCTTCCGTGCTCGCCGCGACGGCCGCCCTTGTCGCAGGCGGCGCGGCCGCAACGGCGGCAACCGGGGCGTCGGCGTCGCCGAAGCCCGACACCTCGACTCCGATCAAGCACCTGGTGGTGATCTTCCAGGAGAACGTGTCGTTCGACCACTACTTCGGCACCTATCCGAACGCCACCGGCCAGGGGGGCTCCCCGTTCAGCGCGAAGCGGGGCACTCCGCCCGTCAACGGGCTGACGACCGCGCTGCTCACCAGCAACCCCAACGGCGTGAACCCGCAGCGGCTGAGCCCGAGCAACGTCAACGACGTGCTTACCTGCGACCAGGATCACAACTACACCGACGAGCAGACGGCGTTCGACAACGGGAAGATGGACAAGTTCGTCTCGGCGGTCGGCACCGACGGTGGCAGCAAGTCCCCCGAGGGCGCGCTCTGCAACCCCGACTCCGTGATGAATTACTACGACGGCAACACCGTCACCGCGCTGTGGAACTACGCGCAGCACTTCGCGATGTCGGACAACTCCTACGGGACCACGTTCGGCCCGTCCGCGCCCGGCGCGATCAACCTGGCCTCCGGTGACACCGGCGGCGTGGACATGACCCACACGGCGAACAGCCCGTCGCAGACCGGGCCCAACGCCGACCTGACCGCGGACGGCAAGGGCGGGTTCTCGCTGACCTCCGACGCGCAGCCGTACTACGACGACTGCTCCACCCGCGACGCGGTGGCGATGTCCGGCCAGAACATCGGCGACCTGCTCAACGCCAAGGGCCTGTCCTGGGGCTGGTTCCAGGGCGGCTTCCGGCCGTCGACGCCGTACGCCACGGCGCTGACGGACATCAAGGTCAGCCAGCCCACCTCGACGTTCGTCCCGGACCAGTTCAAGACCCTGGGCACCTCGCTTATCGCGGGCACGCACGCCTCCAACCAGGCCATCTGTGACGCGGTTACCCCGATCGGGACGAAGCTGCCGGCGTCGCTCGGCACCGGGACCGGCCAGTACGGGTATAAGGACGACTACATCCCGCACCACGAGCCGTTCCAGTACTACGCCTCGACCGCCAACCCGCACCACCTGACCATCCCGGCCACCGCATCCGGGAAGGACACGCTCGCCGGGCTGAAGACGATCGGCACCGACACCGAGTCCTACGTGGGCGGCGTGCCGCAGTTCAACACGCCGAACCACCAGTACGACACGAGCGACTTCGACCAGCTGGTCGCCGCGATCGGCAAGGGCGAGCTGCCGCCGTCCGCACTGCCCTCGGTGTCGTTCCTCAAGGCCCCGGGCTGGGCCGACGGGCACGCCGGCTACTCCGACCCGCTCGACGAGCAGTACTGGATCACCAACGAGATCAACGCGCTGGAGAAGACCCCGGACTGGAAGAACACCGCGGTCGTCATCTCCTATGACGACTCCGACGGCTTCTACGACCCCGCGTACTCCGGGGTGACCAACCCGTCCGCCTCGGTTGGTGACGCCCTCACCGGGGCCGGCGCGTGCGGCACCGGCACCCCGCTGGCGGGCGAGAACGGCCGCTGCGGCCTCGGCCCGCGGCTGCCGCTGCTGGTCATCTCGCCCTGGGCGAAGACCAACTTCGTCGACCACACGGAGACCAACCAGGCCTCGATCATCAAGTTCATCGAGGGCAACTGGGGGCTGCCGGGCATCTCCGGCAGCTTCGACTCGATCTCGGGCAGCCTGAGCAACCTGTTCGACTTCAAGAAGCACGACGTCGGGGACGACGGCCAGGGCAAGCTCTTCCTCAGCCCGGTGACCGGGGAACCGATCTGGTAGCAGCCAGTCACCTGGCCACTTGAAATCGAGTGGGGCACCGTGCGGCTCGGTGCCCCACTCATCCTTTTCCCAGCCCGGTGACCCGAGAGCCGCGGGTGGCGGGGCCGGGGGCCGCTCACTCCAGCACATAGCATGGAGCCATGAGCTCCCCGCTTCCCACCCGCGAGCAGGTCATGACGGCCCTGGCCGGCGTGAACGACCCCGAGATCGGCCGCCCCATCACCGAGCTCGGCATGGTCAAGTCCGTCGAGATCGGCGCCGACGGCCTGGTCGCCGTCGGGGTCTACCTGACCGTGGCCGGCTGCCCGATGCGCGACACGATCACCAGCCGGGTCACCGGCGCGGTGGCGCCGCTGCCCGGCGTGACCGGCGTGCGGGTCGAGCTCGACGTCATGAGCGAGGAGCAGCGCAAGGACCTGCAGGTCAAGGTCCGCGGCGGGGCGCCGGAACGGGTGATACCGTTCGCCCAGCCGTCCTCCCTTACCAAGGTGTACGCGATCGTCAGCGGCAAGGGCGGCGTCGGCAAGTCGTCGGTCACCGTGAACCTGGCCGCCGCGCTCGCCGTGGCGGGGCACAAGGTGGCGCTCATCGACGCGGACATCTACGGGCACTCCGTGCCGCGGATGCTCGGCGTCACCGGGGTACCCACCAAGGTCCAGGACATGATCATGCCGCCCGCCGCCAAGGGCGTGAAGGTCATCTCCGCCGGGATGCTCAAGCCGCCCGGGCAGGACGCGCTCCCCATCCGCGGCCCGATCCTGCACCGGCTCCTCGAGCAGTTCCTGGCCGACTTCTACTGGGGCGACCTGGACTACCTGCTCATCGACATGCCGCCGGGCACCGGCGACATCGCGCTGTCGCTCGCCCGGCTGGTGCCCGGGGCCGAGCTTGTGATCGTCACCACGCCGCAGGTCGCCGCCGCGGAGGTCGCCAAGCGCGCGGGAACGCTGGTCACCCAGACCCACCAGCGCGTCGTCGGCGTCATCGAGAACATGTCGTACCTGCTCTGCCCGCACTGCGGCGAGGCCATGGACGTCTTCGGGTCTGGCGGCGGCGAGACGGTCGCCACGGCGCTCACCCAGCTCACCGGGGTGGAGGTGCCGCTGCTCGGCCAGGTGCCGCTGGACGTCAGGCTCCGTGAGGGCGGCGACAGCGGCACCCCGCTGGTGCTCGCCGACCCGTCGGCGCCGGCCTCGGTGCAGCTGATCAAGGTGGCCGAGTCGCTCGCCAGCAAGGGCCGCGGCCTGGCCGGCCGGATGCTGACCCTCAGCCCGCGGTAACGCCGTCAGGTCGCCTCGAGGTCGAAGGGCGGGTCCTCGCCGTCGAGCAGGGTGGTGCGCGCGCCGCCGGCCGTTCCCGCCGCCCCGCTGCTGGCCAGCATGGCATCCGGCCGGGCGCTGACCCCGTCGTACGACTGCCGAGTCTGCTCGGGCACGCTGTCCATGTCGTCGAGCAGGTGCTTCTGGACGAACCGGCGCGGGTTCAGGTCCTCGAAATCGAAGTCCTGGAACTCCGGCCCGAGCCCTTCCCGCAGGTCCGCCTTCGCGCCCTCCGCGATGCGGCGCAGGTCGCGCAGCGCGCGCCCTGCCTGCGATGCGATCCTCGGCAGCTCGTGCGGGCCGAAGACGACGAGCGCGATCACCGCGAGGACCAGCAGCTTGGTCAGCGAAAGGTCAAACACTCAGCACTCCGTCACCGGTAGATCGGCACCACTACCACTCTAAACGGTCTGGCCCACGTTCGGGACTGCTCAGGGCTGGGGACTACTGCGGGCGATGAACCGCCCGGGCCGGGATAACCCGGCGCGTCAGCCAAACGGGTTAAGCAGGCGGGCCAGCCGGCCGAATCCACGGAGCAGGCGGCCAAGTGGCCCCGGCGAGTGGCCCGGGGTCAGTGTCCCGACGACTTCGCTGACCGTCTGCGACGGCGCGTCAGCGATCATGGTGTAAACGAGGCCGCCAGCCGCCCAGGTGACGGAGTGCCCGGAGACGTAGGCCTGCTGGCCCGCCATCCGCACCGGCTGCCAGCCGGGCATGTCCGCGGCCAGGGTGCCCGGCTGGACGAACAGCGAGACGACATAGAGCCCGTCGGAGTACTCGAGGTCGGCCACCTCGCCGTCGGCGATCTTGGTCGAGGCGGCCGCGTACAGCGGCAGTCCGCCGGGCAGGCTGGCCGGCAGCGGCCAGCCCTGGCCCGACAGTGACGCGAGGAACCGGGCCGGGGAAGCCGCGGCGACCCAGGCCGGCTGGGCCGGCGACTGTGACAACCGCTGTGCGGTGCCGGTGAACCGCGGCACGGCGAACGCGCCGAACTGCACCCGGGTGAACGAGTCCTCGCTGATCACGTTCGCTGAGGTGTCGAACAGCTCACGGCGCAGCGGTACCGTCGTCTTCCTGTCCAGCCAGTACAGCGCGGCCACCGAGCCGTCGAAACGGTAAAGCTCCACCACCGTCGCCGGCCGGCCGCCGGCCGCGCCCGCACCGCGGTACATGGCAACGTAGTGCTTGCCGAGCAGTGCCACCAGGGACTTGGTGATGCCGAACACTCCCACGGGAGAACTGCTCACCGCGGCCGAGGAGACGGCAGGCGACGACGCGCCGTCCGAGGTCTGGACAAGCGTCGGGCCGCCGCCCGTGTGCCATACCTGGGAGACCATCTCGACGCGGCCGTCCGCCCCAGACTGCGAGATCAGCTCGGTCCCCTGATAGGACGTCGTCAGGTCGGCGTCCGCCGCCCTGACGAGCAGGCTCATCCCCATGACTTGCTCACCGACGGTCGCCCGGCTGAGCACCGTGACTGGCGCGCCGGCCGCGTGCTGCAGTGCCGCCAGGTTGTCGCGCAGCGGGGCCCGAGCGGAGGCCGGCGCGACCGGGAACGGCCCGGACGGTGCGTCGTCGAACACCGCCGACACCACGGCGCCCGCGCCGACGGCGACGTGATCGTGCGCGACGACGCCGGCCATAGCGAGCAGGCCGGGCACGCTTACCGTCGCCACGGCGGTTATCAGCAGGCCGTAGCGCATCACGGCCGCGCCGCTCCGACCGGCACGCGCGCGGAAAGCTCCGCCGGGTCCGCGAACGGGACGTCACCTGAGGTGACCGCGTGCTGCGCGTCGAACACCTCGAGCTGCGGAGTGACCTTAGGGCCGGGGCTGCCACCGCCCAGGCCGAACGCCGTGCCGATCCCGACGACGATGAGGGAGAGCGTGGTCCACAGCACGTAGCGGCCCCGCCGCCGGCGAGGGGCGGCCCGCCTGACCCGTGCCGTGACCGTGTGGGGCCCCGTTCCCGGGCGACGGCCCGTCGCGCGCGCGCGGCGCGGCCCGCGCCCGCCGAGATCTCCGGGGATACCGGGGCCCCCGCCCGTGCGCGGCCGCGGTACCTGGGCGTCCGCGCCGGCGTTGGCGGCCATCGCCAGCAGGCGGCCGGTGATCTGATCGGCGTCGGTCACCCCGGCAGGCTCGGCGAGCGAACGCAGATCGCGCTTAAGCCGTCGCAGTGCGTGCGACTCCACCCGGCACGCGCCGCACGCCGCCAGGTGGGCATTGGCCCGGTCAAGCTCCGCGCCGCTGAGCTCGCCGTCTACGAGCGCGGACAACAGGTCTCCGAGGTGACTCATGATTCCCGCACCCGCCGATCCCTGTCCCGGTGCGCGAGGGCAGCGCGCAGTTGGGCCCGGCCCCGGTGGATGCGGCTGCGCACGGTGCCGAGCTTTACCCCCATGGTGGCCGCGATCTCCTCGTAAGAGAAGCCCTCGATGTCGCAAAGCACCACGGCCGCCCGGTAGTCCGGCGCCAGCGACTGCAGCGCCGCCTGGATGTCCCCGTCGAAATGGCTGTCGTCCCACGCCTGTGCCGGCGAGCGGTCGTTGCTCGGGATCCGCTGGGCTACCTCGTCCCCGAGGCCCTCGAACCGCAACCGCTGCCGCCGCCTGGCCCCGTCAAGGAACAGATTGGTGGTGATCCGGTGCAGCCAGCCTTCGAAGGTGCCCGGGGTGTAGGTGGCCAGGGAGCGGAAGACACGGACGAAAACCTCCTGCGTCAGGTCCTCCGCGTCGTGCTGGTTACCGGTGAGGCGGTAGGCGAGGCGGTATACCCGGGCCGAGTGAGCGCGCACGATCTCGTCCCAGCTGGGCACCACCCACTGGGCCTCGGTATCCGGACGATCCTGTCCGGAATTGGCCGGCTCTGTCACCAGGTACAGGCTCTCGCTCATCGACTAGCTAACGGTCCCCATCAGCATAAGGTTCCACGGACCAGCGAAATTGGCTAGGCTCACGCGTGAATAGCGCAGTCAGAAACAGGCAGCGTGAAACAGGCAGCGTTAACCCAGCCGGGCGCAAGGGGGCAGTCATCGACTACGACGAGGCGGCGTACGCGGTTGAGGATGAACCGCTGCTCACCGCCCGGGCCAACGCCGGGGACCTCGGCGGGACGGTACCCGTGGCGCCGTCCGCGGGTGCCGCGCTGCGGTTCCTGGCGAGCGCGATAGCGGCGCGCGCGGTCGTGGAGATCGGTACCGGCTGCGGCAGCTCGGGCATCTGGCTACTGCGCGGCATGCGCCCGGGCGGCGTGCTCACCAGCGTGGACACCGAGCCGGAGTATCACCGGCTGGCGCGCAAGTCCTTCGCGCAGGCCGGCTTCGCCGCCAACCAGGCGCGGCTGATACTCGGCCGCGCGCTCGACGTGCTGCCGCGCCTGTCCGACGGCGCCTATGACCTGGTGTTCTGCGACGGCGACCAGTCCGCCTACCCCGAGTACCTGACGGCCGGGATGCGGCTGCTCCGGGCGGGCGGCATCG